>Ga0193723_1001052_pt1 | contig 10793 bp, 7 predicted proteins | sample H2m2metaG_FD_143042 | JGI IMG/M metagenome (GOLD analysis project Ga0193723, IMG submission 143042) | Soil microbial communities from a riparian zone of the East river system, Colorado, United States - H2m2 | ecosystem: Environmental > Terrestrial > Soil > Riparian zone | place: USA: East River... | reverse complement strand
AGGGATTTTCCGCCACATTGGCGAATGAGCTTGGTTCTCCCGCTGGGCTCAAGTTTGTTAGTCTCGCCGAACCCGCCGCATCTGCTAACACATGGTATTACATGGTTCGGGAAGTGGATCCGACCACGCGACGATACGCGGCGATCGTCGTTCCTTACGGCATCGGCTATGAACCAAACAACGCCGATCCCCTCCGGATTTCTATGACAGCTCCGCTACTGCGATATGGAGACTGCTTCCATTTTGCCTCTGGTTTTCAACGATGGTCTGGCCGATTCAGGGCATTTATCGCGTGCATACTGCGAGGCTCGGCGTACCAGGACGACGTTGCCGATCTTCTTGCGCATCCCGTGGCGCGAATGAGAAGTATTCGACAGGTCGACAAAATGCACTCCGGGCGGGAGTACAAAGGACGGGATTACGATCTTGTGGGGACATCCTACGATGCAGCGACAGGACAGGTAACGTTCGCGCCAAAATTAACAGAAGCTCAGAGGTTGGCTTTCCGGAAGAGCTTGATTCAACCATCACAGTCGGACACCGAGTACTCTTTGAAACTACAACGCGATTGGATCCCCCGAATAATGGATCGCTATTCGCATAGTCCCACAGCAATCGTCCTTACGCCTCTCCCTCGCGGTCCATTTCTAGAGCTTGCTGGATTTTCAAGGGGATATGAATCCGTTCTTCCAAGCTCTGTCATTCAGAGGACGAGTTTTTCGCTGCCGGGACACACGTTCGATTTTCTGGAACAACCGCAATACTACTTTGACGCATTCCACCTTAACGCGAAGGGTCGCCAGAAATTCACGGACACGCTGGTATCGGAGCTACTGGCGCGCCTTCGATCAGCTGATTGGAAACCAAAAGGTAACTCTGAGGCGGAACTGGCTGTGAATGGACTGCGCGCAACAAATGATGCGAACTAGGTCGCTAACCTAACGACTGCTGCATGCTATTTAACAGCTTCCAGTATTGGATCTTCTTTTTCATCGTTGCAGCGCTGTTCTACAGCGTGCCTTTCCGCTTCGGAAAAATCCTTCTGCTACTGGCGAGCTATGTCTTCTACATGTGGTGGGACCCGCGATTCATCGTGCTTATCCTGACGTCCACGGTCGTGGATTACTACCTGGGAATTTTCCTGGAGACTGCAACAGGCCGCCGCAAGAAGCTCTTACTTGTCGTAAGTCTCGTCGTTAATCTGGGGATACTCGGGTTCTTTAAATATTACGATTTCTTCGCTGGCTCACTGGCCTCAGTGCTTCGGATCCCTCCGTCGTCGGTGGTGTTACAAATCGTGCTTCCAGTCGGCGTCAGCTTCTACACCTTCGCCAGTCTCTCCTACACCTTCGACGTCTATTGGGGAAAGATGAAGGCCGTCAGAAACCCGATCGATTACGCGCTGTTCATTGCATTTTTTCCTCACCTGATCGCCGGTCCGATCATTCGTGCCCGGCAATTCATCTTTCAGATCTGGTCATGGCGACCCCCGGCGGCAATTGTGGTCCAGAGTGGAATCATCCTCGTGGTGGCGGGTTTGATAAAGAAGATGGTGTTTGCCGATCGCTTCGCGGTGCTCTCGGACAGCTACTTCAGGGATCCCACTGCCCATCCGGGTTGGTTGGCTGCGTGGTCGGGCTGTCTCGCCATTACCTTCCAGGTGTTTTTCGATTTTTCTGGTTACACCGATATCGCTCGTGGTTGCGCGAAGCTGCTCGGCTTTGAGTTTCCGCTGAATTTCGCACGCCCATTTTTGGCCAGAAACCCGCCTGACTTCTGGCAAAGGTGGCATATAACGCTTTCCACTTGGGTCCGGGATTATTTGTTCATGCCGTTGAGCCGGAGAAGAAAAGGGCGTTTCGTGTTATACCGCAACATGCTGGTTGTAATGGTGCTCGTGGGACTGTGGCATGGAGCTAACTGGACATTCGTGGTATGGGGCGCCTACCATGGTCTTCTGTTAGTCGGCTATCGGCTCTTTGATCGGGCAACAGTTGGCACACCGGTCGATAAAGTGATGAAACAGCGTTGGTTCGTGCCGTTTGGCGTCGGAGCAATGTTTACAGCCTTCGTGTTAAGCGCGCCTTTCTTTCGTGCGAAAACTCTTCAGAGCAGCGCATACGTGTTAGGTGCGCTCTTTGGCTCCCACCATGTAACCGGGGAGTTTCTCCTCACGACCGGCACGATCGTGCTCATTTTCATTTCACTGTTTCTGGCTGTCGCCCAGGAACGCAGCCAGTTCATTGATCGCCTGGCTTTGCAACCGGCACGCGTTCAGATCCCGGTGTACGTTTGCGCACTTCTGGCGCTAGAACTGTTTCCGGCGACCGGCCCCGTGCCATTTGTATATTTTCAATTCTGATCACTGGAAGGAAATGGGCCTGACTGGGCTCGAACCAGTGACCCTGCGCTTATCAAGCGCATGCTCTAACCAACTGAGCTACAGGCCCGGGATCGCGGCTGCGCCGCGGAATCTTTGAATTTCGATTGCCGATTTTCGATTTGGAACAACTGGCGCGCTTCGCGCGCATTTACTTAAATCGACAATCGCAAATCGCAAATCGAAAATAAAGGTCGAAAATGACACAACGAGGCGAAGGTCTTGAATTAAAAACGTCGTTTTGCGAAGGCACGACCTGAAGCGGATTTCAGATAGCGCTCGAGCCGAGCCGCCCGGGTCCGATCGGGAAGTGCAACGTATGTTTTCAATCACCACGGCTTCCGTTTTGCGGTGTGAGGAACGCGTCCTGAATTGTTGAGCCCGCAGACGCAGCCAAAGATCGTTAGTCAATCCGGCATAGAAACCGTTGAGGATCCGCTTCGCTCTGCAGAATGTAGACATAGAAGAATTTGGTCATACTGGCTTGCCGAGTCGTAGCTCGCGCGAGAAATGGAGCAAGGCTAAAAGGTGTCCGCCTCCGCCAAGGCTACGGCGCGACAGTCTCCGCTCTTCTCTACGACGCGAGCGAAGACTGGAGGCAAGGGGATTCGAACCCCTGACTTCCAGCTTGCAAAGCTGGCGCTCTACCAACTGAGCTATGCCCCCGAACAGAACTGCGGAATGTAGTTTGCCGGTCGCAGATTGCAATCGGAGCTGATCACCAAATCCGGGCGCGTTGCTCAGGTGGGACGAACATTTTGTCACTCGATTGGACTTTAAAGGCGTCGTACCAGACATCCGTGTTTCGAGTGGGGCCAATCACACGAAATTGACGGGGAGAATGTGGGTCGCTTACGACCTGCTTTTTAACGTAATCGTCGCTGACTTTTCCGCGCCAGGCTTGCGCCCACCCGAGGAGCACGCGCTGATCGCCCGTGTAACCATCGAGCACCGGCGCCGGTTGTCCTTTGAGCGAAGCGCGATAGGCGTCAAGCGCAAGCGTGAGACCGCCCAGGTCCGCGATGTTTTCGCCCATGGTCAATTCGCCGTTTACATGGACGCCGGGAATCGGTTCGTATTTGGAATATTGGGCGCCGAGGATTTTTGCTCGCGCTTGGAATGTGTCCGCGTCTTTCTTTGTCCACCAATCGTGCAACGCACCGGATGCGTCGATCTTGCGGCCCTGATCGTCGAACCCGTGTGTGAGCTCGTGTCCGATGACGCCACCCGCCGCGCCGTAGTTAATGGCAGCATCAGCATCCGCGTCAAAAATCGGCGGCTGTAGAATTCCCGCCGGAAAAACAATATCCCTCAAACTTCCGTTGTAGGCGTCGTTCGTTTGCGGCGTCATGCTCCAGTCGGTTCGATCAACCGGTTTGGAAAATCGGCCCGTGTAAAAATCCCAATCGAGCTGCGCGCAGCGTTTGACGTTGCCGATTAAATCGTCGCCGCGAATAACCAACTTCGTGTAATCACGCGGATGATCTGGATAGCCAACCTTAATCGTGTAAGTGTCGAGTTTCTTCAGCGCTTCCTTTTTCGTCTCTGGTCCCATCCAGTCGAGCTTTTCGATCCTTGCGCGATACGCAGCTTTCAAATTGGCGACGAGATCCTGAATCTTCTGTTTTGCCTCTGCTGGAAAATATTTTGCGGTGTAAAGCTGACCGACTCCGAAGCCCATCGTTCCGAATGTTCCGAAACGATCACCAACAAGGAAATCGCCACCGCCGACCACTGTGATCGCGCGTTTCCAACGCGCCTGCTGTTGCTTCTGACCGGAAAGAGTTTTGTCGTGTAGCTCAAAGTAAGCGTCGGTGAACGGCTTCGAGAGATATGGCGAGGCGTTATCTGCGATGTGAAATGCGTGCCAGGCGCGAATGGTGTCGATCGGTGTCTTTGAATACGCGTCGACAATTTTTGGGAAGGCGCTTTTCTCAGCAACAATGACGCGCGTCAGATTCGGCATCTTTGCTTCAGCAAGAAATCTGCCCCAGGCAAATCCCGGGACGAACTTCTTCAGATCCTGAAGCGACATCGGATTGTAGATCGCGTTAAAGTCGCGCTGTTGCGCTTTAGTCCAACTGGCCTCCGCGATTTTGGTTTCGAAATCGACGACGTCTTTGGCGTTTTTGTCAGCGTCAGGCCAGCTCAACAGTTTCAAAACTGTGGCGACATAATTTTGGTAAGCGCTCTTCTGGGCGGCGAAATCCGGTTTCAGATAATAATCGCGATCGGGCAGACCGATTCCCGCCTGGGTCAGATAAAAGCCGTATTTTTTGGGGTCCTTTAAATCGGCGTCGATCATCGGATTGAAAAGGGAAAATTCGAAACCAGTCGTCGTCCGGCCCATCAACGCGGCGAAATCATCGCGAGTCTTAGCGTCCTTGAGAGCGCTCAGTTCAGAGTCGATCGCTTTCGCGCCAAGTTGCTCAACCCGCGCTTCGTCCGTGAACGAGCGGTAAAACGCCCCGACTTTTTTCTCGAGCGTGGCTGGATTTTCATTCGGCTTCACGCCAAGCGATTCCATCATCTCGCGCAGCCGCTGTTCGGTCAGGTCGGTCATTGCGAGCCTGAGCGAGTACGCCGGTTTGTCCGGAGGAATCTGCGTTTTGTCGATCCAGGTTCCGTTGGCGTAACGAAAGAAATCGTCGCCAGGTGTCGTTGCTGCATCCATTCCGGCTAGATCAAATCCCCAAGCGCCGTATTTCAATCGCGTGGGAGATGAATCTTCGGCGTAGGCGAGAAGCGAAGAACAGCACAGAGCGGCGAGGAGAAGAACGTAGAACAAAGATCTCATAAATGAACCGTTGATGGAGCGAGACAGTAAACGAACAAACGCAGGTTGAGAAGTTGAGAGACAGAGCTGGTTCGTCGAACCGCAGACAAGCAATTGGCGCCGACCGCCGTCCAATTTGGCGAAAAGAAAAATGCCGGATGTCGATTCTTTACGTCAACATCCGGCATGAACGCCTCTGATCCGCGTTCAGGGCGCTATTCCTTTTGTTCTTTACGGCGAAAGAGGTACCGCCAAATATGCAATTAACGCGCCGGTAGCTGGGTCGATTGCTCTGCCTGTAATCTCTCCCTTGTTATTTATGTCTTTCGCGTTTGCGAGAAAGGCAGAATAACTGCCTTTGAGATCGTTTAGGTCTGTTGGTGTGTTGCCGTGATCCCAAATAACTGCACGACAATCAACCAAGTCCGCGTCGCATGAGACACCGACTACCTGGCGACGTTCGTTAATGCCATAAGCCTCGCTGTCTACATGTTTTGGTGTACGGTTTGGCAAAGGCTTTAGCTGTCGGATGCCATCATCCCTGGTCCACATGAACGCGTGGAGGACGTCGCCTTCGACAAATGCCGGGTCGCCGGCAAACCCGACAATATCGCCTCGTTGATTGATCGCAGTCGGCGTATTCCACCACGGCGCTACAGCATTCGGATAGATATCGGTCACGGTGCCATTTTCCCAAAGCACGGCATGCTTGGCCGTGCGTCTTCCAACGGCCTGATCACAGATACCGGAAATGCCCACGATTTGACCATTATCATTGATCGCCGTCGCAGCTCCTGAGCTGTCGCCGGGGATTAATGGCAAATCTTGGATCTGGTCCGGTGGTCCCAGAGTCCACACAGCTGGACGAAATTGCAGGACTTGGGGCGAGACGCACGCGTTGTCATGAACACCATTCTCGGCCCACCCGACCACTTGACCGAAGTTGTTGGCTCCGGTTGTAAAGCCATTATTCCCGCCTGGAAATGCGGGAAGTCCTCTCATCTGGTTGTTTTGCCAAACGAACCCGAGGTTGATATAGCCGACGTTGTTAGGCGTACTGTAGAAAGCTGCGCTACTCCAAGCCTCCCCGAGAGGCTCAGGATCGGCCGTCTGAGAAATACCCACGATGATGCCTTGAGTATTCTTCACGTTCCAGGTGACACTGCTGTTAGGTCCGCCAAGCGTGCCGAGGTCGGTGAGCAAGCTGCTTCGCCACAGCGTAGCGTGCCGGTTCCTATTCGGCATCCTGGAATAACCTGCCGCCCAGCTCAGGTCATTGATGCTATTTCCCCCGCTGCTAGTGCCTCCAAAATCGGGAAGAGTCGACACCTGGTATTGCGATTTTGTCCTCATTGCTTCGGGCTTTTGCGCATGGACCGGTGTCAGTATCGCCCCGTAGCAGACAGCGATCAGAATAATAAAAAGAGTTTGGTTAGCTCTTTTGGTTTTGAATTGTGTTGTCATGTTTGTCTCCTTTGTTGAATTTTCATGACCACACTCTAGGAACTGGCCGGGTGTCACTGCCATAGCCACTTCGCAGATTTGGTACGGACCATTTCAGTTTTAATTTAAATGGCCGGCCGACCAACCAGCAGATCCAAAGCAGTGGAACGACTGACGTGCGGCTCGTCAAAGACCGCTTCGTGGCCTGCCCAATTACTCAATTCAATTTAGAATTAAGCGCCGCCGCGAACTTGCTAAGGCCCTCACGAATTTGCGCGCGCGACCACGCGGCGAAACCAAATGTGAGCGCGGGCTTCGGCTCTACTTTCATAAAGCACGACGACAACGGCGACGGCCTGATACCGATGTCAGTGCATACGCGCGTGATCACCGGCATGTGTTCTTTCTGTCGCACCCAGGCGACGAAGTGTAATCCAGCTTCGGGGATTTCGAGGATGAAGTACTTGCCTAACAATTTGTTGAATTGTTCGATGAAAAAGTCCCTTCGGTCCGAATATAATTTTCGCATCCGTTTGATGTGAGTGAGGAAAAACCCCTCCGTTAGGAATCGGGCCAGCGTCGCCTGATCGATGGCCGGCGAGTGTTGGTCCATCACCGCCCGAATCTTAATCATCGGTTCGACCAGCTGGTGTGGCGCGACGATATAACCCAGCCGCAACGATGGGTACAAGATCTTGCTCATCGTGCCTGAGTAGATGACGCGACCTACATTATCCAAGCCCTGCAAACATGGGAGTGGGGGACCGGTATAACGAAATTCCGAGTTATGATCGTCCTCAAAAATGTAGGCGTTGCACTCGCGCGCAAAATCGATCAAGGCCGTTCTCCGCGAAAGACTCATCGTCATGCCGAGCGGGAATTGATGGGAAGGAGTTACGTAAATTATTTTTGGCGAGCGTTGTTTCGACGGCCGCGCGATTGTGATTCCCTCCCCGTCAACAGCTCTGGGTACGACAATCGCCCCGGCAAAGCCCAACGTTCGGCGGGCTTGGTAAAATCCCGGGTCCTCAATCCACGCAACCTCGCCTCGATTTACTAATGCCATCGCGCTAATCATCATGGCCTGCTGAGTTCCAGCGGTGATGATGATTTGATCTGGATCGCAGCGCGCACCTCTGTAATCGCACAAATAAGTTGCCAACGCCTTGCGCAACTCGGGATCGCCCCGGCTTGACGCATACTGGAGCAGATGCGCTCCTTTTTGTGCGAGAACTTGTGCTCTGAGCCGTTCCCAAACTTCGATGGGAAATTCATCCAAGGCGGCGACCGCTGGAACAAAGGAGACACCGGGTGGCCCGGCGATTCCGAAATCGAACTGCTTACCGGCCCTGTGATCCGGAATATTTTTTACCCGCTCAGAAAGCCGCGGTGGACGTTCCGTGGGTGGTGCTGCTTTTGTCGTTTGCGCACTTAAAAAGGTTTCCGGCAACGCCTCCGAGATGAAGGTGCCCGATCCAATTTTAGCTTGGAGATATCCTTCCGCGTGAAGCCTCGAGAGCGCGAGGTTTACCGTGAAGCGAGATACTCCGAAATCGGCGGCCAGCGCGCGAGAGGAAGGGAGTCGCGACGAATTATTGTTGAAACTCCCTGAGGCGAGTTCATCGCGAATCTGCCGGTAAAGTTGTTGATGCAGTGGTTCGGCCGCTGCGCGATCCAGCCGGACCATTTCAAAAGCCACTATCGAATGGCGACGCCGTTTCCCATCAAGATTAGGCGTTGGATGTTCCGCGTTCGGCATTCGGCGTTTTCTTCCGATCATGAGCAAGAGCATGGGCACGAGCGCGAGTAAGAGCAACTATCCTTCGAAAGTGGTCTGGCCATTTCGCTGCAAGTGGACTGTTGACACCTTACCACATGGTCAGAAGCTCTTTTTCAAATGCAGACCAAAACTCCGTGCACCGATTACATCGAAACAAAAGGCCTTATTTATTTTGCGCGAATGCTGGACAAGATCCGGCTAAAGGCGGCCGGCAAATTGCCGCCGGACTATTTTACCGGTGTCGAAGATCCGACCCACTTCGATGCGCGTTGCACGAGATTTCTCGGAGTGAATTACGATGAACTTGTGGACCGAACGCTGCAAGGCGGATCGGATGACGAAATCCTCGAATGGTGCTTCGCCCATGGCCGGCGGCCCAGCGATGAGGAAATTTCTGTTTGGAATGCATTTCTAAGAAAGCGTGGCTGGCGAGATGAGGCGAGCGAGGAGCTTGCTGAGTCGAAGAAAGAAGCGGGTTTCGGCGATCGTGACGACATTCAAACATGGCTAGACCTGCATGATGCGGAGGATGGGAGAGCGCCAGCTGTCTCCTAAGGCAGAGACGCATTATTTGCAGAATTGGTAAGGTCGGGAGTGCAATTATCGCCAGTTGCTTCAAGCCATGACATTGCGGTTAATTTACTGGCTGAGCATTCTGCAATTCACATTAACCTATGCAATAGCAGATGAATCGCCTGCTCCCGCTCGCGATGGGTCTCACGACTTCGACTTCCTTATCGGCAACTGGAAGGCTCACGTGCGCCGGCTTCCCGATCGCCTTGTTGGGTCCAACAATTGGATTGAGTACAATGGCATCTCCAATCATAAGAAGCTCCTCGATAGCAACGCCAATTTCGAGGAGTTTGAGGTCGACAATCCAGAGAAGCATCTGCACATCAAGGCGCAGACGCTCAGGTTATACAACCCTGACACACGTCAATGGAGCATCTATTTGCTCGATTTGGACAAAGGTGTTTTGAGCACACCGCCAGTCGTTGGCGAATTTAATGGGAACCGCGGCGAGTTTTACGACCAGGAACAATATAAGGGCCGCTCGATTCTGGTGCGCTACGTCTGGTTAAATATCTCGCCGAAATCTGCACGTATGGAACAGTCCTTTTCGGCTGACGGCGGGAAGACGTGGGAGACAAACTGGATCTGCGAACTGAGCCGGTAGGGCACGGGTTTGGTTCCTGGCAGTGTTAGCTCGAAAAGGAAAAAATGATCTGTGCCAATATGATATGAAGACCACGACGCTTGTCGTTTTCGCAGCTGTTTTCGCCTGCCAATTCTCACTCGCGCAAACCACGGATGAAAAGGACGTGCTCCAGTTCGAGCGCGATGCGTGCAAAGCGTTTCTTGACGCAGATGTGGCCGCGCTGGAGCGCGTACTCACGCCCGATTTCACGCTGACGCTCTCCAAGGGCGAAGTGAGCACGCGTGCGGATGAGATCAACGAGCTACGCAGCGGCAAAGTCCATTACGACGTATTTGAAAACTACGACATGTTAGCGCGGTTTTACGGCAATGACACGGCAGTTGTTCTCGGGAAAACGCGCGTGAAGGGAACAGCGGACGGCAAACCATTCGATCGAGTCGTGCAGTTCACGGACACAATGATCAAGCGCAACGGTCATTGGCAGCTTGCCGCCGGACATGTTTCCCGGATTGAGAAATAGCGCTTTCGCTGTGTTCCTAGTTCCTGATTCGTACAACAAAATGCCGGATGTCGATTCTTACGATTCGTCATCCGGCATTGCAGTCGATGTGCAGCAAAGACTGAATTGTGCGTTACCGTCTCTCTTTCTTTGACGCCTCACTCGCTTTCGCTCGTGAGGTCTTCACGGCATGTCCAAGAACTATTCAATTGAGTAGCTTTTGGATTTAGCCGTCGACCTATCGCAAGAGAATTTGAATCTTCGACTTGGAAGTCTCGATTCTAATCTCTGCGCTTACTCCTTAGAAAGGAGGTGATCCAGCCGCAGGTTCCCCTACGGCTACCTTGTTACGACTTCATCCCAGTTACCGCTCATAGCGTAGGCGGCTGCCTCCTTGCGGTTAGCACGCCGACTTCGGCTACAAGCGACTTCCATGATGTGACGGGCGGTGTGTACAAGGCCCGGGAACGTATTCACGGCGTCGTAGCTGATACGCCATTACTAGCGATTCCGGCTTCATGGAGTCGAGTTGCAGACTCCAATCTGAACTGGGCCCAGTTTTAGTGATTTCCTCCACCTTGCGGTCTCGGATCGTTCTGTGCTGGGCATTGTAGTACGTGTGCAGCCCAGGCCGTAAGGGCCATACTGACTTGACGTCGTCCCCACCTTCCTCCCCGTTAAAGCGGGGCAGTCTGAACAGAGTGCTCGAGCCTCACGGCTCGGTGGCAACAGTTCACAGGGGTTGCGCTCGTTGCG
>Ga0193723_1001051_pt1 | contig 10795 bp, 11 predicted proteins | sample H2m2metaG_FD_143042 | JGI IMG/M metagenome (GOLD analysis project Ga0193723, IMG submission 143042) | Soil microbial communities from a riparian zone of the East river system, Colorado, United States - H2m2 | ecosystem: Environmental > Terrestrial > Soil > Riparian zone | place: USA: East River... | reverse complement strand
GCGGAAGAGGCCGAGCCGGCCGCTGAGAAACCGATCGAGCCAGCGGTACTGCATCTCCCCATTGAGCTTGACCCAGCCCGGATCACCGTCGGTTGCACGCGCCCCGCTCCGCCAATCGAGCGCGAGCTGCGCGTCCATGTAGTCGCTGATCGCGAAGTAGTAGCCGAGGTTGTCGGCGTGGCGCCGGTAGGTCGGGCTGTTGCGAAACAGCTCGCTGACGCCGAAGCGTGGCGTCAGTACCCCGCTGCGCCGGCCTGAGCGCATGTCCTGGAAGATGAACGGCAGCCACATCACGGGGACTTCCCCGATGTAGAGGACGGCGGGCCGCGCCACCATGATGTTCTTGGAGATCATCTTCACTTCCTTCGCCTGGAAGTGATAGTCGGGTATGGAGTCGTCGCAGCTGGTGATCGACGCATTGCGGGCGTAGAAGGCGGTCTCGCCTCCGCGGGAGCTGTCGCTCACGAAGCGTGTCGTGTCGCTAACGAAGCACGCGTCCGCCCCCTCGACAAACCACTGTTGTCCCGATTCGATCGAGGTGCTGATATTTGTCACGCACCCTCGATGCAGAGCAACGTTATAGGACATCCGGCCCTTTGCGAAGACGTCCGCAGTCTGACGCTCCGGATCGCGCAGTATCACAGTGTCTCCGCGAGCGATCATGATCTTCGTCGAGTCGTTGTAGGTGATGCTGTCACCGACGAGAACGGTCTGATCGCGGTTGACGGCGGCCTTGTCTCCCTTGAGAGACAGCGTCCGTGTCTTCGCGTTGAACACCACAACATCACCCTGGTACTTCGTGGCGCTATAGCCGGTCCGCTTCATCAGCGCATCCATCACCGAGTCGGTCGGATTCCACTGGACAAGATCCTTTGTCTTCGACGTATCCCTGGCGATGGTGTCGCGTTTGGATGTATCCGGTCGAGCTCGAACGGTGTCACGTCGCGGAGGAGCTGCGGGCCGGACCTGTGCCACGAGGTCGTGTTGCGCGAAGAGAGCGAACGTTGCAGCGACTGCCAGCGTAAGTGTGCGCGTCACGCCGGGGCCCTTGCGCTCTCGCTCGGCGCGTTTGCCTCTGCCTCTCGCCGAGCTTCGCGCTTCTGGCGCCGGCGGTAGGCGAAGAGGGCGACGAACACGCTCAGCTCATACAAGACGTAGAGTGGAATGGCCAGCGCGAACAACGAATACGGGTCGGCGCCCGGTGTGATGAAAGCTGCCGCCACCAGGCAGATAATGATCGCGTGTCTTCTGTACTTCGACAGAAACTGTGGAGTGATCAGCCCCAGGGCCGTGAGCGCAAGTATCGCGATCGGCATCTCGAACACCAGACCGAACGCCAGACACATGCTGATCGCGAAGTCGAAGTACTCCGTCGCGGAGATCATCGGAGTGAGGGCCGTCGACTCGATGCTCATGAGAAACCGGAGGGTCAGCGGGAGCACCACGAAATAGCTGAGCGAGACGCCGGCCAGAAAGAGTGCGACCATCGCCACCAGGACCGGAACGACAACTCGCTTCTCGTGGGCGTAGAGCGCCGGCGCGAGGAATCCCCAGATCTGTCCCACGATGACGGGCGACGCGAGAATCATCCCCAGCACGAACGACGCGTTGAGCAGGATCCGAAAGGAAGTGCCCGGGTGCGTGTAGATGAGTTTCTGCCCGTGCAGCAGGGGGAGAATCGGGCGCTCCAACAGGCGAATGATGTCGAGATTCGACAACAGCGCGAACGCGAGCACGATGCCGATGATGACAGCGCCTGCCACCCAGAAGAGTCGCTTGCGCAGCTCCTCGAGATGGTCCAGGAAAGGCATTTCGTGGCCGGGAGCTTCGCTCATACCACGGGCCTCGTGCTATTTAATCGTCTGTAGGCGCTCGTCGGCGAGCGCAGCCTCGTCGGAGCGCGGGAATCGCTTGATGATGTCCTGAAAGATCTTCTTCGCTTCGGCTGTCTTCTTTTGCGACTGCAGGTGCAGTGCTCGCTTGTACATCGCAGTTGGAACGCGCGGCGACTTCGGAAACCGGCTGATCAACGCCAGGTACTGGGCATCAGCCGCGTTCGGATTCTGCTCGGCCGCGTACGCCTGCGCGCTGTAGAACATCGCCTCAGGGACGTACTCTGATGTCGGGTACTGTGAGATCAGCTGGCTGAATGCACTCCTCGCCGCCACGTTGCCGCCCTTGAGGAGCTGATCCCGTCCCGCCTGGAGCAGCTGGAGGGGGCCGGGTCCCGAAGCGGGCGCACCGCTCGCTCGCGCGGAGGTGTCGGCTGTAGCTGCCTGCTCCTGGCGCTTCTCCTCGAGGGCCGCTCGAACGTCGCGCATCCTCTGCTCACTCTGTCCGCTCAGATCCTGAAGCTGCGAGATGTCTTCCTTCATCGCCGCCATGTCGCTCTCTGAAGCAGTGCGCATGGCGGAGACCCGCCTGCTCAGCGCGCCGATCGAGTCACTCAACGTTCGCATCGAGCGGCTGACATCCACCAGCTGCGTACGCTGCACGGAATCCGCTGCGTTCGAGGTTGCGCGCGAAACAACGATATCCTGCTGGAGCTTCTCGAAATCCTGTTTGGTGGCGAAGAAACAGCCGCCCAATACTACAGGAATGAGAAATATGGAAAGCGACGCTGTTTTTATCATTGCGAGTAGGTTCCCACTTCAGGATTGGCCAGAATCGGCGACCACGACGCCAGCCTCGCGCCCCTGCTGTGCGTGAGCTGACGCGTTCGGCCCGACTCGGTGTCGAGAATCCACAACTGCTTGTCACCACTTCGCGACGACGTCAGGACGAGGTGCCGTCCATCCGGTGCCCACGAAGGATCCTCGTTCTCACCTTCGCTCGTGAGCTGCTTCGGTGCGCGATCCCGCAAGTCGATCATCCAGATCTGAAAGAGCCCATTCTGCTGCTCGTACGCGATCGCGCGGCCGTCGGGTGACCAGTCGGGGCTCGCCCGATAGCTGCGCGTGCCCGCCGTGTACGGCGTCAGCAGCTGAATGTTCGAGCCGTCCGCATCCATAATATACACCTGGGGCTGTCCCGACTTGCCCGAGATGAATGCGATCTGATGCCCATCCGGGCTGTACGATGGCGAAGTGTTGTCCGTACCCTTGCCGACCGTGATTCTCTTCGGCGCGCTCGAGTCGAGACTCGCGAAGATGAGGTCGGTGCCGTTGCCGGTCCCCTGCGCGTAGAGAATCCCGCTGCCATCCGGCTGGTAGATCGGCGTAATGTTGAGCCCCGCCCGAATCTGACTGATCCTGCGGGTCCGACCGGTCCGAACGTCGAGCTCCTCCACCTGCGTGCCGTTGTTGCCCATGACCGTGAACACGACCGATTCGCCGGTTGGCGACCACGCTGGCGAGAGCGCCCCCTTGCCAGTCGTAATCGTGCGCGTTTGCTGCCCATCGCTGTCGACGATTTGAAGCGTTCCGTTGTTCACGAAAGCGATGCGCGTCTGCGCGATTCCACGCTTTCCAAAAACCCACTGCTCGATCTGGTCGGAGACCCCGTGCGCGGTGAAGCGCCAGTCCCTGTCGCGACGGTCGAACAGAAAGTGCTCCGACTGGAGCAGCTGCCCTCTCGCGACGTCGTATGCCGCAACGTGGAGCCCCGTGTTGGTCGGAGTCATTCGCACCAACAGCGCAGCGCCGAATTTGCCCACCAGCGCGAAGTTGATCTTCTCTCCGGGCGCGGGCACAAGTCCTGACAACGTCTCGGCATCGAGCGCAATCACATTCATCCTGTCGCTGTAATCGAGATCCCGCTGCACGATCACGCGCAGCGAATCGTCGCCGATCTCGTCCTGTACGGGCAGCACGATGACGCCGGGCTTGGTACCCGCCTCGTAGTTCAGTCCAAGGCGTACGCCCGGTGCGGCCGTAGTATCCTGCGCGCTCGCCAACGAGGCGAGCGCAAGCGTACAGCCAACTACCAACTGACAAGCGAGCTTCGGAAATCTCATTTCAGGAATGCGGGGTCGAAAGCGAATACCACGGGGAGAACGTCATCTGGAAATCCGTCCGGAAGCGGCCCAAACGCGCGAGCGCTCGAAGCTGCTTCCACTGCGCCCGATGCCTCAAGGTCGAATGAAAAGTTGCCGGAGCGCCTGATGTACTCGATGCCTGAAACTGAGCCGTCCCGATGAATCAGAAACCGTACTTCCGCCTTGAGACGCGCGGCTGGATTTCTTGGTTTGAACCTGAGAGCGATCTGCCGAACAATGTTGTTGAGATACCCTGGAAACGGGAACTCGATCCCGTCGCTGCGCACTGTTGCGACGTCCGTCCCCTTATCACCCACCGGGCCGCCACCAGCCTTGGGCGCCTCAGTCTTCGGTTGCGGCGTAGCCTTCGCTTCAGGCGCACCCGCCTTGGCCGCCGGTTTTGGCTTCGCATCCGACGGCGTCACCCGCGCTGTCGTCTTGGGCGCGGGCTTGGCCGTAGGAACAGGCATTTCCTTGACCGTTGACTGTGCTGCGCTGGGTTGCGTAACAGCTTTGGCAGCATTGGCTTGCCCGCTCTTCACCTCTCCGATCGCTCGCTCCCCCGCTGGCGCCGCCACGATCTCGACCCTGTACATCGGCGGCAGTGCGACGGGCTTCTGCTCCTTGAGGGTGTTGAACAAGAGCAGCGCGAGCGCCCCGTGAAGCACCGCCGATATCGTAAATGGCGCAATCTGTCGTGATCCATTCACTCGGCCGCGCATCATTCCATTTCGCTATTTGGAGGGTTCAGTTGGTTCGGCGACGAGTCCGATGTCGCCCACTCCGCTCGCTCGCATGATCGCCAGGACTCTAACTACGGAGCCGTAGGGAACACGGTCATCGGCACGCAGGTAGACTCCTCCCCTGCCTCGTCGCTGCGCCAGCGCCTTGAAGCTGGCCGAGAACTGGGTGAAGGTGAGACGGGCATCATCGACGTAGATGGCGCCGGAGCGGTCGATCGTCACAGAGAGCCCACTCTTCGATTCGAGCGGTCGCGCCTGCGCCTTGGGCAGCGAGATGTCGACTCCCCCCTGCATCATGGGCGCGGTGATCATGAAGATGATCATGAGCAGCATCATCACGTCGATGAGACTCACCACGTTGATCTCCGCGTTCAACACCAGCCGGTCCCGCCCCCGTCCTCGGCGCGACATCAGATCATTCCCTCTCTAACCATTAGCGCGATCAGCTCCGAGCCGAAGCTTTCGAGCTGCCCTTCGATCTTGTTGAGACGGGAGGCGAAGATGTTGTACGCGAACACCGCCGGAATCGCGACGCTGAGCGCCGCGGCCGTGGCGATGAGCGCTTCCGCGACCCCGGGTGCGACGGCCCCGATGTTTCCCGATCCCTTCGATGCTATTCCGACGAACGCGTCGATCACGCCCAGCACAGTACCGAGCAGTCCGATCAGCGGACTCACGGAGCCGATGGTCGCGAGGGATGGAACCCAGCGACTCAGCCTGTCGCGCTCCGACGTCGTCTCGGCGTCGAGCACCAGCTTCAGCGCTTCGACCTGCGAGCCGCTGAAGCGCGCGGAACGCTCCGGCGTTCCGTGAAGCGCCGGTGTGGTCTCTTCGATGAAGCGCATGGCGCGCTCGGTGATGGTCGCGGGCGGTCCGTTGCTCACCCGCGCCATCCGGGCGGCCGCCTCGACGGTGCGGGCACCCGCGAATTCGTGCGCGAAGCTGTACGTGATCCTCGCCGCCCGCCGCAGCTCGTACCACTTCGAGAGAATGATCCCCCAGCTGATGAGAGAGAGGATGACGAGAATCGCGAGCACAAATTTGGTAGCGCCAGTGGAGCTGGTGATGAGCTCCATTGGCGAGCTTGGTATCCCCTGGACCTGAAGCAGAAGTAGATGCATCACGCGGCCGCTCCTTTCGCCTGGCGTGCGAACGAGGCGTACGTTTTCGCCAGGCCCTCCTCGAGTGTGACCTGGGGAGCCCAGCCCAGCACGTCACGAGCTTTGTCGGCGTTGACGAATGATTGCTGCTGCTCGCCCGGCCGGTGCGGGGCAAATTCGATCGGGACCTGAATGCCCGCCGCCTGTTGAAGTAGCTTCGCTATCTCGAGCACGTTGGTTCCCTTGCCGGTTCCAATGTTGAATCCCCGTGCATCGAGCCGACCTTTTTCGGGGAGAGGCTTCGTCGACGCCAGCCACACGGCGCGAGCAACATCACCAACATAGACATAATCGCGGGTTTGAAGTCCGTCTCCAAACACAGTCAGCGGACGGCCGCTGAGAATCCGGCCGCAGAAGATCGCGACGACGCCGGCCTCGCCGTGCGGATCCTGCCTCGGACCATACACGTTTCCGAAGCGGAGCGCAGCGTATTCGCGATCGTGCACTCGCGAGTAGTAGGCGAGGTAGTACTCGATGCTGAGCTTGGCGATGGCGTAGGGAGATTCTGGATCCTTCGGGTAGGTCTCGAAGTTGGGCGGGGTGTTGAAGTCACCGTAGAGAACGCCGCCGGTCGACGTGAAGACCACTCGAGTGGGCGCAGCGTTCTTCCTCAGCGATTCCATCAGGTTGAGCGTGCCCAGAATGTTGGTGTTGGCGTCAGCGATGGGGTCGGCGACACTTTTTCGCACGTCCATCTGGCCGGCGAGGTGAGCGACGAGATCGAAGTTTCCGGTTCCGACCAGCTTCGAGAACGCGGAGGAGTTCACCCCGATTTCATGAAACTTTGCCCTCTCGGGAAGATTCTCGCGCTTTCCGGAAGAGAGATCGTCGACGATGGTAACGTCCCATCCCTTGGCGATGAACTCGTCGGCGACGTGTGAGCCGATGAATCCCGCGCCTCCGGTGACGAGGACCCTACTCATCTTCCTCCGGCGCTGAGGAGGTTCCAGCCGGCGCTTTGTCTTCCAGCGCGAACAGGTACCGCGCGGCATCGACGACGCCGAGTCCGCGCCCGTTGGCGGCTGCCGCTCTCAACCTCACACTTGGCTCGTGCAGAAACTTGTTCATGAGTGCCTTTGAGAAATGTTCGATTGCTTCAGCTTGATCGGCCGACAAAGGACCAAGGCGGCGCAGAGCTGCCGCAAGCTCCGTACTCCGCACCCTGTCCATCTCCTCCCTGAACTCCCGCACCACCGGCACCGCCGCGAGACCCGCCACCCAGTCCCAGTATTTCTGCGCCTCATCGGCGATGATCTGCCGCGCTGCCGGAACGTTTTCTTCGCGGCGCTCCACATTCGCCGCCGCCGCTGCGCGAAGGTCGTCGAGGTCGTAAAGAAAGACATTATCCAGACCTCCAACGGCCTCTTCGACGTCACGGGGCAGAGCTATGTCGAGGATGCATAGCGGCCGGTCCCCACGAGCGACAACGGGACCCTGCACCCGCGCGACTGTCACCACCGGAACGGGTGACGCGGTCGAGCAGATCAGCACGTCGACGTCCTTCAACGATTCCCAGCACTGATCGTAGTGCATCGCCGTCGCTCCGTGGCGCTCAGCCAGGGTCTGCGCTCGCTCATGAGTACGATTGGCCACGATCGCGACCCGAACTCCCTCACTGAGCAGACACTCCAGCGCGATCTCTGCCACGTCGCCGGCGCCGAGTATCATGGCTCGCCTGCCGCTGAGTCCGCCAAAGATTTTTTTCGCCAGCTGCACTGCCGCGGAGCTCACAGACGCAGCGCCCCTGCCGATTCCCGTCTCCTCTCTCGCGCGCGACGCCGCGAGCAGCGCCGTCTGAAACAATCGGTTCAGAATGGGCCCGGACTCAGCTCTGCAGCCATCCCACGCCTCCTTCACCTGACCGTGGATCTGCGCTTCGCCAAGGATCATCGATTCGAGCCCCGCCGCAACGCCAAAGAGGTGCGCGGCCACGTTTTGGTCGCGGCGCACGTATATAAACTCTGTCGCGTCATCGCCGAGGCGTCGGGAAAGCATGGCCGAGATATGGGGGAGCGCATCACCATTCTGTTCGACCACGTAGATCTCCGTGCGGTTGCATGTCGAGAGAGCGACGCCCTCCCGGATGATCCCCGACCCGCGCAGCCGCGCTAGCTCTGCCGTCGCTTCGTGCAGGCGGAATGCGAGCTTCTCCCGAATCTCGATTGGTGCGGTCGCGTGACTCACCCCCACGACGATCAGCGCCACGATTCCACCTTGTCGGCGAGCGATCCATCCTCGACCGAGCTGCAGAAATCATCGCCGAGCAGCTTCGGCGCGACGTCACCCCATTCGTGCCCGCCGTCGCTCAGTAGCCGGGAGCGAAGCCCTCTCAGAGCGGACACGGCGCGCTCGTATCGTCCATCGAAGCGCTCCGCGATCGCGTCCCTGATTCGCGCCGCCGCTCCGGGAACCCCGCCGGCCGATACGGCAATCGTAACGTCGCCCGAGCGGTGCAAGGCCATCGTGTGAAAGTTTCCCTCGTCCGGGTAATCGGTGATGTTGACGAGCTTGCCGGCTGAATGAGCATCGAGCGCAACCCGCGCGTTCACTTCACGAGAGTCGGTCGCCGCCACGACGAGAATCGAGCGGCCGAGATGCTCGGCACCATAGGACTCACGCACGATCGTCAGCTGGCGTGCGCGCTCGGCCGCTTCTAGCTCTGGTGTCACCTGTGGTCAGCCGCTCACCGTGCAAGGCGATCGGGAAGTCACTCACAGGAATTGTCCTCGATTGAGCGCCACCATCCGGAAGACCACGTAAAGGGCGATCACGCTCGCAAAGGTCACCGCCGACATCAGCGCCGCGCGTCGTGCCTGCCACCCGCGCAGCACTCTCCCCAATGCAAGAGCGCTAACGCCGACCCAGGCGCCGACCCCCCAGATGATCTGCGGGACAACGAGCGCGTGGTACTGGAATGAATACGCCGCAGCGAGGCCCACGCCGAGTGTGAGGCCGAGAAACCCGGCGATGGACGCGAAGTGATTGACGCGATCGAGCGTGTCGAGGGGCGGAAAGGATCTGAAGATTGCCCCAAAATGCGCCGACTTGAGCTCGCGTCGCGCCACCAGGTACATCGTTCCGGCCGCGGCGGCTGTCGCATACGCGGCGATGCCGATGAAGCTCAGCACGATGTGCATCGACAGCCACACGGCTCGCGCTCCCTGCGGGTCCAGGAACGGGTGCATGCCGGTGAGATTGCCCGCCATCGTCGCTAGCGCCGCCAGTGGGGCCGCGACGAGCGTCAGACTGACTTCGCGCGCGAGGCTTTCCACGATGACGAGAGAAATCGCCAGCACCAGACCGGCGAAGGAGAGGCCGGGTCCAAGACCGGTCAGAGAGGCGGCCCCGGCTTGTTTAGTCAGGCCGGCGAGCGCCGTCGCATGAGCTCCGACACCGAGCAGCAGTGTGGCCACAACCGCTACGACTGGTGCCTTTACGCGACGCGCAAACGGCAGCGCCGCGACCGCTGCGGCGCCGAGGTAGAACGTGACGGCAATGAAGTGGGCGATCGCAATCATTGATCGCCCTAATTTAATTCCCCGCTGGGGCTTTAGGGCATTTTGGCGGTCACGCGGACCGGCATTCCGTCGCGGATTGTCGGCTGAGTCTGCCTGACGATGATGGTCGTTGTTGCATACTGCGTCACTCGCACGACTTGCCCGACACCCGCGATCACGGGGGGAGCAGGATCTGTCTCCTCGCGTCCGGTCGAGTTGTCGATGAAGGTGATTTCGTCTCCGACCTTAACGCCGTTTCTGGCGCTCGTCGAAATCATCACGTAGTGGCCGATCGATGGCAGCACGGGGTCGTCGTGAACATAGATGACTCTGCCTCTCGGCCCACCCGCTACCGGCGAGAGCGTGCCCGTCGGGAACGGCAGGTCGGGCGCCGGGATGACGCTTTGCTCGAGCTTGATCTCTCCGAACTGGCGGATGATACGTGCGACCGCGCCTTGCCCAGCGTTGATCGACTCGATTCTAAGTATGCCAGTCGGGATGACGACCTGCCCGTCGGCCAGGTCGGGCCCCATGATATACGACATATAGGTATCGCCGAGACGCGCGACGCGGCCGCGCGGAAGCTCGAGGTATAGATCGTCGTTCAGCTGGTATCTCGACTGAATGATTGTGGTTTTGATGCCGGGACGGTCAACGCTTGCGATCAATCTGCCGGCGCCCCTCGGCCCGCCATTGCGATCGGCGTAGGGGGCCGCTTCGATCTCACCGCGGCGGACCTTGCCGCCGCCCGAGCGACCGATGACGTCGGCGGTGATGGACTGCGCCGCACGGCTCATCGGCGATGCGAAGACCGTCAGATCCGAGCCTGAGGCAGTCGTGCTAACCTGTGGCAGAGGAGCCGGGCGCGTCGCTACGTGCGAAACCATCTCGCCCGAACTGTCCGCGTGGGCCAGCGCTTCGGTCCTTACTTCATTGCCCCAGATGCGAATGATTTCGCCGGGGTAGATCCAATGCGGATTCTCGACGACGTCGGTATTGCGCCGGAAGATCTCGGGCCAGCGGAACGGATCCTTCAGGTAGAACTTCGCCAGATCCCAGAGCGTATCGCCCTTCTTCACCACGTGCTTCACTTCCTGCGTGGTGTCCGCGATGACGAGCGTGTTGGTCGAGTCCACCCGGATGGGTCGAACGGTATCGGGAGAGGTAGGCACCTGCGCGAATGCGCTGTTGATGCCGCTCGCCGAAAGAATCAGCGCGGCGCCAACGAGTGAGGCGCGAAGGCCCGATCTCGTTGCGTTGGTTGACGATGCCTTCAGGAAATGACCGATCACTGTGCTCCCGGAGCTTGACTGAGAATAAGATGGCAACCCTTAGACGGGGAGTGCAGGGCTAAGGTCACGGCGCAAGCTGGCCACCCGAATACGGAAGCCGGGAGATGTAAGCTGTTGAGCTACATAG
>Ga0193723_1001049_pt1 | contig 10820 bp, 11 predicted proteins | sample H2m2metaG_FD_143042 | JGI IMG/M metagenome (GOLD analysis project Ga0193723, IMG submission 143042) | Soil microbial communities from a riparian zone of the East river system, Colorado, United States - H2m2 | ecosystem: Environmental > Terrestrial > Soil > Riparian zone | place: USA: East River... | reverse complement strand
CGCTACTCCTTAAGCGCAGCGGTCACGGGCTAATCGGCGGACCGGGCAGTATTGAAGCGGCGGTGAAATGGCGCTTTCTCGATGAGGCAACTAGTGGCCTCAACATGTCGATGTTTCCGCGCGTAATTTTCAACGTTGCACAGTCATCGGTGCGCCGCGGCCTCGCCGAAGACGGCACACGCTTTCAAATTCCGTTTCAAGCTGCGAAGACGTTTGGCCGGTTGCATCTGGATGCCGAGTTTGGCCCGCGAGCGAGCACTGTTGGTCGAAGCGAATGGTTATATGGAATTGTCTGCGGGTTCGATCTTGCCAAACCAACAATGTTGATGGCAGAACTCCATGACGAGTCGCGAATGAATTTCAGCCGCGACGTGCTCACGCTAAATATCGGTTTGCGGCATGAGTTTACCGAAAACTACATACTGATTGTCTCGATGGGCCATGAGCTTCGGTCGCCTGATCAGCCGACCGCGCTCATCGGCTATTTCGGGATGCAATTCGTTTATTGAATGAGTTCAATGCGCTTTTGAAGCAGGCTCGTGCGGAAAGATCAGAATCAAGGCGGTGATCACCACTAGGAGCCCGAGCGATGCAGTGTAACGGCTCATAGCCAAGCCGCCTTCCGCGATCGGCTTATCGAGAAAATCGCCGAGGGTGGCTCCGAGCGGGCGCGTCAAGATGAATGCAGCCCAAAATAAAATGACGCGGGAAAAGCTAGTGAGGTAGTAAAGAAGAGCCGCCAACAAAAGTAATCCGCCGAAAACCGCGGCAGCGCCGAGATAGCCCATTTCATTCGTGTCGGCGACCCAATCGCCAAGCGCCGTCCCCAAGGTCTGGGAGAACATGATTGTCACCCAATAAAAAATTTCGACCTTCGGCGTGCTCACCGTTTCGATCGATACGCTCCCGGTCGACCAGCGCCAGATCAGAAGCGCCGCAATCACACAGATGAGCAAGATGGTGGAACCGCCCGCGTAGCCGATGCCGAGCGATCTCGTGCAGTAATCGGCCAGCGTTGTGCCGACGGTCGTCGTCGCGACAATCGTCAGCCAGTAAAGGAAGGGATGGAATTTTTTGGCCCTGATCTGCACCAGGACCGCGATGATAAAAATCACGCCGAATATTCCCGTGCCAATAAGATAGCCGGTGCCCTTAGCCTCAGCGGTAGTTTCGCCAAGCCACGACATCGTTACGGCGTCGCCACCGGTTTCCCCGAGCGTCGTCGCAAGGATCTTAACGATCCAAAATAGAAATGTTACCTGCGGTACCTTGGCAACGAGTTCCGCTTTTTCTTCGGTCATATTTATCTCCGAAAAAATTATGCTGTCCGCTCCGCTAGACTAAGACCTGCCGCGTTTTGTTCATTTGTGTTGCCTGTAGCAGAGAAATCGCACGCGCCAAGGGGGCGCGCTGGCCGCTAATGAAAAGCCGCCTCAACTTTTGGCCTCGTGGCGACTTGAATAAAGCGAACGAATCCGACAAAACTCGGACGTGCCGGCAATGAAATCTCTCGCTGCTTTCTTCGGGCTCAAACGCAATCTGGTCGTCCTTCTTGTCTCAATTTTTGTCATCGGCGCAGGCGAAGAACTTTGGATGCGTTTTGTGCCGAAGTATCTGCAAGCGGTCGGCGCGACGGTTTTTGTTATCGGGCTTTATGATGCGCTGCGCACTTTGCTTGGTGCCCTCTACGCTTATCCCGGCGGCGTACTCGCGGATCGCTGGGGACATCGGCACGCGTTCATCATCTTCAACGTGGTCTCAATCATCGGCTACGCGTTCGTCCTGCTTATTCCAAATTGGGGCGGAGTCATAGTCGGAATGTTTCTCTTCCTGTCATGGACCTGTTTTTCCCTGCCGGCAACGTTTTCGCTCGTCGGCGCTGCACTCGAAGCACACCGCCACTCCATGGGCATAGGCGTTCAATCGGTCATCAAACGATTGCCGATCATGATTGCGCCAATTTTTGGCGGGATGTTGATCGATCGATTCGGAATCATCCCCGGCGTGCGCATCGGGCTTGTCGTCTCCATTTTTCTTTCCGCCCTGACAATTCTGGTGCAACGACAATTGCGCGAAGAAAGCAAAGAGCAGATGGAACCAGTCCAAGCGGAGTTGCCGCTAGATACTTCGCAAACGGAGCGATGGAATTTTTGGCGAAGCCTGCGGGAATTCAATCAGCCGATGCGGCGTTTGTTGTTGAGCGACATCCTGATCCGTTTTTGCGAACGAGTTCCGTACGCCTGGGTAGTAATTTTTGCGATGGATTATATCGGCGTTAGCGCTCAGCAGGTGGGCGTTCTCACCGCGATAGAAATGCTCGCCGCCACGTTATGTATCATTCCCGCGTCGCATTACGCCGATCGATATCGCCGTGAGCCATTCGTGATCGTGACCTTCATCATGTTCACGCTTTTTCCGATCAGCTTGCTGATGTCGCGAAGTTTTTCGGCTCTGGTCATCGCGTTTACGATCCGCGGATTGAAGGAATTTGGCGACACGTCGCGCAAGGCGCTCATCATCGGATACAGCAATCCCGGCAGACGCGGACAAATGATAGGTTCGTATTATCTGGTCCGGGACTTGGTCGTGAGCACCGGCGCAATCCTAGGCGCGTATTTGTGGAAACTGGGACCAGCACTGAATTTTCTCGGAGCAGCGGCCCTTGGAGTGGCTGGAACGATTTTCTATATCAGAACGACTCGCCGAAGCAGGCAATCAGCCCTGAGCGATTTGAAAAAGCAATTGGAGATGCGGCGAAGTCGCTGGAATTAGCGATGTGTTTTATCTCAAGCCCGGACGCGAATACTTTCGAATCAGAATTTGAGATTCCTCGACTTCTCCCGAAATGACATAGTAACGAGATGTCGGTAGTACTTTTTCGAATCGCAGCTGTGCTTTGCTTCCTGGCAGTCGCACTGGGAGCATTTGGAGCGCATAGCCTACGATCGACGCTTGAAGGGCGGGGGATGGTCGATGTTTGGAACAAGGCGGTGTTTTATCATTTCATTCACGCCATCGCCCTGCTCGTTCTCGCGCTTTACGGTACGATCAACCGCGGCGCGTGTTTGCTGCTGCTTGTCGGGATTCTGCTGTTTAGCGGGAGCTTGTATCTGCTTGCGCTGATCCCGCAGGCGCGGGATTGGCTCGGGCCGGTTACTCCCGTAGGTGGTCTTTGTTTCCTTGCGGGGTGGGCGTGGTTGGCTCTCGCCCCGCCGAGATAGACGTTTGGCCAGCCCGTAACCCGGACGCAGGGCCGCTCGGTCTTTTAAACGTAACGCAGAAAAACTATTCCGCCGGTCTGGTTCTGGTATACTATTGCCTCGATGTTCGACGCGGCTACCGAAGCGCAGCGAGACGCGATCACCGTAGTGGTATTTATCGCGACGTTTTTCGTCGCCCTTGGAATTGGGCGATTCTTAAAGCGTCGCGCCGGTGTTCAGCTCGGCTTGTTCTTTCGGCTTTTCTGTTTGATCCTCGCCTTCTACGCCGCGATTGCCGCTTACGGAGTTCACGCACCATGGCGCTATCATGTTGGTGCAGCAGCAATTTTGTTGAGCACTGCACTGATCGTCTCTCTCGTTAATCGGTACGTTTGGGACTTATATTTCGAAAAGCAACGACAGACAGCCATTCCGCATTTTCTGCGTGAGGTAGTCGGCGGAATCATCTTCCTGATCGTCCTGCTCCTGATTCTGAGTTACGGCTACCACGCCGAGACACAACTGAAAGGACTGCTGGCAGGGTCCGGGGTGGTGGCAATCATTGTCGGGTTTGCCGGACAGAATCTCTTCGCCGGAATCATTGGCGGAGTATCCATTCAAATTAATCGGCCCTTTAAGGTCGGTGACTGGTTGCAGGTAGGGGACCGCTTTGCCGAAGTGATGGAGATTAACTGGCGTTCAACGCGCTTGCGGACGAACGACAACATCTATCTCGACATCCCAAACAACGAGATGGTGGGCCATGCGATTGTTAATCTGCACTATCCCACAGAAGTCCATGCGATGCGCATTCGCGTTGGAGTTGAATATAAAAACCCACCCAATCTCGTGAAAGACGCGCTGTATCGAGCAACCTCTACGGCCAAAGGTGTGCTCGCGGAGCCGAAAGCAAAGATCTTTTTGGTGGATTTTGGGGAATCAGCCTGCGTCTACGAAATCAAGTTTTACATGGGTAACCATTCCAAGATCAACGAGATCAATGACGCCGTTCGCACGAACGTGTGGTATGAACTGAAGCGCAGAGGCATCACCATTCCTTTTCCTATTCGAACGTTGCAGGTGGAGCGCAAAGCCGTGCTCCCGGCACAGGAAGAGCAGGCCGAGGCATTCTCCATTCTGCGCGGGGAACCACTTTTCGGCTGTCTTTCCGACGAACAACTGGATCACCTGGTCAAGCAGGCTCGTCTCAACACGTTCGGTCGTGGCGAACCTGTGATCGAGGAAGGCGCGGCCGGCGATTCGATGTTCGTGATGCTGCGCGGGGCAGCGAACGTTTTCGTCTCAAAAAATGGATCGAAGATCCAGGTCGCAGCGCTGGCAGCGGGCGATTGTTTCGGCGAAATGTCGCTGCTCACTGGCGAACCGCGCAGCGCCACCGTCCGCGCAGATGGCGATTGCTACGTAATGGAAATTGGAAAACCCGTGATGGCCGAAGTGTTAAGCGGCGCCCCAGGCTGCATGGAGCAATTGAGTCAATTGCTTGCACAGCGAAAAATGGAAACCGACGGGATCCTGAAAGAAGCTAGAAGCGCCGACGAGCATGCATTAACAGAACGCCAATACACCGCCAACTTCCTGCACCGGCTGCGGACGTTTTTCCAACTGTAACATTTCGGTAACGCCCAAATTGCATCTGGACGCGACGCAAAATCCGATTATAGGGCTTCGCGGGATTTGCGAGATGAGCGAGGATCGATCGAGGGCGGAGTATAATTCGGGCAAGAGTTTGCGCATCCTCGTCGTAGAGGATCACAGCGACACGCTCCAGGCGTTATCCCGGCTTCTGAATCATTTCGGCCATGACATTTCCACGGCTGATGACGCACGGAGCGCGCTGGACATGATCAACGCCAAAGAGTTCGACGTTGTGCTGTGTGATATCGCGCTGCCAGACGGGAATGGCTACGATGTCATTGTGGAAGCGAAACGAAAAGGAGCCGTGAAAGCCGTGGCGATATCTGGCTTTGCAGAGCGTGACGATATCGAGCGCGGCAGACAAGCTGGATTCGATTTCCATCTGGCGAAGCCGGTGGATTTTCACGAGCTGCGCAGCGTTCTCGGCCAGATCGCGGCGTGAACCTATGTTTCGGTTTTTTCCATCCGTGGCTTTGCTTTGACTTTGTCCAATTGACACATCATATTGTGTCAACTGAATCAGGCCACACCTTATGAAAACGGCAATTATCGATAAGAATGCGGTAGGTGGAAAGTCAACGCACCCAACTGAACTGATTCAAAGAATTCAGAAAGGTCTGCGCTTTACTGAGCTCAAGACTTTGCAAGACACCCTCGAGCTGCCATTTGAGAAGCTCGCGACGAAACTTTGCATTTCACGATCTACTCTGCAGCGGCGCAAAGCGGCGGGGCGACTGTCTCCGGATGAATCGGACAAAGTTGTCCGTTTTTCACGATTACTCAGACACGCGACAGCGGTTTTCGGCGATGCTGAAAGAGCACGAGCCTGGCTGAAACACCCACAGGTCGGTCTTGGCGGCGCAGTCCCGCTCGACTATGCGAGCACTGAGACAGGCGCACGCGAGGTCGAGAACTTGTTAGGGCGGATCGAATACAGTGTTTATACCTGATGCCGTCTGCGTGGCGAATTGTTCGCGCGGCGCGCGTTAACAGTGCATTTACCGGCGAAGGCGCTCGCGTCTATGGCGGCCGATGGAACTCGCGAGGCACCGCAGTAATTTATGTCAGCGAACACGAATCGCTCGCGGCCTTGGAATTGTTCGTTCATCTAACGCCACTCTCACCGAACGACCGATACCGTTCGTTTCGACTCGAGTGGGAAGACAAGCTGACCGAATACTTTCCCGTCAAGAGTCTGCCACCGCATTGGAACGCGGAACCGCCGACGTTTCAAACCATGCAAATCGGCGACGAATGGGTTCGCGCGGGAAAGTCCGTCGCCCTTGCAGTGCCCAGTGTGCTGAGTACGAGCGAGATGAACTTTTTGTTAAATCCCAAGCATCCCGATTTCAAAAGAATCAAAATCAGCCAGCCGGTCCAGTATCGGTTCGATTCGCGCCTGTTGAACCGCTGAGGATTCGGTGGAACAACGGCCGATGAAGGAGATCAGCCAGTCGGCGGGCCTTGGAAATAGAACAAAACAAAACGACTCGCGTCGAAAAGCCCGTGTCCGATGATCACGGCCCAAAGATTTCGCCCCGACGCTAGAACCAGCAGTCCCATCAAAATGCCGAGTGTGCCGGTGATAGCGATGCCCAGCGGATTCTGGTAAGCGTGCGCTGCTCCGAAGAGCGCCCCTTGTAGAACACAGGCGCCAATCCACGCGCCGCGGCTTCCACCAAACAACATCGCCAGGCCCTGCATGAGAAATCCACGAAAGGTGAACTCCTCATAAAACCCGGCGCCAATTAATGCATACAAAACGGCTACGAACGCGAGTTCCGGATTCCCATGCACATCCTTGAACTTGCTGAGGTCGCGACGAAACCCCGCCTTTTCCGAAAGATACATGGCCACGAAAACAATTGCCGCCAGCCCAACGCCGATGATCAATGTGCGCGTCCAACTCTCCGGCCTCTTCAATCCGATGTCGGCCAATCTCTCGCCGCGCAACAAAACCAGTCCGCACCCAACGCCGACCAGCAGCACTTTAACAACTGCATCCAGGAGAAACCCCTTCTCTAAATCGATCGGCTCCTGCACAAGAGCACCAAGGACGGCGTCGAGGGCAAACGTCACCACCACGAGCACGAGGACGTCGATCAAATAACGCCAACGACGAGGTCGCACTAAAACAACTGGCTCTCTTCGATCCATTGCGGATGAGATGCAGCGAATGTCCAATCTGGATTCAAAGCTTGTATCATCTTGTAAACAGTTCCCCGCGGCAATGAAGCCGGCGGGAGTCGAGCGACATAGACGAAGCCCGAGGGGCGAGCGAATCAATCGAAGCCCAAGCAATCTCAGCAAAGCCGGCTGGAGTTTGGGCCGAGTCTCAGCGATTGATTCCAACGGGCGAACGATCTGGATTGCAGACGCGCATCGCGACGACGGCAAGCGTTACGTTGTTCGCGCAGATGAGTTACTGACTGCGCTCGAACTACGCAGCACGCCGGCCGGGGGCCTGCAGGCCCGGATCGTCAAAAAGCGCTTCCCCGCAGGCCCCCGATGCTCAACTCAGCGCGCCCGCACAGCACCTCCCCACGCCGAGGGCGACGAGTTGAGTGGAGTGACCAGCGACGGGGAAACGTTCGCCTTCATTTCCGCTCCCGCCGGAGTTGTCGGCGGTGTGCCTCTGACGCGAGCCAGGAATCCGTGGGCAATGCCGGCAGCATCGACGTAACGACCAACTATATTCCCTTGCGAACTAATTCCGTTAAGCGATGTGAAGGTTGAGCCGGGAAAATCGAACGTGAAGAAGTTGTTTGGCGGGGTAAAGAAGAGTCCATGCGTCACGCCTGCGCTGTCCCCATATCGGCCCACCACCCAGTTCCTATTGTTAAGTCCAAACAGGATTGTCGCAGTGGAGCCCGAAGGATCGATCGGGAAGTGCAGCGCCCCATTGGTATCCCGGAAGTAGCCGTGAGGGATTCCTGAGCTGTCTAGATAGTATCCCACCACTAACTGCGGTGAACGCTCGTAAGCAAAGGTCGAGAGAGCTCCCGGAACGCTAAACGACGTTATGTTTCCGCCAACGCTGAACCACGCCTGGAAGATCCCGCTGCCGTCATCAAAATCGCCGGTAAAGTCGCCGGGATCGTTTACACTAAGCAGAGTGGTTTGGAGCGCGCCAGGAAAATTAAAGTCTGTGAAGGTGCCGCTCGACAGGACAAACCCGTGAAGGTTACCATCGCTGCCGACGTAGTCACCGTTGACTGTGCGTGAGTTATTGATGCCTCGTCCTTCGGTAAAACCCACGGTATCGTTAGGGTCGACGATCGGCGGGCTAAAGCTACCATCGCTGAACCGGACAAACGCTCGCGTCACCCCGCTCGACACGAAAACGCCAACGACGTCGCCGCTTTCGTTAATCTTTTGCGGCAAGGTCGAATTTCCGGTCCCGGGATAATCAAAAGTCGTGATCACTTCGATAGAGCCCGAGTTCGCTGCTTGCTGAGCGAACGTTCCCATTAGAGGGATCAGGAATAGAACTGCCAGAATGCTGCTAAATATCTGCTTTGATTTCATGATGTTTATTTCCTCCTTAGTTGAGTTTTCCTGAGCAAATTTTTGGAGCGGTTGTAGGGCCGGACAAGACCCACTTAGTATTTTTGGGACGGACCAGTTTCACTTCCTCCAAACCCTGCGAACAAAATTGCGTTACGGTTCTTTGAAATCGCCCGCTTAGAAGAACGTTCCCGGCGGGAATGGAGCCGACGGGAGTCGAGCGACATGGACGAAGCCCGCAGGGTGAACGATCTACGCTTGCGGCGAATAGCCTTGCAAACTGGCGAGATTTTGCCGCCATCCAGGCAATCCGCGGTTCCCGCGGTAAAAAAGTTTTCACTTTTTTTGAAACGCTCCGGATTTTTTTCCTTTGTAAGGGAATGAATCCCAAAGAAGGGAAACTTCTGAAAGAAAGGAACCCATGAAAACGATAGCCAATCATAATTACGTTGCGCTCGTGGCCTTTGCACTTGTCTGCTTTGCGCTTGCACCAATTGCGCAGGCAAAACATCACCCCACCCCGACGCCCACCCCGACCGCCACCCCAGAGCCAACCGCGACGCCCACCACAACGCCAATGCCCTCCGCCACGCCGACCCCCACGCCTACCGGCGAAGACCGCGGCAACGGCAACAGCGCCGCCGAGAACGTTCAGGCGCTTAATTTAGGCACAACCGGGCCGAACAACACGGCGCACGGTTGGTTTTCGCTTTTTAGCAACACGACCGGCGGATTCAACACGGCCAACGGTGCAGGTGCGCTCTATAGCAGCACCACCGGATTCGACAACACAGCCACCGGTTTTCAAGCGCTCTATAGCAACACCACCGGCGGATTCAACACGGCCAACGGTTATCAAGCGCTCTCTAGCAACACCACTGGCGGATTCAACACGGCCAACGGCCTCCAAGCACTCGGCCTCAACACCACCGGCAACAACAACACTGCGAACGGTTTTCAAGCGCTCGTTCTCAACACCACCGGCAACTTCAACACGGCCAACGGTGATAGTGCGCTGTTTAGCAACACCACCGGCGGAGCCAACACGGCCAACGGTCGTGCTGCGCTTTTTAACAACACGACGGGCAGCAACAATGTCGCCCTGGGTGTTGATGCGCTCATTAACAACACTACTGGGAACGACAACACTGCTACCGGTTTTGAGGCGCTCGTTAGCAACACCACCGGTTTCTTCAACACGGCCAGCGGTTCCTCGGCACTCTTTAGCAACACCATCGGCGTCAACAACACTGCGAACGGTGATGGTGCGCTCTTTAGCAACACCACCGGCGACAACAACACGGCTGACGGGTTCCAAGCTCTCTACAGCAACACCACCGGTTTTGTCAACACTGCCAGCGGTGTTAATGCGCTCTTTGGCAACACCATCGGCATTGACAACACGGCCACCGGGTTTCGAGCGCTCATGACGAACACGACTGGCTCCCAGAACACGGCCATAGGTGGTGATGCCCTCGGTAGCAACACTACCGCCGGCGCGAACACGGCGATAGGTGACCAAGCGCTCTTTGGCAACAGTACCGGCGGCTCGAACACGGCTGCCGGCTTCGGGGCTCTTTTTCACAACACTACCGGCAACTACAACACTGCCATGGGTGACACTGCGCTCGCTCTCAGCATGACCGGCAGCTACAATGTCGCCGTCGGTCATGAAGCCGGACTTAGCGTTTCCGGGGCCGGTAATGTCATCTGTATCGGTGCTGGAGTCGCAGGGGCGGACGTAAGCAACACTACTTGGATTGGCAACGTCTATGGTAACGCAACGCTAAACGGCCAGACAGCACCGGTCGTTGTATCCGTTGACGGGCAGCTTGCCACGAATGTTTCCTCGGAACGGTTCAAGAAGGACATCGCCACGATGGAGAAAGCCAGTGAAGTAATCCTGTCACTGCGACCGGTCACATTCCACTACAAGACGGACACTCAAGATACACCACAATTTGGTTTGATTGCCGAAGAAGTCGCAAAGATAAATCCCGCCCTGGTGCTGCCGGACAAAGAAGGAAAACCTTATACAGTCCGCTACGACGCTGTGAACGCGATGTTGCTGAACGAGTTCCTCAAAGAGCACCGTAAGGTCGAGGATTTAAAGAATGACTTCCAGGCCGTAGTCGCGCAGCAGCAGAAAGAAATTGCGGCCCTCGTAGCAACGGTGAAAGAGCAGGCAGCACAAATCCAGAAGGTGAGCGCACAGGTTGAAGCGAGCAAACCTGCGCCGCAAGTGGTCAACAATCCCTAAAGCCGGTCGGCAGCTGGGGCTGCGTCTCAGCCGTTGATCTCAGGGGCAAACAATCTGGATTGCTGACGCGCATTACGACGAGGAGGATCCCGTGCCAGCCTGTCGAGGAATCGTTGCGTCGGGGTGGAGCGGCTGGTTAGGCGGCCCCATTCTCCACCTCATTCCTTGAAGCTCCGAGACCAAGCCCAGCATGGATC
>Ga0193723_1001048_pt1 | contig 10822 bp, 9 predicted proteins | sample H2m2metaG_FD_143042 | JGI IMG/M metagenome (GOLD analysis project Ga0193723, IMG submission 143042) | Soil microbial communities from a riparian zone of the East river system, Colorado, United States - H2m2 | ecosystem: Environmental > Terrestrial > Soil > Riparian zone | place: USA: East River... | reverse complement strand
ATCTGGAGTTCACACCTGATACCAGCATCTCGCACGCGGCCTCAGCGTTCCGGAAACCGTCCCTCGTGCTGCTCAAGAGGGAGCACAAGCCCTACGCGCCGTGGAATACGCCCGGCGAGATCATCGCCTGGAATGAAGACGAAATCCACCAGATGCCGCACGAGAGAGTTGCGAAAGCGCTCGAGAAGTTAATCGCGGAATACGGGGGTTAACCGAGGGCTCGACTGATCGTCTAACATGAGAACAGGACGCGTTGCCCGTTATCCGTTTCCTGTTGCCCGTTGCCCGTTAACCGTTGCCCGTTAACCGTTAAGATGGTGGTATTTCGTATGACTCGGTTCAGCACGCAGTCGACGATGGCTGTGGCATTCCTCATCGCGGCCTCGGGGCGGCTCATTGCTCAACATTCGCACGAGCACGCCGACACCACGGCCGCTGTTTCGCACGCATCCCACAACTCCGCGGATCCAATGGCTGCGATGGACTGGAAAATGGCCGCGATGGCGAAGCACATGGCTTACACGAGCAACAGGCCGCTTACCGCCGCCGATTCAGCTCGCGCCGCATATGTCGTCAACGAGCTACGACAGGCGATTGCCAAGTATCGGGACGTGAAGGTTGCTGAGGCCGACGGCTACAAGATGTTCGCGCCGCAGATCAAGAATCAGCCGCAATACCATTTCACGAAGGGGTGGAATGCGATCCGCAATCAATGGGGCTTCGATCCAGCGCGCCCGACCTCGCTTCTATATAAGAAGAACAACCGCGGCGAATTCGAGCTGATCGGAGCGATGTACACCGCCTCCAAACGCACATCCGAAGAGGATCTCAACGAGCGCGTGCCGCTGAGCGTTGCGCACTGGCACCGACATGTGAACTGGTGCATCCCCAAGCGCAACGCGAAAGAGCGCTGGTACGAAACGAAGGATGGCCGGCCGATATTCGGCCCATTGGGTGTGGCAACCAGCGACGAGTGTCAGGCAGCGGGTGGGCGCTTCATTCCACAGGCATTTGGCTGGATGCTGCACGCGACGACTTTCGCGGGGAACGATCTCAATTCTATCTGGCACGACGACCACATGGCCAAGGATCACGCCATGCTGGGAGATCCGAAGAACCCCGATTAGCGATCCGACGGGCTCGCGCCGGCAGGGGGTCGACTTGCCGGGTGCGGTAAATTGTACGGATGCCTCCACAATTCATCTATGTAATGAAAGACCTGCGCAAGGTCGTCCCGCCGTCGCGGGAGATTCTGCGCGGGATCTGGTTGTCCTTCTATCCGGGCGCCAAGATCGGCGTACTCGGCGCCAACGGCGCGGGAAAATCATCGCTCCTTCGGATCATGGCGGGTGTTGACCACGACTTTCAGGGCGAAGCGTGGCCGCACGAGGGCACGAGCATCGGATACCTCTCGCAGGAACCCCAGCTCGATCCTTCCAAGAACGTCAAGGAAAACGTCGACGTGGCAGTCAAGCCAACGCGGGATCTGCTCGCGAAGTTCGAAGAGATATCGAACAAGTTTGCAGAGCCGATGTCGGACGACGAAATGACGAAGCTGCTCGACCAGCAGGCCAAAGTTCAGGAAAAGATCGACGCCGCGAACGCGTGGGAGCTGGATCGGAAGATCGAAATCGCGATGGACGCGCTCCGGCTTCCGCCGGCGGAGGCTGACGTGGGCACGCTGTCGGGCGGAGAGAAGCGTCGAGTAGCGCTTTGTCGGACGCTGCTGGAGGAGCCTGACATGCTGTTGCTCGACGAGCCAACCAATCACCTGGATGCGGAATCGGTAGCCTGGCTCGAGAGGTATCTGGCCGAGTTTCCGGGAACGGTGGTGGCTGTGACGCACGACCGGTATTTCCTGGATAACGTCGCGGGTTGGATCCTCGAGCTCGATCGTGGAGCGGGAATTCCGTACGAGGGGAACTACAGCTCCTGGCTGGATCAGAAGCGTACGCGCCTGGCAACCGAGGAGAAGCAGGCGTCGGCTCGGCAGCGGACGCTGGAGCGCGAGCTCGAGTGGGTGCGGATGTCACCCCGTGCCCGGCAGACCAAGAGCAAGGCGCGCATCCAGAAGTACGAGGAGCTGGCGACGGCAGCGGAAGGCGAGAAGGTGATGCAGAACGAGATCGTGATTCCGCCGCCGGCGCGACTGGGGAACGATGTCGTGATCGCCAAGGGATTGAAGAAGGCCTATGGCGACAAGGTCCTGTTCGACGATCTCTCGTTCTCGCTGCCGCGTGGAGGAATCGTGGGAATCATCGGCGCGAACGGCGCCGGCAAGACGACGCTGTTCAGAATGATCGCGGGCAAGGAGAAAGCTGATGGTGGCGAACTGATCATCGGCGACACGGTGCACCTCGCTTACCTCGATCAGACACGCGAGCTGAACGGAGGGAACACCGTCTACAAAGAAGTGAGCGAAGGGAACGACGTCATCCAGGTCGGGAAGCGCGAGATGCAGGCGCGGGCATATCTCGCGCAGTTCAACTTCAAGGGCGCGGATCAGCAGAAGAAAGTGAAGGATCTGTCGGGCGGCGAGCGCAATCGACTGCACCTGGCGAAGCTGCTGAAGTCGGGTGGGAATCTGCTGCTGCTCGACGAGCCGACGAACGATCTCGATGTCGACACTCTTCGTGCTTTGGAGGAGGCGTTGGTGGATTTTCCGGGGTGCGCAGTGGTGATCTCCCACGACCGCTGGTTCCTCGACCGCATTGCGACACACATTCTCGCGTTCGAGGGGAATTCGGAGACGGTGTGGTTCGAGGGGTCTTATCGCGATTACGCGGAGGGACTTCAGGAAGCGGAAGGGAGCGGATGCCGATAGGCCGCATCGCATTGCCTACAGAAAGCTGGTGCATCGCTAGCCGCGTCGTCTTGCAGGGAAGCCCCGCGTGCCCCAGCATATGTAATCCCAATTTCCAGAGGCATCATGCGGCCCCTCGCTTGGATTGGCGTAATTCTCATCATCGCCGGCATCGTCGTAGTCGCGATGCGCGGTATACCCTACACGAAGAGCCGTAATGAGGTCGAGGTCGGGCCTCTAAAAGTCACGTCGCAGGAGCGGGGCCTGGTGACACCGATTGTCGGAGTTGCCGCTATCGTGATTGGCGGCGCATTGGTGTTCGCCGGGCGGAAGTCGGCGTAACGCGAAAGTGCCCCACTCGGCTTAAGCCGAATGGGGCACCAAGCGCGCTCAACCGAGCGATGTCAGTCGTCGGTGGCGTTGCTCTTCAGAAGACGCTGGCGGTACGCTTCACTCGCGTAAATCGCCACTTCGACGCGACGGTTCTGTTGCCGTCCAGCATCCGTGTCGTTGGTCGTGACCGGCTCTGCCTCTCCCTTGCCCGATGTCGCGAGGCGTGTTCTTGCCACACCCTGAGCAGCCAGGTACGCGGCCGCCGAATTAGCCCGGCGGTCCGAGAGACCCTGATTGTAGGCGTCATCACCCACATTGTCGGTGTGCCCGACGATGAGCAGTTGAGAGTCGGGATATCTGTTGAGGCTGGCTGCCAGCTCTTTCAGATTCTCTCCGGCCGTCGACTGAATCTCGTCGGAGTTGAATGCGAAGAGGAGCCCTGATGCGAAGGTGACGTTGATTCCCTCGCCAACGCGCTCGACCGTCGCTCCCTTGATCGTCTGACTCAGCTCCTTCGCCTGCTGATCCATCTGGTGCCCGATGATCGCGCCAGCGGTGCCGCCGATCACTGCGCCAATGATGGCGCCCTTTGCGGTTGATCCAGTCTGGTTCCCGATCACTCCACCAATGGCGCCGCCGGCCGCTGCGCCGATCACCGCTCCCTCCTGTTTCTTGTTCATGCTCGCGCACGCGCCCGCTCCGAGGGAGCCGACCAGCAGTAGTGCGGTCAGCGCGTGGAGCCGCTGGGTATTTGACATAATCATGTTTTAGAGCTCGCTTAAAGAGACACCAGAGCTAGTTCAATTCGGGTGCCACTTCGTCGCCGGTAATTGCTCGTAGGTCCCTCAGGCGATGGGTAACCCATCGCGCCTCGGTCAGCGACCGCCACCGTCGTCGTCGCGGACTCCCAGCCACCCTCTCGTCATCCGGGCAACGCGTTCGGCCGCCGGCGGATCGAGGTTGGTTAGAACGATCAGATCGTATCCGCCGGGAAGGTCTCCCTCGACAATCGCGTTGATTCCGCCCGAGCCTCCGGCGATTCCGATTCCAGCTGGCAGTCCGTCCGGAATGCGTTGCTCGCGTAATGCCTGCACGAATCTCATAAGATCCTGTGCGGTCGAATAACCCCCACCCGCCGAGCTCCCGCGTCCAGGAAGGTCCCGGGTGTTTGGACGGAGCGGTGTGGTGGAAGGAGCATCCTCATCGCCGCGGGTGTATCCGATCGCCGTGTTCGGCGGCAGGGAATCGACGAAGAACGATCCCGTGCGTGTCATCCCCGCGGGTTGGAAAATGTGTTCGCGCACGTAGGTGTAGTAATCACTTCCGGAGAGCCGCTCGATGAGGAGTCCGAGCACGACATATCCCGCATTCGAGTAGCTGTTCCGCGTACCCGGCTCGAATTGCAGCGGCTGATTCACGAAGAGCGGGAGATAATCCTTGAGAGCGCGGATATCATTTCTCTTCCCGCCCGCCGGCGGGTCGAAAATGTTGCCTCCGATTCCGGATGAGTGGCGCAGTAACTGGCGGATCGTGATCCTGCGCGCGACTTCCTTGTTGGGATAATCCGGCCAGTACTTAGCCAGAGTCGAATCGAGATCGAGCCTCCCCGCCGCCCGGAGCTGGACAATTGCAATCTGGGTAAATGCCTTATTGATGGAGCCGAGGTTGAACGTCGTCTCCGGATTGTTGGCGATGCCGCGCTCACGATCCGCCATCCCAGTCGCGCGCTGGAAGACGGGCACGCCGTTCTTCGCCAACACCGCAACACCCGAAAACTCGCCGGCTTTGGTGAGGCTATCGACTGACTTCGTCAGTCGTCGTAGCAGCTCGGTTTGAGAAATTGGTGATGGGCGAGACGGTTCACTACCAGCCGGTGGCTGCTGTGCTGCAATCGTGCTGCCGAGGAGTGACATCGGAACGAACAGTCGGAGCGTGGCGCTCATGATTCGTTAGAGTCAGGCGCCAGTGCAAATGGTTGCCTCGATCTCCCTGTCGTGCGGAAAGTCGGCTGGGGATAGATTCAAGCCCGATGCTTCTGACCTTCTTGCTTGCGACAACGTTGCTCCAGGACTCGACCCTCGTGTACAGCGGGCGCGCCAACCGGATACGTGTCGATGTCCCGAGAATCGAAGGCGTTGCCAGTATCGATGGCAGTCTCGACGACCCGGTCTGGCGCCGAGCTGCCCGTCTCGCCGGTTTTTCGCAGTATCAGCCTGTCGATGGCCGACCCGCCGAAGAGCCCACCGAAGTTCTGGTGTGGTATTCGCCCGACGCGATCTACTTCGGCATTCGCGCCCGGGAAATCCATGGCAACGTCGTACGCGCGACACACGCCAATCGCGACAACATTGACAGTGAAGATCAGATCCAGATCCTCCTCGATACCGATAACGCCCGCCAGATCGCGTTTCTGTTCGGCGTCAATCCGTACGGTGTTCAGCAGGACGGAACCCGTAGCGCACAGTTCGCGGGAGGCGCAGGTGGCGCTTCGGCGACAGGCGGCGGATTTCGCACCATGAATCCGCTTGAGGGGAGCGTGGATCTCAATCCTGACTACTTTTTCGAGTCGAAGGGACGTCTCGTCGAGGGCGGGTATGAAGTCGAAGTGCGAATACCGTTCAAGAGTCTTCGCTACCAGGACGCGAGGGTGCAAAGCTGGGGGATCCACATCCTGCGAAGAGTCCAGCACACGGGCTTTCAGGACACCTGGGCGCCGGCGGTTCGCGCCAATGCAAACTTCTTGTCCCAATCGGGATCGCTGGTTGGATTGCACGACTTGAAGCGTGGCCTTGTTCTCGAAGCTACGCCAACAGTGACGGCGCACGCGGATCGCTCGCCAACCATCAACAATGGGAATTATCAGCGGAAAGCCGACCTGAGTGCCGATGCACGGTGGGGAATCAGGCAGAATCTCACGCTCAACGGGACTATCAACCCTGATTTCTCCCAGGTCGAAGCCGATGTGGGACAGGTGCTGCTGAACGAGCGATTCGCGCTGTTCTATCCGGAGAAGCGACCGTTCTTCCTCGACGGACTGGAGCTGTTCGACAGTCCGAATCAACTGATCTACACTCGACAGATCGTCGCGCCCTTGGGCGGGGTCAAGCTCACCGGCAAACTCGGCGGGACCAACGTAGCCTCAATGGTCGTGGGCGACGATCGACAGTACTCCTGGGGTGGTAATCATTCACCCCTGTTCGGAGTCTCGCGGGTTCGATACGACTACGGCTCAAGCAACACGTTGGGCGCAGTGTTCACCACTCGTGAAGATGGCGGCAGCTACTCGCGCGTAGCGGCAGGTGATATCCGTTTTTATCACTCCAGGCTGTACTTCGCGCAGTTCCAGGCTGGCAGATCGTGGACAGACAGCCTGGGAAACCGACGGAACGGCTCTCTTTACCAGGCAGACTGGGATAGAACCGGCCGTGCCTGGGGTTTTCACTACACGCTCAAATCACTCGATCCAGGTTTCAAGGCCGCCGCCGGTTTCGTGAATCGTACCGGGATCATCGGAGCGAACGCCTTCAATCGATTGAGTTTTTACGGGGCACCTGGAGCGTTGGTACAAACTTACGGCTCGTTCTTTTTCGTGACTCAAATCTGGAACAATGTCGGTGGAGGCCACGGCCTGGCCGAGAGCAGCGTGTCAATTTCGCCGACGGCCACGATCCGCGGTGGGTGGCAGCTTAGCGGGGCAATCACGCACAACTATTTCGCATTTGATCCCCTGCTGTATTCCGGCTTGACGATTCAGCGATCGCTGGGGCCGCTGACCGATACCGCAGCGTTCGTCGTGCCGGGGCCGGAGAAGGATCAATGGGGCGGATCATTCAGAGCCACGACGCCTACGTACCGTCACTTCAGCGGTACGGCGAGCATCACGGAGAGCCAGGTGCCGATCTTCCGAGAAGCCGCGCCCGGGAACAGCTCGCGCATCGATGCTGCGCTTGACGTGCGGCCAACGACAGCGATTCGTAGCTCGCTCAGTTTTTCCCGGCTGACGATCGCGCGGAAGTCAGACGGGTCAAGATTCTCATCCGAGACGATTCCTCGGATCAAAGTTGAGTATCAAGTGAGCCCGCCCATCTTCCTGCGATTCGTCGGTCAGTATGCAGCACGATCTCGCTCGCCCCTGGAAGATCGCAACGGGAACCCGATTCTCGTGAATGGCGTGATAGACTCCGGCTCCACGACTAACGAATTCTCGACCGACTGGTTGTTCAGCTATCGTCCCGTACCGGGGACTCTGGTGTATCTGGGGTACGGATCCACGCTTAACGAGCCGCGCGAGTTCAGGTTCCAGGACTTGCGGCGAACAAGAGATGGATTCTTCGGGAAGATCAGCTATCTGTTCCGCCTGTAGGGGTCCGGCCTAGGTACCTTTCAATACAACGACCCACTCACTCCACTAATCAGGCGCCACTCTGCCGTTCTCTTCATTAAAGCTCCACCCCAGCCTCCACAAAGGTCTCAAAGAGCTGGGCTTCCAGCGACCAACACCAATTCAGGCTGAAGCAATACCCGCTGCACTCGAGGGACGTGACATTCTCGCCTGTGCGATGACGGGAAGCGGCAAGACCGCCGCGTTCGTTCTGCCGATTCTCCACCATCTCATCGCCAAGCCGCGCGGGAAGACTCGCGCGCTGGTCGTGACGCCAACGCGAGAGCTCGCCGCGCAGATTCTCACAGCGCTCGATTCGATGGCGGTTCATACGCCTATTACAGCCGCAGCAATCTATGGCGGCGTGGGCATGGCCCCCCAGGAGCACGCGATGCGCGCGGGGGTCGATGTCCTCATCGCTACGCCAGGCCGTCTGCTCGACCATCTCAACGCGCCTTACGCGAGTCTCAAGAACATCGAGTTCCTGGTGCTCGATGAAGCAGATCGCATGCTGGATATGGGATTCCTGCCGGACATCAAGCGGATTCTGAGACTGGTGCCGGCCAAGCGGCAAACGCTCCTCTTCAGCGCGACGATGCCGCCACCGATCGCCGCGCTCGCGAGGGAGATGCTGCACAACCCGCTGATGATCGATCTCGGCCGGCGCTCGCTGCCGGCGGTCGGAATCACCCAGGCCGTCTATCCCGTAAAGCAGGATCTGAAAAAGGATTTACTCCTGGCCTTGCTCGAGCGCGGTGAAATGACGCAGGCATTGGTGTTCACACGCACCAAACACCGGGCGAATCGACTAGCCGAGCAGCTGGTGAAAAAAGGAATCAAGGCGGAGCGGATTCATGGAAACCGCTCACAGGCGCAGCGCACCGCGGCGCTGGCTGGCTTCAAGAACGGCCACTACAAGGTTCTTGTCGCAACCGACATTGCCGCGCGAGGAATCGATATCGAAGCGCTTGGCCACGTCGTCAACTTCGATGTACCGCAGGCGCCTGACGATTACATCCACCGCGTGGGTCGCACGGCGCGGGCGGGCGAGATCGGAGACGCATTTACTTTCGTCGCACCGGACGAGCATGATGATCTCCGGGCTATTGAAAAAGCAATCGGGAAGCGGCTGCCGCAGATCACGATCCCCGGCTTCGATTACAATGCGCGACCCGAAGGTCGTCTCGAGATTCCGATCGGCGAGCGAATAGCGGCAATCCGCGGCAGGAAGGCAGAAGAGCGGGCGCGGTCAAAAGCAAAATCGAACGGACAGGGCGGAGGCCCACGCAGGCATGAAGGCCGCCAATCGCAGACCTCGGGTAAGTCCGATTCCCGGAACGTGACGCGTACGGGTCGTTCGCGCCAGCGTCGTCGCGGACGGTAGAGGAGAATCGAGCACCCCGGCTGACCAGCTTACAGGTTGACCGACTTCATCCCTCCTTCCGGGTACCGCGCGCCAGCGGCAACGCCCTTTGGCGCCGCCGCGTCGATCCGCCTCAGATCGCTCTCGGATAGCACGACGTTCAGCGCACCAACATTCTCCGCGACCCGCTCGGGATGCCTGGTGCCTGGAATCGGGACGATGTCGTCTCCCTGGGCCAGCACCCACGCCAGGGCGAGCTGGGCGGGCGTGCATTTATGTTCCTTCGCGATCTCCTCGACCTTCGCGACGAGCTCGAGGTTCTTGTTGAAATTCTCTCCCATAAAACGCGGGTTCTGCCGGCGGAAATCGTCCTCCGCCAAATCTTCTACGCGTTTTATCTGCCCGGTGAGGAACCCGCGACCAAGAGGACTGTAGGCTACGAATCCAATATCCAGCAGGCGTAGCGCGTCGAGCAATCCATCCTCGGGATCGCGCGTCCACAGTGAGTACTCGGTTTGGACGGCTGTGATCGGGTGCACCTTGTGCGCTCGTCGAATGGTCGCGATGGATGCTTCGGACAGGCCGATGTAGCGGACCTTTCCCTCGCGGACCAGCTCGGCCATCGCACCGACGGTGTCCTCGATCGGTGTATTCGGGTCGACGCGATGCTGATAGTAGAGATCGATGGTGTCGACTCGAAGGCGCTTGAGAGATCCTTCGCACGACTCGCGGACGTACTCTGGACGACCGTTGACACCCCTGAACGTGCGGTTGTTGGGATCTCGAACGTTTCCGAACTTGGTGGCGATCATGACCCTGTCCCGCTTCCCCTTGATTGCACGACCGACCAGCTCCTCGTTCTTGAACGGCCCATACATATCCGCGGTATCCAGCAGGTTGATGCCGAGCTCGAGCGCGCGGTCGATGGTCGCAATCGATTCCTTCTCGTTGCTCGGGCCGTAGAACTCCGACATGCCCATGCAGCCGAGGCCGATCGGGAATGTCTGGAGACCCTGAGCGCCAAGACGACGGGTCTTGGGGGAAGTGGAGGTGGCGGGAGTCATCTTGGTTCCTGGCGGGAGTTATGAGTAAGAATCACCGCAACACGCACGCCGAAACGAAGCAGTAGAAGGCTCGTATTGTCCAGTGGCGGAGGTGAGCGATGGGGCTGAGATCAGATCTCCTGCGTGGGGCGCTCCTGGGATTGGTCATCCTCGGAATCGGAAGTCGCCTACTGATGCGCGTCATCGCGCATATGGAAGGAAGGGTCCCGGCCTTCACGCTTCAGGGAAGCACGACAGTCGTGTTTGCGGGAACGGTAGCCGGCCTTCTCTCGGGATTGATCTATCATCTGTTGCGACGCTTCGTTCGCCAACGCTGGGTTCGGACTGGAGCGTTCATCGCAATCTGTGAGCTGGTGTCGTGGCGAGGGGTACACGGTCTGCTTCCACTTCCCCAAGTGATGTTCATGACGCTCGCGCTCGTCTATCTCGTGATCGTCGATGCTCTCGGGAGGCATAGCGCCAAGTCTCTGGTGTAATCAGTCTTAAGCGCATGCCGACGCCCCTCGCTGCCCGAAATGTGTCGCACCGCTTCGGATCCGTCGTAGCGCTGGACGATGTGAGCATCGATGTGCCATCCGGACGAGTCGTTGCGCTCGTCGGAGAGAGTGGATCGGGCAAGACAACGCTGTTGCGCTGCTTCAACCGACTGGTGGAGCCTCTGCGTGGAGAAGTAAGAGTTGGCGACCAGGATGTTCGCGCGCAGCCCGCTGTCACCCTACGCAGAGGAATTGGATACGTGCAGCAGCACGGTGGTCTTCTCCCCCACTGGCGGGTGCTTCGCAACGTCGCGCTCGTACCAATTCTTCGGGAGATGACGGATGCAGTGGACGCGGCTCGGAAAGCGCTCGAGATCGTCGGACTGCCGGTCTCGGATTTTG
>Ga0193723_1001047_pt1 | contig 10823 bp, 11 predicted proteins | sample H2m2metaG_FD_143042 | JGI IMG/M metagenome (GOLD analysis project Ga0193723, IMG submission 143042) | Soil microbial communities from a riparian zone of the East river system, Colorado, United States - H2m2 | ecosystem: Environmental > Terrestrial > Soil > Riparian zone | place: USA: East River... | reverse complement strand
CGTCGCGCCTTCGATCGGCTGGCCGAGGCCGTCGCCGGCCGGGAGGACCTTCCGGCACTGGCACTGGGCCAGGAGATCTACGCGCCCGATGCTTCGGCCGCGCGGCGGGTGGCGCGCCGGACCGATGTCGGGTTGAACGGCAGATTCCTGCTGGTCGAATTCGGCTTCGAGCTGCAGGGGAGCCACACCGATGTCATCAGCGAGGTCCTCGACGCGGGGCGCCAGATCGTCATCGCACACCCGGAGCGCTATGCCTATCTGCCCGGTCACGATCCACTGGAGCTGATGCGGCGGTGGCAGGAGCTGGGCGCGCTGCTTCAGGTGAACGTCGGAAGCCTGAACGGGTATTACCGGAACTCGAGTCCCGGCTCGGATACGCTGGCGTGGCAGATGGTGGGGATGGGGCTGGTGGATGTGCTGGCCAGCGATCATCATGGCCCGCGTCGCTCAGGCGTTTCACCCCGCGAGGCGCTGGAAACGCTGATCGCCCGCGGCGAGCTGGCGCTCGCTACACGGGCGATGGTGGAGACTCCGGGGCTGATCGTGCGGAGCGACCTGGTCGCTTCACGTCTCCCGGGGTAGGCTGGTGGTTCCAATCGCCCGCAACAGCAGTCCGGTCGGACCGGCAGAGGTGGCGCCACCCGCTGCTACTGCGGAATCGACCTGCTCCTTGATTAGCCGACGTAGTGCACCATATCGCTGCGCCGCGGCTGGGTCCTCGAAGGCGATCGCATTCCCTCTGATCTTGTAGGCACCGGCCTGCGCATCCAGGACACCGAGGATGCTGTCGACCCCGGCGAGTAGGGCGCCGCTCAGAACGGTCAGCGCCGGGTCTTCGGCTCTGATCTCACGGGAATACCATTCCTTTACCTCGCTCGGGCTCCAGCCAAATCGCTTTGCAAAGATCATCACCGAATCCTGGTAGGCCGCCTCGATCGCCACTTGCTGCTGCCGGTAGACCCGGATGAAGTTGGCGGCTCCGGCCAGACTCATCCGGGTATCGGTGACCCCGCCGTTCGGGTTCAGACGCGCCGCGGCAAAGAGCCGGCCGAGACGCGCCACCCGCATTCCATTCTCCAGCCGCTCGCGGGCCGCGTCGTGCGCGCCGGCATAGCGACCCAGCATCGCCTCCACCGTTTTGCCGTCCACCTTCGGTGTTTCAGTCGCGAGCGCAGCGCTGAGCGACTTGGAGCGAAGCCGTGGTGCCCGCGGCAACACTCGCGCGACAACGGCGGCGGGAGCTGCGGGCACACTATCAATGGACCGATCCGCAGCGGCAGGGATCACCCCGGAGGGAGTCACCTCAGAGTGAGACGCCTCCGCAGGCCAAAATGTGGTGGTGCTGGCGAGCGACACCATCTCCTGGCGTTCAGCAGGCGCACGCACAACAGCCGGAGTGGAGTGGGCCATTTTCGTCGCGACCACCCGACCACGACCAGCCCAGGGCGGACGGGGACCCGAGAACGCGAGCTGAATCCCCAGCATCAGCAGCACGCCGGAAATCCCCAGCGCAAGTGGACGGCGCCAGTGATGCAGCAGGTGCCCGTTGGAGTCCACCGGCTCTGGAGCAGCCTCCGGCGCTGGATTGATGCCGCCGAGGAAGGTCCAGCCCTTCCGCGCGGGGCGGGCGGGCGGCTCTTCCTTTGCCATCGTGATGATCGCTTTGTATTGCGGGTGCAGCGTGATCGAAATCCACTTGGCCGTTGCCCGGTGGTAAATCCGGGAGCGCGCGTCCACATCGCCGTTGCGAATGGCCAGCGCGAGCTCGTCGCTCGACCGGTAGAGTTCTTCCTTGCCTGGGCTGAGTTCCACGAGATACATGGTCACACTCGATCGTTGCGCGAGCCCCGAGCCAGAAGGCGAGGAACCCTGGGTAGAGTGAACAGGTTCTGAGCGGTCGCAGGTGTACCAAGTCTGGAGGTGCCAGATCCGTGCTTATTCGGCCCACAGGGCAGGTTTCCTCCCATTTCGGACCGGGCTGATAGGCGTAAGCCCAAGCGCCGGAGCAGCTTCCTTTGCGAGGCGGCGGGTGAAAAGGCCCCCCGCCAGGGGCGATTCTCACCGACAGGGCAGTTCGGGAGACGTGGGGCCGTCGGTGCGTTTTTCGACCAGCGGTGGTGTAATGCAAGATGTTTCCTTCGCCGTCGCTATAGATTAGAGTGCGAAAGGTCCCATTCCGGACTGGCAGGTCCGGAACACCGGCTTTGCCGACTCAGCCCAGTGCTCGCCTCCTGCCGGCGGCGATTGGAGGATTCATGATCACACAGCAACGAAGGATCGACGACGCCGAGGATCCATCATCCGCTTCCCGTCGAGGCGGCGGCGGCTCCGGAGCTGGTAGCCTCTTTCTGGCCACAATGCTCGGAGTGGGGCTCGGGCTGTTGGCTGCACCTCAGCCCGGCATCAAGACTCGTAAGCTGCTCCTCAAGCGGCTCGCCGCGCTGGGGGAGGGCGTCGGGGAAGGCCTGGAGGAGGTGCAGGACCTGAGCTCGAAAGCGAAGAAGCGGGCCAGGGAGCGACTGGCACAGTTGCGCGAGGACGCTGAGGACGGCTTCGAGAGCGTGGATGATCGCTGGCAGGACGCCAAGCGGAGGTTCCGGCGCGTCACTGAAGACGAGAGCGACTCCAGTCCCCTGGGCACTATCGTAGCGATTGCCGCCGGTGTGGCGGCCACCTACCTCCTCACCAGTGATCGAGCAGCGCCGGTGCGCTCCAGGGTCCAGCACGCGGCCAGCGACGTGAAGCGGCGCGCAACCGATGAGTGGGACCGGTTCCAGCGAGGCGGCACCCGCGGAGCCGGGGAAAGATCCGCTAGCCAGGAAGGCCGGTCCGAAACCAGGACCAGCTCCACTCCGTCTGATGAGGCCCCGCAGGCGAGCTGAGCACGCTGGCTTCGGATTCAGCGAAACGGCCCCGGGAAGCGGGGCCGTTTTCCATGTGAGGGACGAGGACTATGACCAGCTGGAGGCGCGGACTGGAGTGGCTCACTGGTGGGCAGCCGCGCTGGCGTCGTCCGGTAGTTCTGGTACTCGTCCTGGGCGCCGCCCTTCTCGTGTGGCTTACCTTCTGGGTGAGTACCTGTGGCTTCTACGGCTGCCCCTCAACCTCCCAGATACAAGCGTTCCGGCCCAGCGAGGGGAGCCAGGTGCTCGACCGCCGCGGCACGCGCATCGGGCGTCTGACCTATGTGCGCCGGATCAATGTGCCGCTCGGTCAGGTCCCCCGACACGTCCGGGCCGCGTTCATCGCCACCGAGGACCGGCGGTTCTACTATCACGGCGGCGTGGATTGGCGGAGCGCCGGCCGCGCCGCCCTGCGCAACTTCTCCGCCCTCAGCTTCCGGGAGGGCTTCAGTACCATCACCATGCAGGTGGTGAGAAACGCTTTTCTCCCTCATCTCTCCGGCGAGCGCAGCCTCCGTCGCAAACTGATCGAGCTGGAGTTGGCCCGCCGTCTCGAGGCCAACCTCACCAAGCAGCAGATCCTCGAGACCTACTTGAATGTGATCTACCTGGGCAATGGCACGTACGGGATCGAAGCCGCCAGCAGGGATCTCTTTGGCAAGAGCGTCGGCCGCCTCTCGCTGGCCGAAGCCGCGACGCTCGCCGGTCTCGCGAAAGGACCGTCGGTCTACGCTCCCCGACGGCACCCCGAACGTGCCATCGCCAGGCGGAACCTGGTGCTCTCACTCATGGTGCGTGAGGGCTACGCGACGCACGAAAGCGCCAGCCGGGCCCAATCTGAGCCGCTGAGGCTGGCACCCGCCGAGTGGCGCCCCCCACAAGACCGGTCGTACGCGCTCGACCCGGTCCGCGCCGCCGTGGATTCGGTCCTGGGTGATGCCACAGCTACTGCCGGCGACCTCATCGTACATACCACTCTGGATGCTGCCGCTCAGCATGCAGCCGAGCAGGCCGTACAGATCCAGGCGGCGGCCATTCAGGGCCGGGCTGCCCGCCCGCGATCGGCTCGAGCCGACGTCGAGGGAGCGGTGGTGGCGCTGGACCCCAGGACCGGCGCCATCCGGGCCCTCGTGGGCGGCCGGCGATCGGTGCAGCGTGGGTTCAATCGGGCGCTCGATGCCCGGCGTCAGCCTGGCTCGGCGTTCAAGCCGTTCGTCTACGCCGCGGCGCTCTCGGCCGGGTACACACCCGCCAGCGTGGTCGATGACTCGCCGGTTGAGGTCGAAGATCAGGGTCACATCTGGCGTCCGGAGAATTTTGGTGGAGTGTACGGCGGACCGCTCACGTTGCGGCGGGCCCTTATGCGTTCGGCCAACGCGGCGACGGTGCGGCTGAGCCAGGCGGTCGGCGAAAAGCGCGTCGTATCCCAGGCTCGCCGGTTGGGAATCCGGAGCCGGATGGACGCGGTTCCTTCGCTGGCGCTCGGCGCCCTGGAAGTGACGCCGCTCGAACTGGTCGCCGCGTATGCCCCCTTCGCCAACGGCGGACTCGGTGTCCAGCCATATCTCATAACCCGGATCGAGACGGGCGACGGAAGCGTTCTCTGGCGAGCGCCGATTGCTCGGCCCGAACGAGTCCTGGGCGAGGCCGAGGCCTTTCAGATAACCTCGATGCTGAGATCGGTGGTGGACGGTGGAACCGGCCGGGTGGTGCGTGAGATGGGCGTACGGGGACCGGTCGCCGGGAAGACGGGGACGACTAACGATGGGACCGACGTTTGGTTCATCGGCTACACGCCGACTCTCGTGGCCGGCGTATGGTTCGGCTATGACTCGCCCCGCCCCATCGGGCCCAACGCCTCGGGTGGACGGCTGGCCGCTCCCGCCTGGGCCATGTTCTACCTCAACGGCTGGCGAGAGCGATCACCGGCGGGGGCCTGGAATCCGCCCGGCGACCTGGTCGAGCGCCGCATCGATGCCTACAACGGAGACCTGGCGAACGAGTGGTGCCCGGTGACCCAACGCGAGTGGTTCAAGCCTGGCACGGAGCCGACCAGGCTCTGCCGCGACCATGACGCGCCGATGCTCGACCGACTGGAGGAATTTGGGCGGAAGCTGGGAAAGGTGCTGAAGGGGATACTCGAGGAGCTATGACGTAGGGCTCGACCCCGGGTTTACTGTCGTACTCCGATCGCGCGGAAGATACAGCAGAAGCTGATGCCTGATCTGCTCCGCCTGCCGGAGAACCTTCGAGGGATAACGCCGGCAGCTCTGAGTCGCCCTGCTCCTCACACACCCGTTGTACCGCAGCAGCGCCGACCGCACATCGTTGGTTCGCTTGAGATAGCCGGCAAAGACGCGGGCCCCATGGCAGATGTTTGCTTCGACCTGGAGCAGATCGTCGGAGTCGCAGTCGAACACGCCGGCGTGGAACCGCATCACCTGCATCAGTCCGACCGCTCCCCGGCTGCTGATCGACGCGGGCTCAAGCCGTGCGTTTTCGGTGAGCAGCACCCCGGCGAGCAGACTGGGTGGAAGCTGGAGTTGCCGCGCCTCCTTCACGATGGCACGAGCGACCCGGTTGGCCATCTCCGGCTTGGCGGTGCGACGAAGTATCTGCGCCAGCGGCAGGTGGTCGTATCGGGCGACGACCTCGTCTTCCAGCGTCGCACTGTCTTCGGACAGCGTTGTAGTCGGCTCAACTGGAGCGGATGGCTGGCGCAGTGAAAGGCTCTGGAGCGGCGCGTCGAGCTCCAGCGAAGGTGTCAGGAGCACGGCTCCCAGAAAGCCCGCGGCAGCCAGAAACGTCAGGAATCCGCGGCTGGGGGTCGCGGGCTGGACTGACCGGGATGAGCTGGGTGTCGTCTGCATGACGGTCCTCGTACGACGTGGGGCATTCGTCTGGTCACCCGCGGGTACGCAAGAACCGGGCACATCTAGTGTAAAGAAAGCGTACGGGCACGACTGGTCGTGCCCGGTCAACGACTTACAGCAGGATCGGGCGATATCACTACGCCGGGCGGAGTCGGTGAACCGGGTGGCGGGGTACTCGACGGGATCGGATCTGCGAGAAGCGCGGCGTGCTGCGGAGTGGCACGGCGCGGTCCTGCTCAGCTCACCATCGAGCTCAGGAGCTTCATCATGGCCAGATCGTAGGGGTCCGGCGAGGGGTCGTCATCGGCAATGTCATAGTGCTGCTGCGGGGTCTCCAGTATCAGCGGAATCGCGGCGGCTCGCGGGTCGCCCAGCAGCCAACGGAAGGCCTCGCTTCCGATCCGCCCCTCGCCGAGGAGCACGTGCCTGTCCTTGTTCGACCCCAGTGCTCCTTCGCTGTCATTCAGATGGAAGAACGAGGGCGGGCCGCCGGCGGCCTTCTCGAAATCATCGAGCACTTGCCTAAGCGCCGCTTCCGAGACGGTGATATCGAGGCCCGAGGCAAAGAGGTGGCAGGTGTCGAGGCCGTAGCCGGTGCGCTGCCGCAGATGCGTGGGGATGGCATGCAGGATCGACCCGATCTCGGCGGGAGTGCGGCCGACCGTTTGCCCGGCGCCGGCTGTGTTCTCCACCAGCAGTTTCGTCCGGCCGGGCACCGCCTCGAGCGCGTCGGTGATCGCCCTCGCGACGCGTTCGGTGGATGCCTCGCGATCGCCACTGGTGGCAGCTCCCGGATGAAAGCACACGCTTCCCACCCCGAGGGCGGTAGACCGCTCCAGCTCCTTCCGTAGCCCGGCCTGCGCCCGGCTCCACTTCGTCTGGTCGTCGGTGGCGGTATTGAGCACATAGGCACCGTGGACCACGACGTGCTCGGGCCGTATCCCGGCTTGATCCAGGCCGGCACGGAACCGCTGGACCCGTTCGGGCTTGATGGAAGCCTTGTCTCCGTAGTACTGGGGCGGAGCAGTGAAGATTTGAAGGGCGGTCATCCCGGCATTCCCCGCCCGGAGCGCAGCCATCTGAATCCCGCCGTTGGCGACTGTATGCGCACCAATGAACCGGCTCACGCGCGACTCCTTCCGAAAGCAGTCAAATACCGTGACGGTGGGCACAGCCCGGGGCCCGGCAGACCGGCAATCTGATGCGGGCGAATGTAACCGATCATTCAACGGATGGAGGTCATCGTGGCACGAGATAAAAATGAAGCGATCAACAGCTATATCACCGACATGCTCTCTCTGGAAGAGCACATCGAGAAGGCGCTGCGGGGTCAGCTGGAAGATCTCAAGAATTACCCGGACGTCATAGGCGATTTGAAGCAGATCCACCGCAAGGTGGAACACCACGTCTCCGATCTCAGAGAGCTCAGCCAGCGGCGCAACGCCCGGACGCCTGCCGACGCCCTCAAACGGATGGGCTCAGCCCTGCTCGGCTTCGGAGCCGCTGCGGTCGACCTGGTCCGCAATGAGGGGTTGCCCAAGAATCTGCGGGACGACTACACCGCTTTTAGTCTGGCTACCGTCGGTTACGTCATGCTGAAGACGACAGCCCTGGCGCTGGACGATCGGGAGGTGGGAGATCTGGCCCACCAGCACTTCTCGGATTACGCCGAGTCCGTCACGCTGTTGCACAATGTGGTACCGGGTGCGGTGATTCGATTCCTTCGGGAGGAGGGCCTGCCGGTACGCGAGGACGTCTTGCCGGAGATCAGCCGGACGATCGAGCAGGCCTGGCATGCCCAATCGGCTCAGGCACCGCGGGCTGACGAGACGGCGGTTGCGCGGAACCGTTAGACCGCTGGCCGTTTCCATTCTCGACCTGGTGCCGGCAATAAAATAAGCGCGCCGGCATCACGTTGAGCGGCTCGAAGTCCTGGTGGACAAGCCGGAACACTTCCTGGAGGTAAGGCAGAACGCTGCGGGTGAATTGATAGACCAGGAATGCGCCGTTGGCATGGAGCACCGAGTGGGTCTTGCGGAGGATCGTCTGCCGGAGCTCGGGTGGCATGGTGGTGTACGGAATGCCGGACAGCACGTAGTCGGCATGGTCGAGTCCCAGCCCTGCCAGCGCCGCATCGGCATCCGCGGCGGACCCGTGAATGACGTGAAGCCGGTCATCCTTGAATCGGCGGCGGAGGAAGGGCACGAAGTCGGAGTTGGTCTCTAACGCCACCAGCACCGCGTCGGTGCGCATCCGCCGGAGAATCTCAGCGGTGAAAGTGCCGACCCCCGGTCCGTACTCGAGGAAGACTCGAGCGCGGCTCCAGTCGACTTCCGCCAGGACGTGGTTGACGAGGAAGCGGGAGCTCGGGATCAAACTCCCGAGCATGCGTGGGTGCTTTATGAAGTTACGACCGAAAAGCAGCAGCTGTCCGGAGCGGGAGGTGCTTTGTGGGGGCACGGTGGAAACGCTCTGCCTTTCCCATAGGTCTGGCCGGCCGGCAAACCTGACCGGCGCCGGCTGGGCCGGCGCCGACAGGCATTTACGAATTAAGCAGTGGAACCAAAGAGGACTACTTTTTCACCGAGTCTTTAGTCACTGCCTTATCGCCTTCCTTCTTGACCGTATCCACATTCACCTTAACCGACGTGTCGCTGGTGACGATTGCGGTGTCCTGCGTCTGCCGTGTCATGACCGAAGTGTCCGCCCCGACCCGGCCGGTTTCCCGGTCTCCTCGCGGGCCGCATGCAGCTAGCCCGATCAGGAGCGCCATGCCTGTGAGTACCTTCATTTCACCCCTCCAGTGGAATGTGTACCTCTTCTGGCCTCGTGCCGCGCGGCTCCAGCCATGCGCCACAGCCATCCGGGCACCTTTTCACTGGTCCGGGCTCGGCTGCGGTGACGCGGCTCACTCTGCCCCATCCAGGGCAGTCGGAGAGGTCCGCAAGTTTAGCCCGGAAATGGACATGCTGCAACAGCGCTCGTGACCATGGCCCCGTGGCCAGAGGTCCGCATCGGCACGTCGGGATATGTGTACCCGCATTGGCGGAAGGGTGTCTTCTACCCCTCCGGGTTGCCGGCCAAGCAGGAGCTGGCCTACTACGCGGCGCGCTTTCGCACGGTGGAGCTCAACAATCCGTTCTATCGGCTACCCACGCCGGAGATGTTCGTTCGCTGGCGGGAGAGCACCCCGAGCGACTTTAACTTCGCGGTCAAGGCGAGCCGCTACATCACCCACATCAAGCGCCTGCACAACGTTGCCGACGAGATCGCCCTCTTCATGGAACGGGCGACCACGTTGGGACCCAAGCTCGGTCCGGTACTGTTTCAGCTTCCGCCGACTCAGCAGATCGATGTCGCGCGACTGCGGAGCTTTCTCGCGTTGCTCACTCCGAACCAGCGCTGGGTGGTGGAATTCCGTCACCCGAGCTGGCACACGAGCGAGACCTACCAGCTTCTGGCGGAAGCCGGCGTGGCGCTCTGCATCCCGGTCGGCGGCCGGCTCGAGCCGGACCGGATCACCACGGCCGCCTTTACCTACATCCGCATGCATCGCGGGCAGGAGCCGGCCGGCGGGTTCACCGCAGTGGAGTTGAAATCGTGGGCTGCGCGGGTACGGGCGCTCGCCGCGTCGGGCAAGCAGGTCTACATCTACTTCAACAATGACTGGGAGGGATTTGCCGTACGGGATGCGGTCACATTTGAAAGGCTATTGGGGCCTGGTTTGGCTATTCCACCCACTCGGTGAGCTCCGCCGCGGGCTTTCGCCGCCGGGGCGATTCCGCCTCGGTGGGATAGCCCAGAGACACGATTCCAACGACCCGAAAACCCTGGGGTACCCGGGCCAGCTCCAGGACCGCCGGATCGCGCATGATGCCGCCGGTCTTGAGATAGGTTCCCAACTCAACCGACTCGGCTGCAATCATCAGATTGGCCACCGCCATCATGCTCGCGGCGTAATCCTCCTCGCGGGTGATCTCGTCCGGGTTCACCGCGGACATCACGACGACGAACACGGGTGTCTCCCGGGTTTCCCGCCGGACCTTGTCCGCCGCCGCCAACGCCTCAGGTGCCGACGGGTTGTCGAATCGTTTGAGCCGGTGGCCGGCCCTCAGCTCGGCGAACTGGTCTCGCGCGGCTCCGGTGAAAATGGTGAATCGCCAGGGCTGGGTGAGTTTGTGATTCGGCGCCCGCACCGCGCACTCCAGCAGCTGCTCGATGGTCTCCCGCGAGACTGGCTCGGAGCGAAAGCGCCGGACTGACGTTCGCTGGTGTATCGCAGTGATGGCATCCATACCCACAATCTACTCCGGCGCCGCTCCCGCCTGCGATGCTCGATATCGTTGCACGACGAGGAGGAGAGCTACGAAATCATAGAGCCCATGGGTCACCACGGGCGCGACCAGGCTTCCCTGCACCAGGAACAATCCCCCGAGATACAGCCCCATGAGGCCGGCGACAACCGCATACGTCGACGTAGCGAAATGCGCCAGACCGAAGAGGACGCTGGCGGAGAAAAGTGCCAGAGGATTCGGGACCAGCCGCGCGAGACCGGCCTGGACCACGCCGCGAAACAGCAGCTCCTCGCCGAGACCCGCGAGGGCGGCCAGGAGCGCGAGCTCGGCGGCGGAGCGGCCAGCGAGTGTCGGACCGAGCTCACCCACCACGAAGTCAACCAGCCGGCGTAATCTTCCAACCGGTCTCTTGAGAACCCAGATGAGCGCGATAAGCAATGGCGGGGTGGCCAGCACACCCCAGAGGAAGGAAGGCCAGCCCGGTTTCAGCTGGGTGAGCGGCGACACGCCGAGGATTCGGCCCAGACCCACTGCGAGCAACGCCAGCCCGGCTTCTCCGGCGACAGCCAGGCGTACGAACTGCGAATCTCGAGCGCTGCGGGTGTCGGAAATGGTGCCCCTACTTGGCCCGCTCGAGGTACACGCCCTCCCGCGGGTTAATGCGGACCCTTTCTCCTTCGCTGATGAACTCCGGGACCTGAACGGTGACCCCATTGCTCAGCCGCGCCGGCTTGGTGCTCGCCGTTTTGGTA
>Ga0193723_1001046_pt1 | contig 10828 bp, 11 predicted proteins | sample H2m2metaG_FD_143042 | JGI IMG/M metagenome (GOLD analysis project Ga0193723, IMG submission 143042) | Soil microbial communities from a riparian zone of the East river system, Colorado, United States - H2m2 | ecosystem: Environmental > Terrestrial > Soil > Riparian zone | place: USA: East River... | reverse complement strand
AGGTGGATGACACGTTTCGCGCGAGACTCGGGATCGCTGACAAAATTTCGCCAGCACAAATGGGCGCGGTAAACGCGGCGATGGAACGAGCAGTGGGCGAAACAGCGCTTTCACTCGAATCGCAGATGATTTTGCTCGCAACCGCGGTAAGTGGTTCGCCCTTTCTCGGCTTGCTCGGCACGGTTTGGGGCGTCATGGACGCTTTCACCGGTGTGGCTGAGGCCGGGTCGCCCAGTCTCGTCTCGATGGCGCCGGGCGTCTCCGGCGCGCTCATCACAACGGTGACTGCGCTCTGCGTCGCTATTCCAGCGATGTTCGGTTACAATTTTCTCGTCACCAACATTCGCGGGATCATCGTCGAGATGGACAATTTTGCCGCAGAGCTCGCTTCGGAATTCGAGCACAAATACGTCGATCACAGCGTACGTGAATCGGCATTTCGCAGATGAGACGTTACTCGCAACGCCAGAGCCTTTCCACGCTCAGCGAGATCAATATTACGCCGTTGCTCGATCTCGCTTTTGTGCTGCTCATCATTTTTATGATCACAACGCCGTTGCTGGAAAGCAGCATGAATCTCGTGATTCCATCGAGCGGAGCGATAAATCCGCCGATCAAGTCAGCTCAGGTGCAAATTCTCTCGATCGACCGCAGTGAGACGATTCGGTTCAACAATCAGGTAATCGATTTGAAAGCGCTCACGACCCGACTGACGGAATTGAAACAGACGAATCCAGACGTCGCCGTCGTGATTCGGCCCGATCGCGAATTGCCTGTGCAGAAATTGATTGCGTTGATGGATGTGCTAAAGCAGGCGCAAATTACGAAGGTTGGCATCGCCACAAGGGCTGGGTCGAAGTAGATGTCGAAGAAGCCGCGCTTTTGGCGAAACGTCACGTTAATTGCGCTTGCGCATGTCGCACTGATCGCAGGATTGATTCGCTGGAGTTTAGCAGCGCGAAGTGCGCCGGAGGCGGAAAGCTTGGTTTGGTTAGGCAGAGTGGAAGATCTCGCGGGCGAAAGATCAGAGGGCACTGCAGGGGCGCCCACAAAGATTTCAGCTGCATCCGTTGCGCCAGAACCCTTAAAGTCGGACGAAACAGAAAAGGAACAGCCCCCCTTAACTCAGGCAAAGAGCGAAATCGAATTGCCGAAACCGACGCCGACAGCAACACCAGCTCCAAGGCCAACAGCAAAGCCGAAGGCAACACCAAAACCGACTCCCAAAAAAACTGTGTTGGCAAAAGTGTCCAAATCATCGGCGCACGCGAAGTCGAGTCTGCCAAAATCCAAAGAGGAACAGTCCGATTCGAGCACAGAGAAAAAGAAGAGTACGAAAACCCCCAGCCCGAAGACTAAATCCTCCGATAGCGGCAGTGTGAAAACGGGTTCAGCCAGCAAAGGTGGCAGCGCGGGCGGGGGAGGCAACGCATCGGAATTCGGATGGTACGGCAACATGCTGCATGACCGTTTTTACAGCGCATGGATCCAGCCAACGACCACAGTCGCTTCCGGCACTAAGATTTCGACGCTGGTAAAAGTTCGAATCGAGAAAGACGGTCACGTTTCCAAGTTCGAGATCATCAAACCTTCCGAAAATGTCGTAGTGAACGAGTCAGTCGCAGCAATTGCGAAACGAGTGACCGAAGTCGATTCCCCGCCGACCGGCCTCGTTAAGGGCGATCACTACGACGTAAAAATCAATTTCGAGTTAAATACCAACCAGGAAACGGCGAAATAACACAATCGTCACCGCGGGCGCCAGAGCAGATTTTCGCGATTCTTCGCAAATTTCTCTTCGATCATCCGATGTAGATGCTCAGATATTGCCGGATGATCGAGGCGTTGAACGACTTCATCCAGAAAGCCTGTGACAATGAGACGCTCGGCCACGGGTACGGGAATGCCGCGTGTGCGAAGATAGAAAAGCTCGTCTTCGTCAATTTGGCCGGAAGTCGCCCCGTGGGTGCAGCGCACGTTGTCGGCGAGAATTTCGAGGCCGGGCATTGAGTTGGCTTCTGCGTCGTCACTCAACAGAAGGTTGCGAACTTTTTGATAGGCATCGGTGAAGTGGGCGTGTGGCTCTACCCGGATGAGTCCACCGAAAATGGTGCGGGCGCGATCGTCGAGGGCGTTTTTGTACAGGAGATCGCTCGCGGTATGCGGCGAGACATGGTCCTGCAATGTGCGAGCATCGAATTCCTGCTCGTGCTTCGCCACGGCGACGGCAAGCAGATCGCTGCGCCCACCTTCGCCGATGAGGCGGCTCAAACTTTCGAAGCGCGAATAGCGCGAGCCAAGATGCAAATTCAGACTCATTGCCGAAGCATCATGGTCGACCGTTGTCGAATTCATTTGCAACGCGATGACATTGTCTGCCCAATTTTGCGCGCACACGTACGTCACCTTCGCGCCAGGGCCGGAGACGAGGTCGTTTACGCCGCACGCGAAGCCGGGCACGTGTTCATTCACGGAGCGGAAATGTTCGATCACGGTGACCTTCGCGAGCTCGTCCGTGACCAGGAGTAAATGCGGAAACGCGGAAGCATTTTCACCATTCAGCCAATGGAAAATCTCGATTGGCAATTCAATCTCGACGCCTCGCGGCACGTAAAGAAACGTCCCTGTCGAAACCAATGCCTGGTGCAGCGCGGCGAACTTGGCAGATCCAAGCTTTGCTGGTTGCGACATGAAATGTTTACGGAACAAGTCCGCGTGCTCAATCATTGCGCGCTCGAGCGATTGGAAAATGACGCCGCGCTTTTTCAGCTGATCCGAAATCACGTCGCGCTCGATAAGCTCGTCACCCGCGAAGATCATGCGCCCAGCTACCTCTTCGAGTCCGCGCGATTGCTCGAGAATAGTTGCGCGCTCCTTCTCAGTTAATGTACCGCTTCTCAGTTAATGTACCGCCGTAATTGAACCGGCTTAGGTCGAGAAGACCGACATTGGCGAATCGCCACGCCTGATCTTTTCGGGTCGGATTAGACAACGACTCAAATTGTTTCCAGGCTGCTCGCTGTTGATCACGGAACCAATCGGGAAATTCGCGAGACTCACCCGGCCCGGAAAGAATTGGCGCGGCCTGGTTCTCGATCGTTGCGGTTTCGTTTTTGGTCATTTAAAAATGGGACACCTAGGACCCATGCGTCCTATGGTCACACTTACGTGCGGCGGATGCGGAATTATCCGACCGAGCCTTCCATCTCCAGCTCGATCAGCCGTTTGAGCTCGACGCTGTATTCCATCGGAAATTGGCGGACGAGATCGTTGACGAAACCGTTGACGCTCAAGCTCATCGCCTGCGCCTTGGTGAGGCCGCGCTGTTGCATGTAAAAAATTTGCTCCGAGCTCACCTGGCTCACGCTGGCTTCATGCTGCACGGCGTTGCCGGTACCGCGCACGGTGATCGCCGGATACGTGTCCGTGCGCGAGGTCGAATTGATAAGCAACGCGTCGCACTCGGTGTTGTTCTTGCAATTCTTCAGGTGCTTCGGCACGTGGACCAAGCCGCGGTAGGTGGCGCGGCCTTTTCCGATGGAGATCGATTTGGAAATGATGTTACTGGTTGTCTCATCGGCAGCGTGGATCATTTTTGCTCCGGTGTCCTGGTGCTGACCGTCATTTGCGAGCGCGATGGAAAGAACTTCGCCGCGCGCCTTGCGACCCTTCATGATCACGCCGGGATATTTCATCGTGAGCCGCGAACCGATATTACAATCGATCCATTTCACCTCCGCGTTTTCCTGAGCAAGACCACGTTTGGTGACAAGATTGAACACATTCGACGCCCAGTTCTGGACGGTGATGTACTGAATCTTCGCTCCCTTCAGCGCGACCAATTCGACGACAGCGCTATGCAATGTGGGAGTATTAAATTTCGGCGCCGTGCAGCCCTCCATGTAGGTCACTTCCGAGCCTTCATCGGCGATGATGAGTGTGCGCTCGAATTGGCCAAAATTTTCAGCATTGATGCGGAAGTACGCCTGTAGCGGATGCTTCACTTTCACGCCGGGTGGCACGTAAATAAACGACCCGCCGCTAAACACGGCGGAGTTCAGCGCGCTAAATTTGTTGTCGGCGATGGGGATGACTTTGCCGAACCATTTCCGGAAAATTTCCGGATAATTCTTTAGTCCCTCTGTCGATCCTCCTTCGGTCGAGCCAACGAAAATGACGCCCTGTTCGCCGACCGCTTTCTTGATGTTCGAATAGACGGCCTCGCTGTCGAACTGCGCTTCGACACCAGCGAGAAATTTTCGTTCCTGCTCGGGAATGCCAAGACGCTCGAATGTGCGCTTAATGTCGTCCGGCACTTCATCCCAACTGCGCTTCGCTTCAGTCCCGGGGGAGAGGTAATAGCGGATTTTGTCGAAGTCGATTGCTTCGAGATCCTTGCTAGCCCAATGTGTCGGGAGCGGCTTTTCTAAAAACGTCTTGAGCCCTCTGAGGCGAAACTCACGGACCCAATCCGGGTCTTCTTTGACGTCCGCGATGTAGTGGACAGTTCGTTCGCTCAGGCCGGCGCCGGCATCGCGAACGTGAGCTTCCGGATACGAGAAGTCCCCGATGTTGCGGTTAATGTTTACTGCTGAAGTTTCGGTTTTCATTGTGAATTTACCCTATTTACCTATACGCCGGTTCAGTCGCCCCGTCGCGCGCCCAATCGTAACCTCTCTCTTCGAGCTCGAGAGCCAGTTCTTTCCGCCCGCTTCTAACGATTCGCCCTGCCACCATCACGTGGACGTAATCGGGGATAATGTAGTTCAGGAGGCGCTGATAGTGCGTAATTAACAATATGCCAAGATCGGGGCCGCGCAATGAGTTTACCCCATGTGCCACGGTCTTGAGCGCGTCGATGTCCAGGCCGCTGTCGGTCTCGTCGAGCACCGCATATTTGGGCTCGAGCACCGCCATTTGCAGAATCTCGGTACGTTTCTTCTCGCCTCCGGAAAAGCCCTCGTTTACCGCACGCGAGGTGAACGACCGGTCCATCCCAAGCAACTCCATCTTTTCATAAAGCTTCGCGTAATAATCGGTTGCCTCGAGTTCCTCGCCTTCCGGCAGGCGCGATTGCAACGCCGCGCGAAGAAAGTTGGCGATGGTAACGCCTGGAACTTCGCTCGGATACTGGAAGGCCAGGAAAAGGCCGCGGCGCGCGCGTTCGTCAGGGTCAAGTTCCAGAAGGTCCTCCCCGTCCATCAATATTTTGCCAGCGGTAACGTGGTAATCAGGGTGACCAGCCAAAACCTTGGCTAGCGTGCTTTTTCCTGAACCATTTGGGCCCATTAGCGCATGCACTTCGCCCCGTGGGACGCGAAGAGTCAGGCCCCGAACGATCTCCTGTTCGCCGACAGCAATGTGCAACTTCTCTATGTTCAATTCCTTCATAAAAGCGAACAGTAAATATACGCTGGTTTAGAGGATTTGCGAACCGCGCAAAAGGCTTCGCCTCACGCGGTCGCAAACAGTTAGAGGCCACAGGCCACGTGCCCCGAAGGCTTTCGGAGTTTAGGTGGCTACCCCGCTTGGATTCGAACCAAGAATAACGCCTCCAAAGGGCGCTGTGTTACCATTACACCACGGGGTATGCGAGTCTTCCGATTTTAGATTCGCGATTTTCAATTCAAGCGCAACGTCCAAAATTCGGGTGCGATTGGCGCCAGCGGAAGCAACTCGCGGGCAAAATCGAGGTTGAATTATGGGCGGTGGCGGCCGAGTATGATACTCTCGCCGCGGCCAATGGGACACGGGTTATGGAGCGCACGATCTTCCTTCAGCATTACCGGGCCTGTCTTGCCTCTGATGGCACGCCGAATGAACTCGGCCGAGATGGCGCTGCGATTGCCTACGAAGCTGTGGACGAAAGATCCAGCGAACCAGTTGCGCTAACCTTAGTTCCAGTAGAAAGCGTCGATCCTGCGCTGCGGGAGCAGTTCGAAGAGCAGGCACGCGCTGTTCAGAGGCTGCGTCACGTCAATATTGCCAAGGTTTTCGATTTTGGAGTCTCCGAGCGACTGTCAGGCGACACGCTTGCTGCGTGGGTTGCCCAGCACGGCCCGATGCCGGCTGACGCCACCTTGCGCGTGGCGGAACAAATCGTGAGCGTGCTTTCCTCCGCCGGTTTTCACAAACTACCGTATCCAGCCATTGAACCCTCCGACATCCTTGTCGTGCCGGGGCAGACTCCCGAAGGCGGCTGGCCACTGGTGAAATTAAACAACTTCGGCTTGGCTGGATTGAAGTCTGATCCCGAAAACTCGCCGCCGGACGAGGGCTCGTTCCCCATTGAGACGGACGAACTGGCATCGAAGAATGCCGCATTACGCGACCCAGGGCCTTCCGCAGTGCAGTCTCTCACTGCTGAATCCAGAAAGTTTGCTGGAGGCCATGAAGCGACGGATGTCCGTTCGGAGATTTATTCGCTCGGCGCGACGATGTACTTTCTTTTGACCGGCGTCGCGCTTTTGAATGCGACGGCAAGGCAACCTCCCAAGTTCTCGGGGTTTCCGAAACCGTTGCGGAACTTGCTTTCGCGGATGCTGCATCCCAATCCCGATCAACGTCCAAAGGACTTGGTCGTGCTTGGAGAGATGATTCGGAGTTGCCTGCTGAAAATTGAACGGCGACTTGCACTGGCCGATCGATATGGCATCCCGCTCAGGACAACAATTCCGCGGCCGACTCAACCTCGACCGCGACGTCTGCTCCGAACGGCATTGGCGTTTGGCGCGCTCGTCTTGGCTGCGGCCGTGGTTGCTGCGGTCCTGTTTCCGGAGTCGATTGGTGGAATCTTGCACCGGCCTCGCGTGACAAAGTCGATTGGCGTTCTGGTTGGCGTCCCCGAACCTTCACCAACACCTGCAGCAGCCCAAAGTGCTTCGACGCCAGTTGCTCCTGCGACTGTGCTGTCACAAGCTGCAAATGCAGCGCTGGCGCTAGCGAACCAACCAGCAACGGATGGCGCAGCTGTTCCGAATTCCTCTCAGACTCCAGCGACGGATCTCCAACAGGACCAAACAGCGAACGCGCAATCGCAGGTCGCCGCAACGCCGGACGCTTTCGCGGCCGCTTCCCCGGGCGCGGTTCCGGAAACCTCAGCTGAGAACGAGGCTACTACGGCGCCGCCCAAAGGCTCCGAGACGGCACAGCCGGCCACTACTGATCAGTCGAGTTCGCGGAGCAAAAAGAAACGTGTCGCTTCCGCATCGTCGCCTCGCCAGGGTTCGATGCGCGTCCGAATGCTTGGAATCACGTCCGATGGACGGCTGATTTATCGTTTGCCTTCGGGTCGCACCAGGATCGTCGCGCCCGACTCGGAGGAAAATCAATTCATTCCGCGCTCCGCGCAGACATCGCCGCGCTCCTATCCAGCGCGACGACATATTCGCTCCTCCGCCTCAATCTGGGCCGGATTATTTTCCCTACGATTAGCTCCTCCAGGAGGGCACGCGCGCGAGGCGCTAAAGATAATAACTGCCGCTTTCCGGCCGACCCGGTTTTTGGGCTGCTGAAACGTCTAAAAAAACCCAAAAAAAAGCTTGCCTAGCGGCACGATTCCCGGCATAACCTCGCCTTCGTGGGGAAACGACCTGCCCTCTGGGCATTCGCAACTGCATCGCTTCTTGTCATTTCCAGCGCAGCTCTTCGCGCGCAGGCATTGGCTCCTTCGTCGTTGGACCTTCCGAGCCACGATCAAAAGAAGGCGGACGACATGGTTCAGGTGATCACGCAGAAGTCGGCGCCGAGTACCCCGGATAAGCCGATAAAAGCGGTCGCGAAAAAGCGAACGCCCGTGACCTCAAGGAAGCCAAAACAACCGGTCAAGGAAGAGCCAGCGCAAGCGATCGTCAAGGAGCCGACGCAAGCGATGATGAAAAAGCCGGCGAGTGAGATCACGCAAAAACCTTCGCAAGCAATCGCCAAAGAATCGGGGCGAACTTTTGCGATAGAGCCAGTGCGACCGATGGGTCAACAATCCGTAAGCCAGACAACACAACCCTATTCGCGGTTTAGCTTCAAGACCCCGGGCGGCAAAAAGGAATCCGTTCCGGTCATTACGCAGTATTATCCCAACCAGATCGTTTACCCAACCAGATCGTTTACCCCTATGGCAAGATCGATCGGCACATCGACGGCAGATTGATGCAAGCTGCCACCATCGCGCAGGAACGCGCCCATGCGCATTCGCGCTCGAGATGCTGGCATTACGTAAAAGATGCATTGCTTGCGTCCGGTGTTATCGATTCCCGCCCAAAAACCGAACTCGCCAGAGACGCCGCAACGGAGCTTGTCAGCAACTATGGGTTCAAGAGACTTCCTGTGTCAGATCCGTTCTCGGCGCCGGTCGGTTCAGTGCTAGTGTATGGTACCGCTCGCAGCGTCGGCCATGTCGAGCTCCGCACCCGGGACGGTTTTGTCAGCGATTTCCGCTCGAAAACGCCGTCGCGCCGTCCTCTGCTAGGCGTTTACGCCAAGTTATAATTTTCTCCGCGACTTCTCGTGCTGGGAGAAGCGATCCAATCGTTTTCCTACCTGATCATAGGTCGGATGGTTCTGCGTGAGATCCGGGCTGATCATAGGTCGGATGGTTCTGCGTGAGATCCGGGCCGGACAATTTGAAGCGTCATAAAGTGTGGATGCGCGCTCGTCCACGCCATCGCCTCTTGCTTTGTTTCAAAAAATCGGTCGACCACGATGGCCTTGATCTGGCTCGCAGTCCGTCCGCATAGACGAGCGGCTTTGCGACTAATTACAGCCGGTCCGGTATCGACCGCGGTGCAGGTGCGATCCGGGAAGACAACTTTACTGCCGTACGGAATTCGCTTTGGATCGACGGCGCAATGTCCGGAGCGTAGTCGTCGGCCGGTACTTGCGTATTTATGGCCCTCACCTGCCCAGTAACTGGTGACACGCGCTAGGATCGACTCCTCGCGTGCGAAAGCGGCCGATGCCAGCAATGAGAAAAATATGACTGTGTAAGATAGCTTCATGGTGTTTCAGGGTTGTTCCGATGATGTCGAGTCTCGGGTGGAGCACCTTATTCTCGATGCCGAAGGCCGCAGAAATGCAGCTTTTACTTCGGATTCGGAACAGCCCCGGCGCGCTAGCCCTTGGGGGACGCGCGGACTTCTGACAACGACTCGCCGCGGCGAGCCGGCCTCCTTTTAGACGTGTTGGCCACACTTGTCAATTGGTCACATCATCGCGTCGCCGACCCAAGCGACAATCAAGCTCGTCTCGGCAAGCTCCGAAACCGATTGGGCATCGTCGAGCGGAAGAACTAAGAAACGCCGGCGAAATACATTTCATTGCCGGCGATGAATCCGAGCCGTTCGTAAACTGAGCGCCCGTCGTCCGCCGCGTGAAGTAAGAGCCGGTCGAGACCTTCGTTCTTCGACCAAGCGATGATCTCTTTAACGAGCCGGCCGGCGATTCCGCGCCGTCGCCATTGCGGCTCTGTAAAAACATTCACAATCGTTCCCTGCCGGCCTTCGCCAATTATCGATGCATCGCGCGGGCGGGGCAGGATCGGTTGCAACTGAATGCCGGCGCCGCCAACGACCGTTTCCGGTTTATCGGCAGGAGTTGCGAGCCACCCGATGTAGTCGCCGCTCTCGAGCCATTCCTTTAGCCGCAAACGCGCTTTCGCGCGCAAAATTTCAAAACCGTCATCGGAAACGTCGCCCGTGTCTTGAAACATCCGCGCGCGATGCCATGCGATGATGTCGGCATCTTGCACGGTAGCGCGACGGATTCGAAAGATGTCGTGCATGAACGCAAAGGTTCAATGCGCAACCCGCCTTCGCAAGACCACGGCAGTGCACGCGTTCAACGTCCAGCACTCAATGAAGACACGTTTCGGGCCGAACGAACGGGCGTGACGGTTGCCACGTCCGTTGGGACTGATACCATGCCGGAAATGGAAGCGGCCGATTGGCCATCGCTCAGCGACCAGGAACTTCTCGAACGCCGCGTTTCCGCGCTCGGTTTGCGCCTCGAGGGCACGCCGCTCGAACCGCTAATCCGGCAACTCTACGACGAGCTATCGGCAAAGGGACTCACGTTTCATCCGCCGTGTCACGTCGGCGATGAGTGGTTTGTACCAATCGGCATCCCGGCAATTTTTATTCCTTTTTTCCTTGTTCACGACCGGTTGCGGGCGTTGGAGCGGACGATGATGCTCGAGGTCGAGGGAGGAACGCCCGAGTGGTTCATGAAATTGATGCGACATGAAGCAGGTCACGCTTACATGTACGCGTATCGACTCACTCGGAAGAAGAAATGGCAGGAGCTCTTTGGGCAAACTTCGCGTGAGGAAACGCCAGACAGTTACCGCCCGCGACCGTTCAGCCGCAGCTATGTCATGCATCTCGAGGACTGGTACGCGCAGAGCCATCCTGACGAGGATTTCGCGGAGACCTTCGCAGTATGGCTTACGCCTGGGCTCGATTGGCACAAGCGTTACACGCGCTGGAGGGCACTCCAAAAACTGGAATACGTCGATGAGTTAATGCGCTCGTTGGCTGGCAAGCCCCCAGTTCATATGCCCGAATATCGGGTCGCTGATTACGATTGCTTGAACGTCAAGCTCAAGACCTATTACGCGCGCAAACGAAAGCTCTACGAAGATACGTATCCAGATTTCTATGACGCTGATCTGCGGCAGCTGTTCGCGGCGCCGGCGGGAATTAAAGCCAGCGCGTATCTGCGACGCCGACGACGCCGACTATTGAACGCTGTTTGCCAATGGACGAACGAGAATAAATTCCGGGTGAACCAGCTCCTCGCCCGGCTGACACACCGCTGTGACCAACTTGGGCTTCGC
>Ga0193723_1001045_pt1 | contig 10838 bp, 8 predicted proteins | sample H2m2metaG_FD_143042 | JGI IMG/M metagenome (GOLD analysis project Ga0193723, IMG submission 143042) | Soil microbial communities from a riparian zone of the East river system, Colorado, United States - H2m2 | ecosystem: Environmental > Terrestrial > Soil > Riparian zone | place: USA: East River... | reverse complement strand
CGAGCAACCCGCCGGCCTCACGGGCCGCATGGAGGCTCTGCGCCGCCAGGTCACGTACCTCGGAGGCGACCACCGCGAAGCCACGGCCCTCCCGGCCGGCTCGGGCAGCCTCGATAGCGGCGTTCAATGCGATCAGGTTGGTCAGATCGGCGATCTCGCGAATGGTTCCGATGAACCCGGTGATCCGCTGGGTCATGGCGCCGAGGGCGGCCACCCGGTCGGCGCCGGCGGAGACGAACCCCTTCAGCTCCACCAGCCGGGCTATGGCGTCTCCGATGACGACGCGATTCCGGGCCGCCACATCGGCCGCGGTGCCGCTCGCCGCCGCCGCCTGCGCCCCCTGGGTCATCATCTGCTGCGACGCGTTCGCGAGCGACCCGGTGGCTCGGAGGCCGCCCGAGGCAAACTTCTCCAGTTCCATGGCGCCCTGGCGCATGCCGAGGGACACGTCGGCAAGGGCGCTGGCGGAGGTTCGGAGCGAGTCGGCTACCCGGGCCAGCGTCGCCACCTGCTCGCCGATCTGACTCACCGTCAGCACCAGCGGCCGGCGCAGCTCGGCGATGTGGATCGCCGTCGCCATCTGACCTGCCAAGGTGCTCATCGCGACGAGGTCTTTGGCACCGTACGCATGGCGCTTGTGATGTTCGACCTCCAGGGTGCCGAGGATCTCGCCCCCGAAGCGGATCGGATGGATCGCCAGCGTCCGCACATCGTCGGGCATGTCCCCGAGGCGATCGTCGGTCCTCACGTCCTTGATCACGATCGGCTCACCGGTCTGGATCACCTCATGCCTGAGCGGACCAATGCCCGCCGCTGGAGCGTCCCGGTCTTCCCGCCCAATGGAGGCGCGAAACGCGAGCGACATCTCGGTCCCGTTCGCCCGGTACACCCGGAAGTCGCCCCAATCGAGCAGCCGGTACGCCAGGCGCTCGATCTGAGAGAACGAGCCCTGGAGGGTGGCGTTGCTCGCGATTGCGGCCTCCATGAGGTGGACCTTGTTCAGATCTTCCGCCCCGATGGCCTCGTCGAGAATCTGTCTGGTCAGCAGCCCCAATACCCCGAGCGCGAGGCCGACGGCCACCCATCCGACCGGGGCAAGCGTGGCGAGGGCGGCGACGACGATCGTTGCCGCAATGAGCGAGAGCAGATAGGAGCTGATCTCCCATCGCAGGATCAGAATCTTCTCGGCGCTCTCCAGCTTCCGTCGAATGAGCAGGCTGAAATAGAAGAGGGCCCTGGTGAGGAAGAAATAGAGCGACACCAGGACCGCAGCAGCAGGGAGAAAGTCCAGGGTCAGCGCGGCGCTCGAGCCAAGCGAGAGAATCGCCGCATAGGCACCATATGCTGCTACAAACCCGATGACTTCCCGCCCCCCATTCACCAGACCTGCCCACGACTGCTTCCGAAGTCCGAACACGTCGGCGCCGGCTACAGCGACCCAGAGCGCCGCCACTACCGGTGAAGGCCCGATCGAAACGGCTCCCACCAGCACCGGAACGGCCGACTGGGTCAGGTAAGAATATTTGCTGAGCCGGACGGGGACGCAGCGTAGGGCGAAAATGCAGATAATCAACACTAGCGTGGATACCGGCTGGCCTATCCAGCTGCGATCGATCGCCAGCACGGCCAGCGTGAGGATCAGCCCGCCTACCGCGAGGACCTGAGTATACCGAGGGAGTAGCCGGGTGATGTTGACCCTCACGCCATCACCCTTTCATCCAGCGCGACGCGGAGCGAGCCCAGGAACCGCCTGGCGGCACCCACGCCCTCGCGGCCCAGGATATCCACGAGCGCGCTTCCGACCACCACGCCATCGGCCATCCGGGCCACCGTGCGTGCCTGTTCCGGAGTCGATATCCCGAAACCAACCGCCACCGGCAGCGGAGTGGCCCGCCGCACCCGCTCGACCGAGCCCGCGAGATCTGAGCCCAGCGACGAAGTCGCACCGGTCACTCCGAGCCGGGCCAGCAGGTAGACAAAGCCCTGGGCACCCTTCACCGCGAGCGCGAGACGATCGTCTCTCGTGGTGGGCGCGATCAGCCTGATGAGATCGAGGCGGCTCCGTTGCACCGCACCTTCAACCGACGCATCGCTGCCGGCTGGAAGATCGGTGAGTATCAAACCCGCGACGCCGAGATGCTCGGCATCGGCCAGAAAACGCTCGAGACCATACCGAAGGATAGGGTTGAGGTAGCTGAAGATGACGATGGGAACATTCAGCTCGGCTCGGGCAATGAGCTCGAGCGTTCCGGCCAGAGTCATTCCCTGCCTGAGCGCCTCGAAGGTGGAGCGCTGAATCGTCGGCCCGTCGGCTAGCGGATCGCTGAACGGCACGCCGACTTCGATGATGTCGGAAATCTCGGCCACCGAGCGAAGCGCTGCTTCGCTCACGTCGATTGTGGGAAAGCCGGCGGTCAGGTAGGGGATGAGAGCTGAGCGGCCGCTGGACTTGAGGGCGGTCCAGGCCGGCTCGAGCCGGGACTCAGACAAAGTAATCGCCAACCGTGATCCCGAAGCGGTCAGGGTTGGTGACCTTCACGATGGACCTCCGGTACGCTCCACTCTCGTCCTTTTCGCTGAGGTTGACTTCGATGCCGGGCAATGGCACCGGGCCTCCCTCTGCGTCCAGCGCGATCCGCACGATTGGGCGGTTGAGCTGCTGGCGGTCTACGCTGGCACCGGCCACGATCGCCACTTCGAACGTGTCCAGAATAATGCAGGTTCCGATCGGATACACCCCGACGAGGTTGATGAGCGCCTTGACCAGCACCTTGTCCTGGCCCCGCTTGGGGTTCTCCCACATCTCCCGGAGCACCTCATCCGGTTCCACCGGCACGGTCTGGTAGACCCGCCGCGTCGTCGCTGCATCGAAGGCATCGGCAACCGACACGATGCGGGAGAAGATACCAAGCGTCCGGGGTCGCACCACCTTGGGATAACCGGTGAGATCCATCTTCATGTGATGCTCGTGCGCTACCAGGATGGACCGATAGGGAATCTCCTCGTAGGCTCGCATGCTGAAGAGGGTGAGTGCCCCAAACCAGGGGTGTGCCTGGATGACTTTCCATTCGTTCTCATCGAGCTTGCCGGCCTTGTTCAGGATCTCGGTTGGTACGCGCGCCTTGCCGACATCGTGGAGCAGCGCCGTCATGCCCAGATCGCACAATTGCACCTTGGAGAGCCCCAGCTTCTTGCCGAGCGCCACGGAGATGATGCAGACGTTCATCGAATGGGTGAAGGTGTACTCGTCGTAATCCCGTATGGCTGTCAGGCCAAGCATCGACGTTTCGTTGTTCAGCACCTGGTCCACGACCAGCTGGACTGCCCGCTTCACCCGCTTCAGGCGGGCCGTGCGCCCCATTCTGACGCTTCCAATGACATCCTTGGTGACGGCGACGCCTTGGGCGTAGACCTGTTTAGCGGCGTGGCGCGACTGTTCCGTGCTGCCGCCTTCGGGTAGCGGGCGCTCCAGCTCCAGATGGGCCACCTTCGCCTCTTCCAGACGATCGTGCAGCTCTTCCAGCGGCTCGTCGGCGGGACCCCGGTCGGCAAGGCGGAGGAGGACGCTGAGGAAGACCTGCCACTCTCGCTTTTCGATGCCCGGCCTGATTCGGAGGGCCCCGATGTCGAACGCCCGGAACATCGCCAGGATGTGGCTGAAGGACGCGTAGTTGTCGAGCTCGACTCGGAGCCGGGTTGCGTTGACGAAGATGAAGTCGCCGGCCATGCGAATCTCCAGCTCGCCTTCGAGGTCCAGCAGCCTGCGGGCTACGCCGTCCAGGTCCTCGAGTGCGTTCTGAACCGCCGTGTTCTCCAGCGGATACAGCTTGAGGCTCCGGAGCGCGGTGTAAAAGGCGAGCAGGAGAGTGCGTCCGCCCTGCCTGAGCTGCCCGTCAGGTGTGGAGCGTCCGTTACTCGCCTCGGCGGGTTGGGTCACGCTGCGACCTCCCTCAGAGCGCGATTCACCGCATTGCGCACAACCAGCTCTTTGTCATCGGTTGCCCGCTGAAGGATGTCGCGCGCTTCAGGGGTCCTGATCCGGCCCAGCGCCATTGCGGCGCACGCCCGAGTGTCCGCCGGCTCCTTCATCCTGAGCAGTCCCCGCTGAAGCAGGATGGTACTCAGCGCCTTCAAACCGTTTGCGCCCGCAATGGACCCGTACGCCTCGAAGAATGCCATCTTCTCGGTCAGATCCATGTCCTTGGACTTTCCGAGCACGACGGTCTCCACCCGCTTGAGGGCACCCTTGTAGCCTCGGGTTCCCACCACGCGCACCGCAGCGATTCGGACCGCCTTGTCCGCATCATCGAGCGCCCGGTCCACCAGGCTCATCGCACCCGGAGTTCCCAGCAGACCAAGTGTCTGAACTGTGGCGAGACGAATGCCCGGCTTGGCGTGGCCCAGGGTTTCCGCCAGCCCGGGCACTGCCTGGTGGAGCGCCAGGCGACCACACAGGGCGATAATCCCTTCCAAGGCTGGCGAGTCGGTCTTCAGGAGCCGGTGCACCTCGGCCGTGTTATTGCCGGCCAGACGGTCGATGACCTCTTCCAATGTCTTGCGGAGCGGAGCAGAGGAGAGACTCGGCAGCCAGCCGACGAGGGGCTCCAGAGCCGACGCTCGCAGCTCCTTGATGACTTCGGCTGCATGGGTGTCCACGCCGAGTCCACTGGCTTCATCGAGCGATTGCAGTAACTGCCCCACGGTGGCGGGCTCGCTCAGACTGGAGGTGAAAGTGCCGAGCCGCTGGATGTGCCCTGGCGTAAATCCCAAGGACTTCTCCTTCAGCTGCTTGGTTTCGCGCAGCACCGCTGCCGCCGCCCTGAAGTCCCGGCTGTTAAGGAAGTTGGGGAAGAGCTGTTCGAGGATACTCAGTACCTCGTCGCGCACCTTTTCATCCGAGTTGACCTCCATCAGGTCGAACAGGACGTCGAGCGCGCTGGTGCGAACGTCCCGGCGGTACTCGGCCTCGAGCTCAGTCGCCACGTAGCCCATCTCGCTCTCATCGAGGAAGTAGAGCGTCGAGTCGAACTCATCGACGACCACCACTCCTTCGGGCTGCGCCTGAGCCTCCTGGGCCGCCTGTGCCTTTCGCTCCGCCGGAGTCGACTCGCCGCCGGCAGCGGCTCCCGACGGCTCGGGGGTCGCTCCCCCGCCCTCCCCGAACAAGTCCACGAACTGGTGCTGAATGAGCTGGAACTCGTGGGCCCACAGCAGCGTGAGCAGGTCGTCGCCTGCGTCCGTCGCGAGGAAGCGAGCCTGGTTAATGATGGCGAGCAGCCGGGGCAGCTCCTCGGCCTCGGCGCCTGTATGAATGGTGAGCTCGCGCATCCCATCCTTGAAAAGGCTCCAGGCCAAGCTCTCGGCCTTGTTCGCCTGGCGATACACCACCTGATCCTCCCACACCAGTTCGGTCTCGACCACGTGGATGAGCAGCTCATCCGTTGCGGCCCAGATCGGCTGGAAGGCAGCGCGCACGTTCTGGATTGCCCGCTGGTAGATGGGGTTGTTCGGCATGTACATCTGGAAAGCGCGGAGCGCCTTGGCCACGGTCTGTATGAGCTCCGATACCTGAGCAGCAGCCAGGAGTTGCTTGGGAGCCTCGGTGGTCAAGCGGAGGCTCCTAGAAGGTCGGCCACATGGGCGACATCCTTATCGCCTCTTCCACTCAGGCAGACGAGCACTAAGGCTTCCCGCGGCCAGGCTCCCCGGGAGCGCCGGACCCAGGCGAGCGCGTGGGCCGGCTCGAGAGCCGGGATAATTCCTTCGAGGCGACTGAGTGTCTGGAACGCGTCGAGAGCCTCGGCGTCGTTGGCCGTTTCGTACTGCACCCGTCCGCTGTCACGGAGGTAGCTGTGCTCCGGCCCGACTCCGGGATAATCCAGTCCGGCAGACACCGAGTGCGCCGGAGAAACCTGTCCGTCGGCGTCCTGCAGCAGATAACTCAGACTGCCGTGCAGGACACCCGGCGTACCTGCCGTCAACGTGGCGCTGTGGTGGCCGGTGGCGATCCCCTTCCCCGCCGCCTCGACCCCCACCAGCCGCACCTCAGGATCATCGAGAAAGCCGCTGAAGATACCCATCGCATTCGAGCCCCCGCCGACGCACGCCACCACGGTGTGCGGCAGGTGGCCGTACCGCGCCAGCATCTGCTCGCGGGCCTCGCGACCGATTACCGACTGGAAGTCGCGCACCATACGCGGAAACGGATCGGGCCCCACGACGGAGCCGATGATGTAGTGCGTGGTGGGCACATTCGTCACCCAGTCCCGCAACGCCTCATTGGTCGCGTCCTTCAGCGTGCGGGTTCCCGACTCGACCGGAATCACCGTGGCACCGAGGAGCTCCATGCGATAGACATTGAGCCGCTGCCGCCGCATGTCCTCGGCGCCCATGTAAACGATGCACTCGAGGTCGAAGCGGGCGCAGACGGTGGCTGTGGCCACCCCGTGCTGACCCGCTCCGGTTTCGGCGATGATCCTTCGCTTTCCCATGCGGCGAGCCAGCAAGGCCTGTCCCAGGGTGTTGTTGATCTTATGGGCACCGGTGTGGTTCAGGTCCTCCCGCTTCAGCACCACGCGGGCGCCGACCAGGTCGCTGAATCGAGGAGCTTCTGAGATGGGCGAAGGCCTGCCGACGAACTCCGCAAGCAGTGCGTCGAGCTCCGCCCAGAACGTGGGATCGGCCTTGGCGGCGTCGTACAACGCGGTCAGCTCGTCGAGCGCTGCAACGAGGGTCTCGGGGACATAGCGGCCGCCATAGGGGCCGAAACGACCTTCCACCGCCCGCTCAGGTGATTGGGCTATGAGCAAACACGGCCTCCACAAATCGAGCAATTTTATCGAGGTCCTTGATACCCGGCAGGCGTTCTACGCCTGAACTTACATCCACGATCTCGGGTCGAACGAGGGCCAGAGCTTCCGCAACCGTCTCGGGGGTCAGCCCTCCCGCGAGCACCATGGGATGCCCGGCGAGCCGGGACCGGGCTTCGCGGGCCACCGCGAGGTCGAGCGGCAAACCAGCACCACCTCTCACATGCGCGACCTTCGGCTCCACCAGTACGGCGTCGGATTCGTTGGCCGCTTCTACCAGCAGGTCCAGGTCTGAAGGCGCCGCGATTCGCACGACGCGCCAGACCTCGAGGCCGGCGGCGCGAAGCCGCGCGGCCGATGCGGGAGAATAGGTACCGTGGAGCTGCGCTCCGCTAAGCCCAGCCCGGTCACCGATCTGGAGGATCTCGTCCACCGGTTGGTCGGCAAAAACCCCCATCACGGCCACACCCCCTGCGGCCGCCACTATCTCCCTTGCGATGTCTGGGGTGACAGTCCTTGGACCTTCAGCAAAAACAACGCCGAGATAGGAGGCGCCGGCCGTGACGGTGAAGGCCGCCTCGTCGGGCCGCATGATGCCGCAGACTTTGATCTTAGCGACCACGTCTCGGCTCCCTGGTCAGCTCTCGGAGGAGGCCCTGGGGCGATGCGGCCTGTGAGAGCGCCGTGCCGACCAGGACGGCGTCGGCCCCCGCCTCGGCCGCCCGTGCGACGTCGCTTTGCCGGCTGATGCCACTTTCCGCCACCGCGATACGGTCGGGTGGGACCTGTCGAATGATCTTCCACGCGGCCACAGTATCGACCTTGAATGTGTCCAGATCTCGACTGTTCACCCCGATGATGGCTGCCCCAGCGGTCAGCGCGGTGTCGAGCTCTCCCAGGCTGTGGACCTCCACCAAGGCATCGAGACCGGCGGCGGTGGCGCAGGTCATGAGGTCTCCCAGGCGCGAACGGTCCAGAGCACGAACGATGAGCAGCACGGCGGACGCCCCGGCCGCCCGAGCCTCGAGGATCTGTAGCTCATCGAGGATGAAGTCCTTGCGAAGGACGGGGACGACTGCACGCTCGGCCGCAGCCGTGAGATCGGCCATGGACCCGCCGAAATAGGGCTCGTCGGTCAAGACGGAAATCGCAGCGGCCCCATGGGTCCCGTACAGCACCGCCCGTTCGAGCGGATCCAGATCCTCCCGTATCGAGCCCGCCGACGGAGAGCGCCGCTTCACCTCGGCGATCACGGCGACGTTGGGCCGCCGGAGTGCCGCGCCGAACGGTGGAGGCCGCCGGGCATGTTCTACCTGGCGCTCCAGCTCGGCCCGCCGGGCCTGGAGGGCCGGCAGCCTCCGTCGGGTGGAGCTCAGAATTTCGTCCAGCGAAACAGGCATCTTGTCCTTCGGCCGGTATTCGGGTACTTTCATTCGGGCTCTATTCGGTCGCCACGCGGACGAGGAGGAAATGCTGATGCCCTTGACCAAGCGCCAGAGTGAGATTCTCAGCTACCTGCAAGGCCACATTCACGGCCAAGGCTACGCGCCGAGCTTCGAGGAGATCGCCGAGCATTTCGGCTTTCAATCTCTGGCCACCGTCCACGAGCACCTCACCAACCTCGAGCGCAAGGGCTACATCCGCCGCTCGTACAATGAGAGCCGCTCCATCGAGGTACTCCCGCCGCGGGGCACGTCGGCGGCCAGCGAGATCCCTTTGCTCGGTAGAGTGGCGGCGGGCACGCCAATCGAGTCCCTCATGCACGAGGAAACCATCGCCGTTCCTGACCAGATGCTGCCTCGCCGGGGTCCCAACTATGCGCTCAAGGTGCAGGGCACCTCAATGATCGATGAGCACATCGTCGACGGTGACATCGTCGTGGTCCATGGCAAGCAAACCGCCGAGAATGGGGAGATGGTCATCGCGCTGGTCAACGGCAACGAGGCCACGGTGAAGAAGTTCTACCGCGAGCCCGGTGGTTGGATCCGGCTCCAGCCCGCCAACGCGTCCATGCAGCCCATGCGCTTCCAGGAGCGCGAAGTGTTGATCCAGGGGGTAGTGGTCGGGGTTATTCGAAAATACTAGAACGCTGGACGGGGCGCCGCGGCCCGAAGCCGGGCAAGGACCGCGGCCCCGGCTCCGCTGGATAACGATTCCCGCGCCCTGCTGGCCGCCTCATCGAGCGACCAACCGTTTCCCGATACATAGAGCGCCGCGGCCGCGTTCAAGAGCGCAGCGCATCGAACCGCCTCGTTGGCTTCGCCCGAGAGTAACCGCTCGATCCGCCCGGCGTTCTCGGCCGGTTCTCCGCCGGCCAGGTCATCCAGATCGCCGCATTCGAGTCCGTACCGAGCCGGCCGCAGTTGCCACGTCCTGACTCGACCATCCTCCACTTCCCAGACCGACGTAAGGCCCGAGGGGCTGATCTCGTCCATGCCCACCGCTGCGTGCAACACCAGCGCGTGCCTTGCACCGAGAGCGGCGAGCGCATCCGCCACCAGAGGCGCCCTGGTCTCATCCGCCACTCCGACGACCTGGCGGACCACGCCGGCAGGATTCACCAGGGGACCGAGCAGGTTCATGATCGTGGTGACGCCGAGCTCCTTCCGCACTGGGCCCATGTGGCGCATGGCCGGGTGATACGTGGGAGCAAAGAGGAAGGTGAGCCCCACCGATCGCAGTACCCCGGCGGCGGCCTCAGGCGCGAGCGAGATATTGATACCGAGTGCTTCCAGCACATCCGCCGAGCCCGATTTCGAGGTGAAGCTCCGGTTCCCGTGCTTGGCAACCTGCACCCCGGCCCCCGCCACAATGAAGGCAGCTGCGGTGGAGATGTTGAGCGTCCCCACTCGGCCGCCGCCGGTCCCGCAGGTATCGACCAGGACTTCGGGATTGTCGGTCTCCAGCCGTACCATCGCGCCCCGCAGCGCCAGCGCGGCACCCGCAACTTCCTCCGCCGTCTCTCCCCGGGCCCGGAGTCCCATCAGCAGGCCGGCTGCCTGAGCCGGACTCGCGCCTCCGCACATGAGCACGGCGAATGCTGCCGTGGTGGCGTCCCGATCGAGCGGAAGCCCCTGGGCGAGTTGGTGCAGCGCGGAGAGCAGCGGGCCGTCGTTGGTCACAGGTGGCGAGAGCCGGGCAACGGATGAAGTTGGGGGATCGCGAAGGGTGGAAAATTGTACCCGAAAAGAGGCGCTTTTGTCAATCGTGACAAGCAGTTGCGCAGCTTGCCCGGGGGGTGAAAGGAGACTAGATTCTCGCCCGATGAGCCGGACCTTCCTTGCCATCCTGCATTACGACGGCACCGGCTTTGTCGGCTGGCAGCGTCAGCCCACCGGTCGCTCCGTTCAGGCCGAGTTCGAGCGGGTTCTGGAGCGCCTCTTCAGCCGCCGAACCGTGGCGCACGCGGCGGGCCGAACCGATGCCGGGGTCCATGCGCTGGGTCAGGGCGTCAGCTTCAGCGCACCGCTCAGTTGGTCCGCTTCCGACATGCATCGCGCAGTCAATGCGCTGCTTCCGCAGGACTGCTGGGTCGAGGCCGTGCAGCCGATGCAGGTTGGCTTTCATGCCCGGAAATCGGCGATCTCGCGCCGGTACCGCTACGACATTGGCCTGGATGCCGGTGCTGCCTCCCCGTTCCGCCGGCGGTTCGAGTGGGCACTCGCCCGTCCGCTCGACATGGGCCTGCTCCGGGAAGCGGCTCACCTGATCAATGGCGAGCACGACTTCCTTGCCTTCGCCGCGAAAGGCAACAAGCCGCATCACCGGTGCCGTCTCTCCTTGGCTGAGTGGAGGCCTCGGGTCGACCGCCGGGGGGTGAGCTTTCATGTCGAGGCCGACCGATTCCTGCACCACATGGTGCGGATGCTGGTAGGGACCATGGTCGATGTCGGACTGGGGCGCCGTCCGCTCAGCGACATCACTGCTCTGCTGGCTCGAGGAGACAATCAGGACACCAGCCCTCCGGCACCACCGCAGGGACTCTATTTCATCGCGGCCATGTACCCTGCTGAACTTTTTCTTGAGTCG
>Ga0193723_1001044_pt1 | contig 10842 bp, 6 predicted proteins | sample H2m2metaG_FD_143042 | JGI IMG/M metagenome (GOLD analysis project Ga0193723, IMG submission 143042) | Soil microbial communities from a riparian zone of the East river system, Colorado, United States - H2m2 | ecosystem: Environmental > Terrestrial > Soil > Riparian zone | place: USA: East River... | reverse complement strand
GTCGGGCACGAACCGATCGCGGGCCGGCATGACCACCCGAGGCAGAGTTTGCGCGTTCATCTCATCTGTGTTGGGGATGATCTCGTTCCGCCACAGGAGAAATGCGACGAGACTATACACCTCGTCGGGCGTGAGCGAGCCCGGCGCGTCGAGCGGCATGGCGCGATTCACGTAGTCGTACAGTGTCGACGCGTAGGGCCAGTAGTTCCCGACGGTCTTAACGAGACGCGGGTCGCGGCCGCACGGAAACCCCTGCCGGGGCTCGCGACCGACCAACCGTTCAAAGGGGCCTTCCATCCCAGTCGCGCCATGACAGGACGCGCACTTGCGCGCGTAGATCACGGCCCCTTGGGATGGCACGCCACTCCCGGGCGGCAGCCCGACACCATCGGGTCTCACGTCGATGTCCCACGCCGCGATCTCTGCCGCGGTGGCGGGCCTCCCGAACCCGAGCGTCGGCCGCTGCTGGCTTCCGCACCCGCTTCCCAGGAGGGCGAGCACCGATAGCACTGCTCGGCCACGCACGGTCACCCTTCGAGTCCGAATAGGACCGTACCGTCTCTGCGGACACGCCACGCCCGGATGTGATTGAAGTGGTACGACGTGCCCAGGCCGCGGACTTTGCGTAGCTGATCGAGCGTAGGCTGCACGTAGCCCGTTTCGTCCACCGCGCGACTGAGGATCGTCGTGTCCCGCCCGTCCCAGTTCCACAACGACCGGAAACGCGTGTGACATTTGGGGAGCACGGGCTCTTGCAGCTCGGCGGGCGCCCAATGACCGCCCGCGTCGGTACTCACGTCCACGCGGGTGATGCGGCCGCGGCCGCTCCAGGCGATACCGCTGATCTCCCACCATCCCTTCCCCGGGAGGGTGGCTGGGTAGGCCGGGAAAGTGACGATCGATTTCGCGTCCATTACGAAACTGAACTGCCGCGCGGTGCCGTCGGAAAGCGGATCGGTGTATTTCGAGGTCTCCTCCCTCGTCTGGAACGGCCGGTCCGCAATCTCGATGCGTCTGATCCATTTGACGTTCGCGTTTCCCTCCCAGCCCGGTAGGAGCAGTCGGGCCGGGTACCCCTGTTCGGGGCGGAGTGCCTCGCCGTTCTGGCCGTACGCGACCAGACCGTCGTCCCATGCCTTGGCGATCGGGATGCTCCGGGTCATCACCGCCGCGTCATCCCCCTCGGCGAGGAACCACGTCGCCCCCGGCTTCACCCCGACCTCCCGAAACAGCGTGGCGAGAGGCACGCCGGTCCACTCGCTCGTGCTCGTGAGGCCGTCGACGAGCTGGGGTGACAGGTCGGGCCGGATGTTCCGGTAACTGGGCGTGCCGTTCCCTGAGCACTCGAGGAAGTGGAGGCGCGACACACTGGGGAACCGCGCGAGGTCCTCGAGGTCGAACACGGTCGGGCGCTCGACCATCCCGTGGATGAGCAACTTGTAACGGTGGGGGTCGATCGCCGGGACCCCGCCGTGGTGTCGCTCAAAATGGAGGTCCGAGGGCGTCACGATTCCGCGAAGGTCCTGCAGTGGCGTGAGCGAGGTACCCTGATTGCCCCCGATGGGAATGCGTCGCGGGTGCTCGAACGGTGAACGCTGTCCGAGCGCACCCGTCGGCGCACCGGGGACCTTGGTCGGATCCGACGGGACGGCGTTCGATTGGGCCAGGCCCGCGCGCGCGGCCGCTTTCGCGCCGAGTGCGCCCACGGCCGCGGTGAGGAGGGCGCGGCGCGAGATCCGTGCGTCTGTCATCGAGGCTCTTAAGCTAGCCTCCGTTGCGGGCCTCGGCACCCGGTCGCAGCTTTCGGGCACCATGACACAGCCTCGCCTGCTGTTGGGATTGGTCGGGGCCGCGCTCGTGTGGGTCGGCACGCGGATGGATCCCCCCCCCCTCCGTCCCCCGACCGCGACGAACCCCAACTCGTGTCGCCCGTGCCACCAGCAGATCGTCGCTACGTTCCTTCAGACCGCGCACTTCCATACGTCCGCGGAGGCCTCGCTTCGGGCGATCCGAGCACGCTTCTCCCCCGGGCACAACATCCTGCGCACCCGGGCACCGGGCATCCATTTCGAAATGTCGACGCGCAACGGGGTGTCGTACGAGACCGGTGTCGATTCGGCCGTGGGTCGCTCGCGCATCGAGCAGATCGACATCGTGATCGGGTCGGGCCGCAGAGGACAAACGTATCTCTACTGGCGCAACGGGCTCCTCTTCGAGCTGCCGGTGTCTTACCTGACGGGATCGCAACAATGGATCAACAGCCCCGGCTATCCGGACGGCCAAATCGACTTTGGACGCGTCATCGTTCCACAATGTCTCGATTGCCATTCGACCCTCTTTACCATGAATGCGGATCGGCGCGCCTCGCGGTACTCGAGCGACTATCGCCTGGGCATTTCGTGCGACAAGTGCCACGGCGACGGACGTGAGCACGTCAAGGATACGACCGCCCTGTCCATCCTCAATCCCGCCCGCTTCTCACGCGATCGCAGAGTGGACAACTGCGCGTTGTGCCATTCGGGTGGACGGGACCCGAAGCGGCCGCCCTTTTCGTACCGACCGGGGTCGGTCCTGGATGACTACCTGGCTCCAGCCGTTGTGGGGAAGGGCGCGCTTCCCGACGTGCACGGGAATCAGGTGGGGCTGTTGCAGAGCAGCAGGTGCTTCCGTTCCAGCCCGGCGATGTCCTGCTCGACATGTCACGACGTGCATCAGCCGCAGCGAGACGTTACCGCCTTTGCCGCCAAGTGCCGGACCTGCCATGAGGTCGACCAGCACCCGATGGCCGCGCAGATCGGTGACCGCATGATGACGTCCTGCATCGATTGCCACATGCCCAACCGCCGTTCGCGGGTCATCGAGATCAACACCTCGACGAAACGGTTCGCCCTGTACTACCGCAGCCACGCGATCGGGATCTATCCTGACGTCACCGCCGGCGTGCTGCGGTCGACTGTCGAGAAAAAGCGCTGATGACGAAGCCGGTGGTGGCGGTCCTGACGTGGCTCGCCGCTCTCTGTGTGGTGCCCGCGCAGGCGCCGCGCCTCGGACGCGTCACGTTTCCCGCCTCGGGCGCTGCGGCCGCTCGAGCTCCCTTCATCCGCGGCGTGCTTCTGCTGCACAGTTTCGAGTACGTCGACGCGGCTGAGGCGTTCCGCGAAGCGCAGCGGATCGATCCCGGATTCGCGATGGCGTACTGGGGCGAAGCCATGACGTACACGCACCCGCTCTGGAACGAGCAGAACCTCAATGCGGGGCGCGAGGTCCTGCAGCGACTCGGACCGACGCCGAAAGAGCGACGCGCCAAGGCGCCGACACCGCGGGAGCGCGGATACCTGAGTGCAGTGGAGATCCTGTACGGCGATGGGACGAAAACCCACCGCGACAGCGCGTACGCCCTCGCCATGGGTCGTCTCGCAGGGCAGGTCCCCGCCGATCGCGAAGCCCAGGTGTTTTACGCCGCCTCGCTCCTGGGATTGAGCCAAGGGGTGCGGGACGTTCCGACATATATGCGGGCCGCCGCGATCCTCGAGCGCGTATTCCGCGCCAACCCGCAACACCCCGGCGCCGCCCACCTGCTGATCCATTGCTACGACGACCCGACGCATGCCTCGCGTGGCATGCCCGCGGCCCGCGCCTACTCCAAGATCGCGCCCGACGCTGCCCACGCGCAGCACATGACGACGCACATCTTCCTCGCCCTGGGCATGTGGGATGACGTGGTGTCACAGAACGAGATCGCCGCCGGCCGAGACCGCCCCGCCTGGGCTCCCGGCCATTACACGCAGTGGTTGGGGTACGGCTACCTCCAGCAGGGCCGGTATGAGGAAGCGCTGCGCCACCTCGAGCGGATGCGCCAGAACGTGAACCAGGGCCATCGTGGCAATGCCGTGCTCGCCCAGATGCGGGCCGAATACGTCGTGAACACCGGGCGATGGGACAGCCCGTCGTTGCAATGGAGTATCGATCTGACGGCGGTGCGCGCCCGCGATGCGGCGTCGGACGCGTTCGTGACGGGGCTGAGTGCCTTGAAACGCGGTGACCGTGCCGGTGCCGACCGCAGCCTGGCGGATCTAGTCGAAGTCGACCGGAATCGTGTCGCTGCCCCTGGGCGGCCCAGCGACCCTGTCCCGACGATCCTCGTAAAGGAACTTCAGGCGCTGCTGCGGCAAGCCGACGGTGCCGTTGGGGACGCAGTCGCGTTGCTTCGGAATGCAGCGGCGCTTGAGGAGGCCATGCCGGCCGAGTACGGGCCGCCCGCAGCGGTGAAGCCGGCGCACGAGTTGCTCGGGGAGGTCCTGCTGCAGGCGGACCGTCCGCGGGAGGCACAGCGCGAGTTTGCGCGCCAGCTCCGCCTTGCCCCCAAACGCGCCTTGTCACTGCTCGGTCTAGCTCGCGCGGCGGCGGCGGCGGGGGACCACGTCGTCGCGGCACGGGCGTACGGGGACCTGGAGCAGATCTGGCACGGCGCGGACCCGAACCTGGCGGCGCTCGTCGAAGCGAGACGTTTTTTGGCGGCGCGGCCTTAGTCGGGTCCCTCGGCTTCGACCACCTCGAGCGTCTTCCCGGTCGGGATCGGTCCGGCCACCGTCTGATGGCGGCCCGAGGGCCACCGCACCTCGAGCGACGCGGCGCGCTCCGCGCCGCCGAGTCCGAAATACAACGGCAAGTCGCTCTGGGACAGATAGCCGGACTTCCCGTCGAGCACCTTGAGGATGCGCCTGCCGTCGGGCAGCGTCACCGTGACCTGGGCGCCGAGGCCTTCTCGGTTGGAGCGCGTGCCACGCAGGCGCACCTGAATGCGGTTGACGTGCTGCCGCTGCGCGAGGTCGCTGACGAGGACCTGCGGGGGTGCGTTGAACTCGTTGGTCACGATGTCGAGGTCGCCGTCACCGTCGAGGTCGAGCGTGACGGCGGAGCGGGTGCCGAGCGAGCCCATCATGGTGAGATGGTCCCCCTGAGTTCCCGCGCCCCAGCGGCATCCCAGGGCCGTCGCTCCCGCCTCGCGACACACGGCGCAGAAGAACTCCTCCCGGTCGGCGCCGCCGCAATCGAGCGTGAACCAGACCTGCTCCGTCCCGCGGGGACGCGGCTCGATGCCGAGGAGGAATTCGCTCGGCAGGAACCGCCTGCCGCGGTCGTTCAAGAGTACGGAGTTGATCCCGTAGCGAAGCGGGAAGTTCATGCCGGCCGTGATGAAGATATCGTCCCAGCCGTCCGCATTGAGATCATCGACGCTCGGCCCCCACGGCCAGTACGTCTCGACACCAACGGAGTCGGACACGTCCTGGAATCGGCCGTTGCCGAGGTTTGCGAACAGCGCGTTTCCGAAGATGAACTGTCGCTTCCCGGTCGGGAAGAAATCCGGTGGAGCCGGGGCGGTGTCTGCTTTGCGAGCCTCTGCTGCCCAGTCACCCGGCCGAATGTTGGCCCACATGTCCGAGTGCATGTCGGTGACGAAGACGTCGAGCCGGCCGTCGCCGTTGAAGTCGAACGCCTTCACTCCCATGGCACCCCAGGGCGTCTTGGGGAAATACTCGCGCGTCGCATCGCGAAACCGCTTGCCACCCGCGTTGAGCCAGAGATGGTTCGCCCCCTGCATGTTCAGCATGTAGAGGTCGGGGAAACCGTCGTCGTTGACGTCGATCACGGTGGCGTCGCCGCTCCAGCTCAAGTCCTGGAACCCGACCTCCTGCGTCACGTCCTTGAACCGGGCGCCGCCCAGGTTGCGATACAGCAGGCTCCGCTCGGCGCGCTCCGGGTGCGTGTGGCCGTGAAACGCGTCGGGGAGGCCGACGTAGTAGCCGCCCGGCCCCCGCGTGTTGTTAGTGTACACGCCGACGTTGGTCACGAGCAGATCGAGCAAGCCGTCACCGTCATAATCGAAGAAGACGGCGCCGGAGGAGTGCCCGACATATCCGACCCCCGCCTGGGCCGTGATGTCGCGAAACGTTCCGCCCCCCAGGTTTTCGAACAACCTGTTGCCGTGGCGGACGGTCGTGACGAACAGGTCGGCATCGCCGTCATTGTCGATATCGGCGAAGGCGCAGGCGACCGCTATGGCGTCCGGCACGCGGAGGTGGGCGCGATCGGTGACGTTCTCGTAGCGGCCGCCGCCCGAATTGCGCCAGAGCTCGTCGCTGCCGAGCTGGGTGACGAGGTAGAGGTCGGGCCGTTCGTCGCCATCGACGTCGGCGGCGCAGAGTCCGGTACCATGATCGTAATGGTCGTGCTTGTACGCCTTGCCTGCGTCGTCGACGGTGCGGTTTTGGAACGCCATGCCGCTCGCGTCGCGCCGATCGGTGAATTGGAAGTCGTGGCGCGCGGTCGACGCGGTGACCAGCCTGGCTTCCTGGCCGGCTCGGGCCAGCAGCCACCCGGGCGCCGCAAGGGCGGGGCGCGCAGCGGTGTCGGAGCGGCAAGACGTGAGGAGCACGATCCCCGGGAGCAGCGCCTGGGCCGCTCGCGTGACGGAGTGTCGCGTCATCTGGTCCAGACTTACGGAGCCGATTTCGTCCAGATGGCGATGACACCGCACCCGGAGTTACTGCCTTGGAACTCGCCGGGCGTCTCGGAGGCCCCGCGGTAGATCTCGATTCCTCTCACGTCGAGCGGCGGCGTGAGCCGCGCGAAGTAGGACGTCGACTCCCGGCCGTCGATGTAATACTGCGGATAGCAGCCCGGGGGCGAGCGGACCATCTTGGCTACGCAGTCGTTGGTGACGCATACCTGACGCACCCCGCGGATGGACACGAGAACGTCGATCAGCGTGGTGGGATTGGCGCGTTCGATCTCCTGCTGGGTGAGGAACGCGCCGATCCCCACCTGGCGCCGCCGCTCGAAGTCGGCGAAGCGTCGGGCGAAGGGCGACTCCTTCCCCTTCACCACAACCTCGGGCAGCTCGTAGGCGAGGGGGTCCAGGTCGAAGCCGTAGGTGAGCACCTGGCCCGTCTTCAGGGACACCCTCCACGACCCCTGCGCGTACCCGATGGCACCGATCTCGATGATGAACGCGCCCGCGCCCAGCCCAGTGAACGTGAACCCTCCGGACGAATCGGTCGTGGCGGCGCGTCGCCCATCCAGGGCGGTCACTCGGGCCCCGCCGATAGGCGCGTGCGTGGCGTGGGAGGCGACGTGCCCCACCAGGGCACTGGAGTCTTGGGCCAGGGCGGGCACCACCGTGGCTGGCCCTAAATAAAGGAAGGGAAGGGCTGCTGCGAGTCGGGACCGGGATGTGGTCATTGGGTCGAGGTCGGTGCGCTTGTGCCACAATGTACTGAAGGGGCCGTCGGCCGGTAAGAACCGGCGTCGGGAGTGGTATTGCGCCCTCCCGGGGAGGGCTGCACCTTAAACGCTGTGTCCGCTCGGGCCCCCGTCCGAGCCGTCGGAGTCCAGAGCAACACCCTCCACACGAGGGTTCACACCGAAGGGGGCACCTCATGAAGCGTGGTACGTTCAGCGTATCCGCCTGCGCTGCGATGCTTGTGGCGTTGGTGTGCGCGGCATCCGCCGAGGCGCACGCGCAGGCCGCGGTGATCACTGGCAAGGTCACGGGCCGGCAGGGCGAGGCCTTGGGCGGTGCGATCGTCGGGATCGACGAGCTCGGCCTCGCCGTTGCGACCACGACGACGGGAGGGTACACCCTCACTGTACCGGCGGAGCGGGCGAAAGGGCAGACCGTCACGCTGCGAGCGCGCTACATCGGGTACTCGGCGGCCACGAAACAAATCACGTTGGCGGCCGGCACTCAAACGCAGGACCTCGAGCTCAAGTTCGATCCGATGACGCTCGACGCGGTGGTCGTGACAGGCCTGGCCGAGGCGACGGAACGAAAGAACCTCACGATTGCGGCGGCCAGCGTGGACGCCTCCCAGCTGCAGCAGGCGCCGGCCGTCTCCGCGTTGGGCGCGTTGGAGGGCAAGGTTGCCGGCGTTCGCTTGATCGGTGCCAACGGTTCGCCCGGTGGTGAGCCGACGATTCGGCTGCGGGCCGCGACGTCCCTCGCGACACCGTCGGCCTGCAGCTCGCAGCCGTGTCCGGCCGCCGAGGGCTCGGGCCCATTGATCATCGTGGACGGCACGATCACCCGGCACGGGCTGGCCGACATCAACTCGCAGGACATCGACCGCGTGGAAGTGGTGAAGGGTGCCGCCGCCTCCTCGTTGTACGGCTCCGACGCCGCGAACGGCGTGGTGCAGATCTTCACCCGGCGCGGCTCGAACATCGCGGACGGCCAGATGATCGTGACCGTGCGGAACGAGTACGGCCAGTCGTTCCAGCCCAAGTCGATCCCCATGGCGTTGGCGCACCCCTACCTGATCGACACCGTTGGGACCTACACCGACGCGCTCGGTCACACCGTGAGAAACGGCGATTTCGTCACGCCCGATGGGGATCTGGTTCCCGCGAATGCCGAACCCGGTCTCAATGCTTCCCACATCGCCGACAGTCCGTACCGTGGTTTCGGCTTGCCCGTGTACGACCCCCAGGCGGCGATGCTCACGCGCGGGGCGTTCTACACGAACTACGCCTCGATCGGGCAGCGGCGCGGGAACATGAATTACAACATTTCGTTCGAGAACACCAAGCAGGACGGCATCCTCATCTCCCTGAAGGGTTACGGCCGGCAGAATTTCCGCGTGAACGTGGATCAGGCGTTGACGCCGCGGCTCGACCTCTCGGTGGGCGGGTTCTACGGGTCCTCGAACAACAACCAGGTGGCGCAGGGCCCCGGCGCGCCATTTTTCTCCGTGACGTTCATCGAGCCCTACATCAACCTGTTCGCCCAGAACCCGGACGGGACACCGTACGCGGCGCAAATCCCGCACCTGTTGCCGAACGCCTCGAATCCGCTGTACACGCTGGCGAACGAGCGCATCAACACCGACCGCTCGCGGGTCACAGGGTACGGGAAGGCGACCTATCGGGTGCTCGACTGGTTGTCGTTCGAGGGCAACTACAACTTCGACCGCGAGTCGTCCAGCTTTACCGACGAGACACCGAAGAACTTCCTCAACTCGCACGGCGTCCCGACCAGCGGCGGTCTGGCGAGGGTCGACAGTGCCGGCCGCACCCTCAACGCGGGCGCGACGCTCACGAGCGCCCGGTCGTTCAGGCTCGGCGAGTGGAATGTCCGCAACACCACCAAGGTCGCCTACATCTACGAAGATCAGATCGCGAACAGCTTCAACCTTTCCGCCAGCAGGTTCACGGTCCTGGCCGTCCCGGAGTTCACCGCGGTCGACAACACCCAGCTCTCGCCCGGGTCCTCGAACGTCACCATCCGGAACAAGAACCTCTATGCCGTGACCGGCTTCAACATCAAGGATCGCTACCTGTTCGACGCGTTGGTGCGGCGCGACGGCTCGTCGCTGTTCGGCCTCGATAGCCGCTGGCAGACGTACTACCGTGCGTCCGCGGCGTATCGGATCACGCAGGACTTCCACATCCCGGGGATCGACGAGCTCAAGGTGCGCGGCTCGTATGGAACCGCGGGACTGCGGCCCCAGTTCGATGCCCAGTACGAGACCTTCGCCGTTGTGGGCGGCGTGCCCGTGAAACAGACCTTGGGGAACAGAAACCTCAGGCCGGCACACTCGGCGGAGACCGAAGTCGGGGCCAACATCGACTTCCTGGGCCGCTTCACCGCGGAATACTCCTTCTCGCGCAAAGAGACCAGCGACGAAATCCTGCTGGTCCCGCTCTCGGCCGCGACCGGGTACTTGAACCAGTGGCAGAACGCCGGCACGTTGCTGGGTCAAACGCACGAGTTTTCGTTGGGGGTCATTCTCGCCGACAGGCCGGATTTGTCGTGGCGCCTGAACATTGCCGCCGACCGGACGCGCCAGAAGATCACCCAGCTCGGCACGGCGCCGTTCCTGGTGGGGCCGTCCTATGCGGGCAACAACGACGTAACGCGGATGTTCCGCATCGCGCCGGGAGAGTCGTACGGCGTCATCTACGGGACGAAGATCGTGCGCAGCTTCGCCGAGCTGTGCCAGGATCCGCTGAAGTCCGCGGCGGGCTGTGGCCCGGGCCTGACCTACGATCCCGCCAACTATGTCGTGAACGAAGATGGGTACCTCGTGTCCCGAGGGGTCTACCACACCCTCGATGAGACGTACATCCCGTTCGTCGACGCGCTGGGGAACAAGATCGTGCAGATCGGCGACGTCAACCCCGACTTCAACGCGAGCTTCACGACGAACTTCCGGTACAAGGGCTTTTCGGCCTACGCGCTCGTGGACTGGGTGCAGGGTGGCAACATCTACAACGCCACGCGGCAGTGGCCGTTCTTCGAGAATCGGGATCGCCTCGTCGACCAGGCGAGCAAACCCACCGCGGATTGTGTGGGCACGACGGATCCGGACCACTGCCCGTACAGCACCGGGAAGAAACCGATCGAGTACTACCAGGCGCTCTATAACGGCATCAACCCGGTCGACTTCTTCGTTGAATCGGGGACGTACGTCAAGCTCAAAGAGCTCAACGTCAGCTACACTTTCTCCCGGCGCCAGCTGGAGAACCTGCGTCTGGGCGTGAGCAGCCTGCGCGTCGGCGTGATCGGCCGCAACCTGTTCACCTCCACCAAGTACTCGGGCTACGATCCCGAGGTGGCTGGTCTCTCTGGTGACCCGTACTCGTTCCGGATCGACGGCTTCTCGTATCCCAACTTCCGGACCTTCACCGGCTTCATGGAAATCAACTTCTGACCCCGCGAACCGACCTCTTGAGGAGACGAGCACTATGCGCATGACCAAGCGGATCCGGGAGATCGCGGGCGTCGTCTGTGCCCTGGTTCTCGCGGGTGCTGGTTGCGACACACTGAACATCCGCAACCCC
>Ga0193723_1001041_pt1 | contig 10846 bp, 13 predicted proteins | sample H2m2metaG_FD_143042 | JGI IMG/M metagenome (GOLD analysis project Ga0193723, IMG submission 143042) | Soil microbial communities from a riparian zone of the East river system, Colorado, United States - H2m2 | ecosystem: Environmental > Terrestrial > Soil > Riparian zone | place: USA: East River... | reverse complement strand
TGAGAAACAGCGCCGCGAGCAGGCTGGCGAGGTGCAGGCCGGCCGAGGGCTCGACTCGAAGCCGCGGGGGCTGCCTGGGCCCGCCGGAGCCAAGAAGGATGTCGCCGCGCAACGCGTAGGCCGGCACCGCTGTGATGAGCGAGAGGACCAGGAGCGCGGAGATGAAGCCGAGCGCGGCGCTGAGCCCAGGCAGGGTGAAGATGTAGAAGCCGATGTCGCGGGAAAAAACCGGATCCTTGATGCCGAACGGCGTGCCGTAGATGAAGCGGAGCACTATCGCCCACGCCGGTGTCGCGCCAAAGCCGACTACCACGGCGATGAACAGGGAGACCGGCAGGCTCAGCCGGAGCAGCGCCCGGGTGAGGTCCACCCTCGGCACCGATTGGCCGATCCGAAACACGATGGGATCGGGGACCAGGCCCCGCTGGGCGGTCCGGAGATTCAGGTAGAGAGTGCCGAAGGTCAGGCCACCCGCAACGAGGAAGAGCAGCACCCGGGTGACCAGTTCCCGGGTGAAGACCACCTGGTAACCGATCTCCTGGAACCACCACCAATCGACCAGCAGGGAGATGAGGGATGGAAAGAAGAAGAACGCCGCGAAGACGGCTATGAGGAGGATCCACACCAGTCGGCGTCGGGACACGAGTGCTCCTACGCGCGGGTAAGAGAGCCACTGTCAAGTTGAGCGATTCCTCGCTCCGCTCGGAATGACCCGCCAAGGTCCGTAAGGTACGGGCATGCACCGCCCGAAGGCAAAGAAGACGATTGCCCTATGGTGCCAGGGACCCCGCCCTCCCACTCTTCAAGAGGAGCCTACGTCAGGGAGCTGATATGAAAGTCGGATTTGTCGGCCTGGGCAGCATGGGATTGCCGATGGCGGCCAATCTCCTCAAGGCGGGCCATGACCTGATCGTCTACAACCGGACTCGGGGCCGTGCCGAGGAGTTGGCAAAGCAAGGAGCGCGGGTGGCCGGCTCGCCCCGGGAGGCTGCCGCCGGGGTCGAGGTTCTCGTCACCATGCTGGCCGACGACACCGCCGTGGAGTCGGTGATGTTCGGCGATCAGGGCGCGCTCTCGGGCCTGAGCAAGGGCGCAATCCACGCCTCCATGAGCACGATCGGCCACGTGCTTTCCCGCGGCTTGCACTCGGAGCACCAGGCCCGGGCCCAAGGATACATCGCGGCACCGGTGTTCGGACGTCCCGACGCTGCCAATGCCGCCAAGCTCTGGATCGTGACCGCTGGGCCGACTCAAGCGATCGAGCGCTGCCGGCCGTTGTTCGAGGTCATGGGACAGGGCATCGAGATCGTGGGGGACGACCCGCCCAGCGCCAACGTTGTGAAGCTGGCCGGCAACTTCATCCTCGCCTCCGCCATCGAGACGATGGGTGAGGCCTTTGCGCTGGTGCGGAAGCATGGGGTCGAGCCCAGCCGGTTCCTCGAGATCGTGAACGGGCGGCTGGTGCGCTCGCCGGTCTACGAGAACTACGGCACCCTCATCGTCAACCGGCGCTGGGAGCCGGCCGGCTTCAAGTTACGTCACGGACTCAAGGACGTCCGTCTTGCGCTCGCCGCCGGAGACGAAGTCGCCGCCCCCATGCCGATTGCCAGCCTGCTGCGTGACCACTACCTGGCCGCGATGGCGCGGGGATGGAGCGACATCGATTGGGCCGGCCTGGCCAGGCTGAGCGCCGCCAACGCGGGACTGGGGGAGTAGGCGTGCCCCTCAAGTCAGCCGGAAGGGCGGATATTGGTCCGTCGTGAGCAGGAACGCATAGGCCGCTACGCGGGTGGACCAGCGCAACACGCCCACCACGAAATCGAAGAGCGACGGCGGATAGCGGCCGGTGAACAGGATAGCGAACCAGGCGATGATCACGCAGCAAAGAGTCGCGATTGCCAGGATTGCCAGAACGAAGTAGTGCGGAATCGCCAGAAGCCACTTCACCAGCGGCAGCCAGCGATTCAGCTCGTATCTCGCGTCCGGGTACGGAATCTCGAGGTGGACCGATTGCTCCTCGTCCGTCGAGGGGTACTCATCGGTCAGCAGCAGGAGGTACGCCGAGACACGGGTATTGAACCGCATGAAAGCGAGGTTCCAGTCGAACCACCACCCGGGGTACTTCCGGCGGAACAACAGCATGAGCGCGGTGGGCAGGAAGAGGATTCCTCCGGATGTTAACGAGTAGCAATCCTTGCCCCAATCCGTCACTCCCCCGGAAACCAGCACCACAATGATGGCGATCGGGATGACCGTGAATACCCGAAAGAAGGTGGTGAGCCGATCGAGCTCCCGGTCGGGGTAGTCGATCTCGAGCAGCGCCGGGTATTCGTACGGGGCGTTGTCCATGGTTTCCTCCTGGCCTGCAGCCGCTAGCCTGGATTATGCTACCCCATACTACACTCAATCTCGCCGAGGGCCATCTCATCAATGGGCGACAAAGTTTCACGCAGAGAACTATTACGGAATGCCGCGCTGGCGGCAGCCGCGCTTGCGCTGCCGGCACCGCTCATTGCGTGCGTTAAGGATGGGGCCCCGCCGACCGGACAAAAGGCGGACCCGGACCTGGAGCGCCTCACCAGTTGGACCGGAAAGCTTCACTCCGAGCGGCTGACCGGGCCCGAGACCCCGCTCGGGCGCGGCGCCATTCGGGTGGGCGAGCTGGCCGTCGGCACTCCATATGTACCGTATACGCTCGAGGCTTACCTCAAGGGCGACGGCAGCCCGTTGCAGGAGCCGCTGACGGTCTCGCTCACCCGTTTCGACTGCGTGACGTTGGTGGAGTCCTGCATCGGGGTGGCTCGCCTGGCCGGCAACGCTGGTGCACCGACCTGGGAACAGTTTGGCCGGGAAATCGAGCGCATGCGCTACCGCGGCGGGGAACGCCACGGCTACACCTCGCGGCTGCACTATTTCAGTGAGTGGATAACCGACGGCGAGCGGCGCGGTCTGGTGAAGGACCTCGGCGCGGAGCTCGGTGGGGCGGAAGATGCGCGCCCGCTTCGGTTCATGAGCGAGCATCGCGCGAAGTACCCTGCCCTGGCCGATGACGGTGTGTTTCGGGAGATCGAGACGATCGAGCGCGGACTCGACCACCACCCTCGCCGCGTGATACCCACGAAGCGCATTCCCCAGGTGGTGAACCGGATCGAGACCGGCGATGTGCTCGCATTCGCCACCGAGGTTCCCGGTCTGGACGTAACCCACGCCGCCTTCGCCCATCGGAGTGCCGACGGAATTCTCCGGGTGCTCCACGCGCCGCTTTCGGGAGGCGTGGTGGAGGTCACCCGCAGGACGCTGCCCGAGTACGTCGCCGCGATTCGCCGCTCGACCGGTATTCTTGTGGCTCGACCGCTCAGGATTTAGTGCGAGGGTGGAGTGGAGCAGACGGCGCGGCGAGGAAGGGCTGTTCTGGATGCGAAGTGCTGCGGATTAGCACCAGACTTACGGCGGATACGGCCCCGCCGTAAGCCTGGCCGAACCTAGTACATCCCGCCCATACCACCACCCGGGGCGGCCATGGCCGGCTTCTCTTCCTTCTTCTCCACCAGCACACACTCGGTAGTGAGGAGCAGGCCGGCAATCGACGCGGCGTTCTGTAGCGCCGTGCGGGTCACCTTGGTCGGGTCGATGACGCCCGCCTTGACCAGGTCCTCGTATACGTCGGTCGCGGCGTTGTAGCCGAAGTTCTTGTCCTTTGACTCCTTGACTCTGGCTACTACGATCGAGCCCTCGGCACCCGAGTTCTGGGCGATCATCCGAATCGGCTCCTCCAACGCGCGACGCACGATCTCGACACCCACCTTCTCGTCCTCGGTGCCCTTGATCTTGTCGAGCGCCGACTGCGCGCGGAGCAGAGCCACCCCTCCACCGGGAACCACGCCCTCCTCGACCGCTGCCTTGGTGGCGTGAAGCGCGTCCTCAACCCGGGCCTTCTTCTCCTTCATCTCGGTCTCGGTGGCCGCCCCTACGCTGATGATGGCCACACCGCCGGCGAGCTTGGCCAACCGCTCCTGCAGCTTCTCCCGATCGTAGTCACTGGTGCTCTTCTCGATGGCGGCGCGGAGCTCGGCGATCCGGCCCTGGATGTCCCCAGGCTTCCCCTTCCCATCGACGATGGTCGTGTTGTCCTTATCGATCACCACCCGCTTGGCGCGGCCCAGATCGGTGAGGGTCACGTTCTCCAGCTTGAGGCCAACTTCCTCGGAAATGACCTGCCCGCCGGTGAGGACGGCGACGTCGCGAAGCAGCTCCTTGCGGCGATCACCGAAGCCAGGCGCTTTGACGGCCACCACCTTCAGAGTACCGCGAAGCTTATTCACCACCAGAGTCGCCAGCGCCTCGCCCTCGACGTCCTCGGCGATGATCAGCATCGGCTTGCCGGACTGCGCTACTTTCTCCAGGATCGGAAGTAGCTCCTTCATCGAAGAGATCTTCTTGTCGTGGATCAGGATGTAGGGATCCTCGAGCAAGGCTTCCATCTTTTCCGGGTCGGTGACGAAGTAGGGAGACAGATAGCCCCGGTCGAACTGGGTGCCGTCGACCGTCTCCAAAGTGGTCTCCAGGCCTTTCGCCTCTTCGACGGTGATGACGCCGTCCTTGCCGACCTTTTCCATCGCCTCGGCGATCAGGTTACCGATCTCCTTGTCGTTGTTGGCGGAGATGGTGCCGACCTGGGCAATCTCCTTCTTGCCAGCCGAGGGAACCGAAACGCTGCGGAGCTGCTCGACCACGGCCTCGACGGCGCGCTCGATGCCGCGTTTGAGCTCCATCGGGTTGGCGCCTGCCGTGACGTTCTTGAGCCCCTCACGGAAGATCGCCTGGGCCAGGATGGTCGCCGTGGTGGTGCCATCGCCGGCGAGATCGGAGGTCTTGGTGGCGACTTCCTTCACCATCTGCGCGCCCATGTTCTCGATCGGGTCGCTCAGCTCGATTTCCTTGGCGACGGTGACCCCGTCCTTGGTGACCGTCGGCGAGCCGAATCGCTTGTCGATCACGACATTCCTACCCTTGGGTCCGAGCGTGACCTTCACGGCCTCGGCCAGCTGATCGATGCCCCGCTTGAGCTTGGCGCGGGCTTCGGTGCTGAAGAGCAATTCTTTCGCTGCCATATGTCCTCTATTCTCTGAGAATCTGAATTAGCCGATCTTGGCCAGGATGTCGGACGCTTTGATGATGATCAGCTCGTCATCACCCACCTCATACGGTGTCCCGCTGTACTTCCCGTAAATCACCTTGTCACCAGCTTGGACGTCCATCTTGACCCGTTGGCCCTTCTCGATTCGACCGGGCCCGACGGCAATCACCTCACCCTGGGTGGGCTTCTCCTTGGCGGTATCGGGGATGTACAGGCCACCGCGCATTGATTCTGCCTCGTCCGACGGCAAAATGACGACCCGGTCCTCGAGGGGATGGATCTTGATCTTGGGTTTGGTCTTGGTTTTGGTAGCAGTCGACATCATTCCCTCCGAGCCAGGTCAGATAATTAACCGATTGGCAGCTCACGTAGGCCGGTAAACTAGTCACTTTACTGCATTTGTCAAGCATAAAGCGCTGCTACTACTTGACTAAACCCGTTTGGTTAAGTGGACCCGTGTCGGCCGATGTCAGCCCGGCAGCGCGTCGGGGGCGGACGACCCGTGATCGATCGATCATGGCGTGTGGAAATGGAGCGGGTCTCTGAGGTTCTGCAGCTCCCGGTAGTAATAGAGGGCCGTCGGACGCCTACCATTGAGTCTCAACCGCTTGAGGAACGCGAGCTCTTCCTCGGTGGCGGAGCCGCTGAGAACAGGATCCTGGAGGAATTCCTTGAGTCCCGATTCTTCGACCACCGGCTGATCGGGCGCCCATTCGATAAACTCGAATCGCTTGGCAGGCCCAGAGACAACGCTGGGATTCAGGAGAATATCCAGCGCGAACGTGGTGAGATTGATGTCCCAGGATTCGATGAGCGGATCCAGGAAGGAAACGCAGTGTTCCCCGGAGAGGTGAAAGATGTCGGTATCGAGGAACTCGAGCACGATCACGCGGGTCTCTTCATAGCTTCGCCGGCTGAGCTTTGCCACCTTACGGAGCCAGTCCTCGTTCTCCAGCTCCTGGGTGGCCACTCCCTTCACGACGTCGAGCAGCGTACGGGTGACCAGGCGCTCGAGCTCGCCGAACGGTTCCTTCTCGAAGACCGCGCGAATGTGTCGCTCTCGCTCGGCCTTGCATTTGCGGAGGATCAACGCCCGGACCTCCTGAAACAAGGGCGCCGGCTGGTCTCCCAGCTCCCGCTTCAGGCCCTCCTTCCGCTGGCGGTCCGCCACTCGCGCCAGCTCTCCCCGCGGAAGCTTCAGAAACTTGTCCATCTTCTCGTATATGTCGGTACGGCCCGGCGCTGGGGGCACGCGCCGCCGAGTCAGCAGCTGCGAGATGTAGGATTCCGTCACCTGAGCGGCCCGGGCGAGATCCCGCTGCTCCAGGCCGAATTCCTCCAACCGCTGCTTGATGACTAGCGACACATCCACAGTATTCCTCCTGGCGATGGACTCAATGCGCTTAACAGTTATAAGTTAAGTCACTGTGGCTATGGTGGCAAGGTGAACTTGTCCTTGACAAGTCTAGTGGAAACCCCTAGCTTGGCGGCTGGTTAACTAATTCTAGTAAACTGGACGACTGCACCCATACCCGCTAAAAGGAGTCCCCCATGTACGCACGACTCGTCTCTTTCAATCTGAAGGCCATCAGGCCGGAAGAGCTTACCGAGACCTTCGAGAAGGACATCCTGCCCCTGCTGCAGAAGCAGAGCGGCTTCACCGATGAGATCACGTGTGTCAGCCCTGACCGCAAAAACGCGGTCGCCATCAGCTTGTGGGAACGTAAGGAGCAGGCGGACGCCTACAGCCGCGACACCTATCCCCAGGTGCTGAAGAGCCTGGCGAGAGTGGTCGAAGGCACGCCCGAAGTGCGTGGCTACGACGTTCCCGTCTCGACTTTCCACCGGACTGCCGCTACCAGGTAGGTGAAGCCGGTTGGTGTCGTTACCGACTACTCATAGTTACCAGGAGTTCGATCATGTATGCACGTAATGTTTCAATGAACCTGAAGCCCAATACCGCTCGTGAGTTCACCCAGACGTTCGAGAAGGACATTCTGCCCATTCTTCGGAAGCAGAACGGCTTCAAGGACGAGATCACGTTCGTCGGCACCGAGGGCAAGGACGTCGTCGCCATCAGCCTGTGGGATCGCAAGGAAAACGCGGAGCAGTACAGCCGCGACACCTATCCTCAGGTGCTCAAAGGCCTAGCGAAAGTGGTTGAAGGCACGCCGAAGGTTCATGCCTACGAGGTCAGCAACTCGACCTGGCACAAGATCGCAGCTACCATCTAAGCCTGACGGATGGTTCGACGAAGGGGGAGAGCTGCTTGGTCCGCTCTCCCCTTTCTTGTCCGTGCGCGGGATAAGCCGCGCTCACGCTACTTCAGGCACACCAGTGTCCATCCCTCCCAGCCCCAGCTCGGCCCTGGCACCCTCGGCCAGGCGGCAGTAGCCGGCACGAATCTGGTCGAGCTCGCGCTCTTCGAGCTCTTCAAGATCCAGCATGGCGTTGTGGGCCCCTGCCGTGGCGCGAAGCAACTCGTCCAGCTTCACCTGCAGCGCCTCGGTATCACGGTTTTGGGTAGCCTGAATAAGGAATACCATCAGGAACGTGATGACCGTCGTACCGGTATTGATCACCAGTTGCCAGGTATCGCTGAACCGAAACAGCGGGCCCGTCACCACCCAGACGAGGACCACGCCCACTGCCAGGATGAAGGTCGAGGGCCGGCCCGTCACCCGCGCCGTCGCCTTCGCAAATCGAGTAAACCGCGATCGAGACTTGGTCGGTCGCATAGGGGTTAGTCCTCTCCATCGGGGGAATCGGGGAACACTGGTGACCCCGCGCACACCATAGGGCCGTCCGGAGGCTCATATTACCGTCGCGGAGTCAGAGGGACTGCGGATGGGTTCGACTCTGCAGGAGGGTCAAATGGGCATTACGACTAGAGTTCGCCAAGCGAAACTGAGGCCTGAGTGCGCCGGGCGCTATCCGATGCTTCCTGCCCGCATGTGGACTTCGGCGAGCTGCCTGGCCGAACTCGTGGCCTCCTACCGGGGGGCGCGGCCCGGGGAGCCCGACAAGGAGCGCACCCTCTCCCCGACTGACTTCGAGTTCCGGGGCGGTGCTTCCCGCTCTTCGGACGGGTTGTTCGCGCATACGCGCATGGATGAGCCCGCCTTTTAGCTGATACGAATCGGCCTTACATCAAATGCTGGACGCACGGCAACACCACTTCGCCCTCGGAGTCGGCCAGCGGCTCCGCCACCGGTACGGCATGTTCCTGCGCGTACCCGATTCCCAAGCTCCGCTAGCGCTTTGAGGTAGGTGAAGGAAAGCCCGGATGGGACCCCTAGGCTGCCATCGGGAAATCCCCGAGGATCGCCTGCACGGCCGCCAGGTACTCCTCGATGTCGAACTGGTCGGGATCGATCATCGCCTGCACCGGATATCCGATGATCAAGCTCACCGCCACGGCGGCCACGCCAGCAGGCCTGCCGGAGCGGCCAGCCTTAGCGGGAAGCGCCTCCTCCGCGATCTTCCGGAAGGCCTCCCGATAGCCGTCCAGCCCGACGCTGATCTTTCCTCGGATGACGGCGTTGTGGGCACCACGAGCCCAGTACTCCAGCACCAGCCGAATCCGGCGAGGCTCCTCCAAGAACCGGCGCACTTCATGCCCCAACAGCGCCAGCAGGCGCTCCCGCGGTTTCGAGATGAGGCCGATCTCGTCGGGGATCCTGAGCGATAGGGTGGTCGCGAGTACCTTATCGAGTAAGGCGAGACCCAGTTGGTCCTTGCGCTTGAAGTGGAACAGCACCAAGCCATGGCTGAGCCGCGCTCTGGCGGCAACGGCTCGCACGGTGAGGCCGTCGATACCCCGGCGCAACGCCACCTCGTACGCCGCTTTCAGAATCTGCTCTCGTCGCGTGGCCTCGGTTGCTTTCTGTCCAGGCATAGTCGCGTCCTTTCTCGCCATTGACCTTCTGTCCAATGCAGAGTAGTATGTATTAACCGCTTGGTCAATAGCATGCTTGGCCCACGACGGCGCCCGGACCCGGCTCCCGACTCTGTAATCCGGGTCACAAATGGTGAGAACCCGCCCACCAAAGTGTGATCAGAGACACTGCATCGAAGGGGTAGTCGAGTGAATCGATAGGGCGACCGAGTGCGCAGGCACCATCGGCCCAGTCTGAGGTACAGTTGATGCGCCCCAGCAGATCTTCCAGCCAGCGGTTGTTGTGTCTAGGATGTGCAGCCACGCTGGTGTGCCTGTGGGGCTCCGAACTCAACTCGCAGCAAGTGAAGCTCCGTCCCCACGCAACTCTCTCCCTACCGACCCGAGTCTCGCTGGAGAATGGGCTGCTCCACGTCCGGCAGAAGATCGGCATGACCTTCGGCGCCCGCCTGATCATGACCTTCAATGAACGCTTCGACGTGGTCACCGGCATCGCCTACATGCCAGGGGTTGTCACCTTTCACGGAGCCGGCAGAAAGATCGACGTCGCCACTGGCTCGCACGTGCTCAGCGGGTCGACCGGCGCGCGATACTGGCTGCTTCCGCCGACGCGGATGCTCTCGTGGGAGGTTCACACCGCTCTCGGCCTGGTCTTTGGCGGCCAACCCGCCTACGAGGACCTATTCGAGAGCTCAACGGTGAGCGGGATCCTGGGTACCGCGGTGCGCTACCAAATCGGCCAGATCGTGAGCCTGCATCTGCGGATTCAGGAACGGCTCTACCGGGTCCACTTTGGCCAGCAGGAACCGGTCAGGTCGAGGCCGCCCCTGCAAATTTCCCTCGGGCTGGGCATTCCGTTCCTGGAAGCGGCATTGAGAAGGTCTGCTCGACCCTTTGCCGAAGGCCCGGAGACATTGCGGTAAGCATTTGAACCGGAAGGAGTCTCTATTGGGAAGGATTTGTCTATGATAGGCCGTCGATCGCGCGCCCCGCTGAACGACTCGGTTCCCGCCGAATTCCCGGAGACTTTGACTGCTCGAATGCAGTCCCGGGTCAAAGTTGCCCGCCTTCTGGTCGATCGGCGGGCGAATGCCACCCGCCCCAAGTCGAGGCGCCAGCGGCCAGCCCGTCCTGCCTCCGCCAATTCGCTCAGCTTAGAGGAGCTTCGAGAGTTCCAATCGCTCCTGCGGGTTTTTCGGGATTTAGGGGTGTCCTACCGCCGCTACCGGGGGCAGACTGGTGGTCATGTAGTGCCTGGCCTGCGCGACGCTGCCTATAACTTCCGGGCGGAGCCCAGCCTCACCTCTCTGGTCGCAGTCGCGGCCTTCTTGGATGAGCTCGACCTCCTAAGTTGAGATAGAGAAGGCTCCCTTCCCTACGCCGAATCCTTCATTCGACGCAGCTCCTGCGCAGCGGCGACTAGATCCTGCATCTGCCCCCACATGGTCCGACTCCCCTCCAGTGCCGTCGCGAGCCTGCCCAGGCTCGCATGCGCCCGGACAATCTCATCCTCAGCGATTGCCGTCAGATCGGCGGCGCGAGTGATCGCATCACGCACTGCGTGATAGAGGTCCTCCGCGGTGAATGGCTTGAGCATGACCCGAACGGGAGTGTCTCCGGGACCAACATGGGGCACCGCATCGGGATTCCCCGACATGCAGAGCACTGCCACGCTCGGCCGATAACGAGCCAGCGTTTCCGAAACCTGCCGCCCGTCGATGCCAGGCATGGAGAGATCGGTCAGCACCAAGTCGAACGGTTCGGTGCGCGCCTGGATGAGGGCCAGCGCGGATTCGCCGTCCCTGGCCTCC
>Ga0193723_1001040_pt1 | contig 10850 bp, 10 predicted proteins | sample H2m2metaG_FD_143042 | JGI IMG/M metagenome (GOLD analysis project Ga0193723, IMG submission 143042) | Soil microbial communities from a riparian zone of the East river system, Colorado, United States - H2m2 | ecosystem: Environmental > Terrestrial > Soil > Riparian zone | place: USA: East River... | reverse complement strand
GGACCGACGGGCGGGTCGCCCGGTGCGTCAGGTTTGGGCCAAGGACTTCTACCTCCACCGGGGCGCCACGAGCCACGGACGGCGGGAGGCAGGGCATCCGGCGCTCTGGACCCGACGCGAGCATCTGCTCCTGGGGGCCCTTGCGTTCCCGCTCCTGGTGAAGCTCACACTGAGCCGGTCGGGTGCCTATGCACTCACGGGCGAGGATCGAACCGATATCGAGGTCTTCGAGCCGCTGGTGTGTGCGAGCCACTTCGATGCCGAGAGGGGCGAGAACTCGCTCTCCCATCCTTGGACGAAGATCCGCGGGAGCGCGCAAAGCAAGCGGGTCTTCCGTAGGATCGCCGCAGAAGCACTCGCGGGGACCGAAGGCCAAGACCCCGAGCCGGAACCGACCAGTTGACTACTGAGCGAGGTCTGATCTCGTCGGACCCGGCTCTACGGGCATTCGGGCAGGCTCAAGAGGTTATCGGGTTGCTCACCATCCGCCTCGGTCTTCAGGTACTTATTACCGAATCTGCTGACAGCGACAATGATGGTCGCTCGTCTACCTTCCGTTGGAAGCATCCCGGTCAGAAACAGGAGATTGCCCGTCTGCACCGCTTCCGCGTACGTGCCGAATGGTTCCGGCGCAGGCGGGAGCGTGACGCCGAGTTCCTTCAACCGCTGCTCCGCGCTGCGCCCGGGCGTCGTCGCAGGCGGACTAGGTGTGGTGCCGCTCCCTGTCATGTTGGCTCTCCCTACGGCCGAGGATAGAGCCACGATCAGGCCGACGAGCCAGACCTGGGCAATTCGGATCCTGATCATGGCAGTGCTCTTGCGAAAGCCAATCAGTACCTATCCACCTCGATGATCGTGTCGATGCCCACCGTCTCGAGGCCAGCCGCCATCCGAGCTCCGTGCGTACGCTATCGCAGTGTCTTGAACGCCGCGCGAAGATCGGCCACGAGGATCTCCGGCTGTTCCCAGGCAGCGAAGTGGCCGCCCTTATCTGCCTTCTTGTAATAGATGAGCTTGGGATACGCCTTCTCCGTCCAGCTCCGCGGAGCTTGATAGAGCTCGTTCGGAAAAGCGCTCACCGCTGTCGGGATCGGGACGTTCTTCGGGGCAAAGAACGCGAGTTTACTTTCCCAATACAGACGCGCCGCCGAGACCGTGGTGTTCGTCAGCCAGTAGAGGGTGGCGTTGTCGAGGATGTCGTCTCGCGTAAGCCCCTCACGCTGACCGTCGAAGACGCGCGCGATGAGCGCGTAACTGTCCGCGTCGTGGTCAATCATCCAGGCGGCCATCCCGACCGGCGAATCCCCGATACCATAGAGCGTCTGCGGCCGATTCGCCATCTCCTGGGCGTAACCCAGTCCGTGCTTGTAGAAATAAGCAAGCTGATCGTACGCGTGCTTCTCATCGGCGGAGAGGCCTGATGGCGCCGGCGTACCCGCAAAGGCCGCCGTGTTGATCTCGTCCGGCACGGTGGCGGGCATGTTGGTGTGGATGCCGATCAATCCCGGCGGGTGGAGCAGAGCCATCTGCTCCGTAACCGCGTTTCCCCAGTCACCACCCTGCGCCACATATCGTTTGTATCCGAGGCGATCCATCAGGACTACCCACGCACGTGCGATGCGGATGGGATCCCAGCCGGTCGTCGTGGGTTTCCCGGAAAACCCGTGGCCCGGCAGGGACGGAATGACGACATCGAAGGCGTCCGACGCGCTCCCGCCGTTGGCCGTCGGATTCGTCAGCGGATCGATGATCTTCAACTGCTCCATGATCGAGCCGGGCCAGCCGTGCGTGACGAGGATCGGCAATGCGTTCTTTTCTTTCGAACGCACGTGAATGAAGTGAATGTCGACGCCGTCGATGTTGGTGACGAACTGCGGATAGTCATTGAGCCTCGCCTCAGCCTTGCGCCAGTCGTAGTTCTTCGCCCAATAGTCTGCGAGTTTCTGGATCGTCGCGAGTTGCACGCCCTGCGATTGGTCCGAGACGGTTTCCCGCTCCGGCCACCGTGTCGCCGCGATGCGGCGTTTCAGGTCGGCGAGTGCCTCGTCCGGAAAGTGGACGTGAAACGGGCGGATGGCGTCGGCGCCGCCGTCTGTCTTTGCTTCCGCGGCTTCGGTCTGTGTCATGGCGATCGTTCCTCCTATTCCGGCGATCAGAGTTACCACGGCAATGATTCGAGTCGCTTTCATGTGCTCCTTTCCCTACCGTAACGGTTTGAACGTAGCGTGCAACTCCTCCGCGAACAGCTCCCCCAAGTCTCGCAGGTGTGAAATCTACCTCACGCCCATGCGCACCAGAAGAGCTTCATAGCGTGGGTCCTTCCAGAGCGGGGCGAAGTCCGCGAAGTAGGTCACGTAGGCCAGGCGGAGTTCGCGCTGGGCAAGCGAGTCGTCGAGATCCTGGAACGCTGCGTCAAGGTCGCCGATTTCGGCATGCCAGCGAGCACGATCTGTTGGAAGCAGACTGGCGACAGGAGCGGAAAGCTGCACCCGCAGTACTTCGCTTCGCCCTCCCCGGGCATAGGCTTCGCGTAAAGCAGCCGTGGGCACCGCGACGCGCTGCGACACGACCTCGAGCCTTTCCCACAGGGCGAAGTACTGCTCGACGTCTCCCCGCTGCCAGCAGAGCCGCGCGGCCAACTCGAGTGCCAGCGGTAGGCTCGGCGTGAGCTCGAGCGCCTTGCGGTACTGGGCCATTGCCTCGTCGAGTTGGCCTTCCTTCCAGTACCACTCCCCCATGATGGTCAAGATGCTGGCGGAGAGCGGGTCGAGCTCCAGCGCCCGGCGAAGCTCCCGCAGCGCCGCGCTCGATCGACCGGTCATCATGAGCAGGTCCGCGTACCACTTGTGTGCCATCGCGTCCTCGGGACTCAGCGTGATCGCTCTGCGGAACTCTCCATCGGCCTCTTCCCATTGCAGATCGACCATCAGCGCGTAGGCCAGTGTGGCATGCGCCGGACCGAACTCGGGCTTCAACTCCAAGGCTCGCAGTGCGGCTTCGCGCGCTTTCGGGAGGGTATCCCTGGTGGAAACGAGGCTGTAAAACGGGAGCACGACGCACGAGTCGGCGAGCCCGGCCCACGCCTCGGCAAACGCGGGATCGAGCGCGATCGCATGCTCGAAGAACTGGATCGCCTTCACCACGTCGGACTCGGTGCGCTTGTTCCAGAGAAAGCGCCCCTCGAGATAGGCGTCGTATGCATCGCTGTTACGAGTGCCTTGGCTCGTCGCGAGCCCGGCATGGCTGATCAGCAATTCGCCTGGCAATGCGGCCACGACGGCGCGTGCCACCTCCTCCTGCACGGCGAAGATGTCATCCAGCGTTCGGTCGAAGGTCTCCGACCACAGGTGATAGCCATCCGAGACTTTCACGAGCTGAACAGAAATCCGAACGCGGTTCGCAGACTTGCGAACGCTCCCTTCGAGCACCATGGCAACGTTGAGTGTGGTGCCCACCTCGGCGATCGTCGGGTTCTTGCCCTTGAAGTGGAACGACGAAGTGCGCGCAGCGACACGGAGCCCGCGGATCTTCGAGAGCATGTTCATGAGCTCCTCGGCAAGCCCGTCGGAGAAGTACTCGTTCTCCTGGTCACGGCTCATGTTCACGAAGGGCAGTACGGCGATGGAAGCGACGGTCTGAGAGGGCGCCTGGATCCCGATCTCGATCGTCTGCTTCATACGTCGCAGCTCGTTGCAGACGTCGAGCGCGGACTGGAAGCGTTCCGGGGGGTTTTTCTCCAAGCAGCGCCCCACAATCCGGGCCAAATCGCTCGGGAGATCGGCACGGACCTTCGTGAGCAGCTCTGGAGTGTCGCGAAGAATGGAGGAACTCACGTCGGCGAAGGTCGCGCCGCTGAATGGCCGGCGCCCGGCAGCGAGTTCGTAGAGCATGACCCCAAACGAGAAGATATCGCTGCGTGCGTCCGTCTCCTCGCCGCGGAGCTGCTCCGGAGCCATGTACGGCACCGTGCCCTCCACCTGTCCTTCGCTCGAGTGCGATGCCGTCCTCGTCGGTTCCTGCGTTGCCTCGAGCCGCGTGTCCGAGTTCGCAAGTTTCGCGAGACCGAAATCGAGCACCTTCAACCGCCCCTCGCGCGTCAGCATCACGTTGGCGGGCTTGAGATCGCGGTGCACCACGCCCTTCTCGTGCGCGGCGACGAGCGCGTCGGCCAGCGGGATCGCCAGATCGAGCACCTGGGAGAGTGGTAGCCCGCCGGGGGTGACTAGCGAGGTGAGGGCTCGACCTTCGACCAGCTCCATGGTGAGGAAACGCGTGCCGGCAACCTCCTCGATGGAGTGGAGGACCACAATGTTGGGGTGATTGAGGCTGGCCACGGTCCGGGCTTCGCGCTCAAAGCTGGCCAAGCGGTCCGGCGAGGACGCCATGTCATCGGGCAGCACCTTGACCGCGATGTCGCGTCCGAGTCGCGTATCGCGTGCGCGGTAGACCTCGCCCATGCCGCCCACACCGAGGGGTGACAGGATCTCGTAGGTCGCGAGGCGACTCCCAGGAATGAGTGTCATGGAGCTCCCATCCTACCTGGAAGGAGGCCATAGAGTCAGCAAAGCACGCGAGTGACCGCGTTCTTCGTCGACCGCGACCGCCGGAGGCGATGCCTCTATGATGGGCGCCTCCATGAGCCGGAGTGAGGTGCGGAAATCAGGAGCCTCGAAATTCGATATCGTCCGTCTGCCGGTCGGCCATAGAATGCCGGGGTGACACCGACGCCCGACGGGGCCCACGACGCCAGCCGTCTCCCTGAGTGAACCGCGTGTCCACGCCCCGCTTTTCTCCTGTATGGCTCGTTCTGGTCGGCATCCCCTCAGTGCAGTTTGGTGCGGTGGTCTCCAAAGGCCTGTTCGGCGAGATTGACGTGGTCCATTCGTTTGTAATCAAGACTAGGGCGGAGGCGGTCGGGGTCGGTGGCGAAGGAGGAAGGAAGAACCTTCACCGCAACGTCGCGACGAAGGGCTTCGTCATGAGCGCGGTAAACGACGCCCATCCCGCCCCTGCCGATCTGCTCGAGGATTCGGTAGTGAGAGAGAACCTTACCAACCAGGGTATCCACAGGACCCCCCGAAAGTACTTACGAACCCACACACCCTAGGGCATGGATGGTCTTTCCCCGACATGTCCTCCCCGCAACTCACCGACGGACGTGCCGCGGCCTTTCGCAGAATCGGAGCCCACAGCTCGCAGTAGCTGCGACTTCCTGGTCATAACGGGCAGCGAGCAACCTCGTCGAGGGTATTTCGTCGGAGCCATCCATCCCAGCACGTGGACTTGTTCGGGGTTTCATTCCGACATTCTGCAATAGCAGTACACGAACTCCTGCTCCTTTCCCCAGGGCGTCTTGTGAATCTCGCTAGAACTCCCAACCTTCTTGAATGTGTGACCGAACTCGGCGTGGATCTCCTCGGGACGATAGCGCATGACCTCAAGCCCGCTGCATCGCTCCGGCGCTGAGGGTCCGAAAGTCGCCACGACAATGTGCCCGCCGGGCCTTACCGCATTGCGCGCGGCGGCAACGTAGCGCCGGCGAGAGAGCATATCGAGGAGGAAATGGAAAACTGCTCGATCATGCCAGAAGTCATAGTGATGTTCGGGGAGGCTCACGGACGTAATGTCCGCTTCAATCCAGGTCACAGAGGCGGCCCGTGGTCCGAGGCGTTCTTTGGCGCTGATGATCGCCTTTGATGAAATGTCCAGAACAGTGAGGTTCGAGTACCCACGCTCGAGCAGGTCGTCCACTAACGTGGAGGCGCCTCCACCGACGTCGATGATGGCGGCATCCTTTGGAATCCTCGCTTCCTCGATGAAAAGAAGCGAACGCTCAAGGTGGGGACGATACCAACTGACTTCGTCGGGGGTCTTCTTTCCGTAGACATCATCCCAATGTTGCTTTTCGTCCAACCTACCCTCCATCGCATGAAAGATCTGACGAGGATTGAATCCCATCGATTGTTCCACGCGGTGATCCGCTGATCCGGTCTCAGCTTCCCAAATTGTCCCGATTTGTCCATCAGCTTCCGCAAAAAGCACTGCGCCCCAGGGTTGTGAACCTCTGGGGCGCCTCTCATTGTGCTCCGCGGACTGTACTTACGGTCTCGGTCCCTGAAAACCCTGGTTTCGCTTAAAAGGCAGATGCTCTACCACCTGAGCTAACGGCCCATGCTGAGGAAGTAGAGTAACTTAGCACAGAGCACCTGGCCAATGCGCAGGCGCTGCAGCATGGGCTGGGATACCGGTTTACCAAGTCTCGGACGGCTTCGAAGTCTCCACGGGCCTCAAGCTGAATAGATAGGCCGCCAAATCGTCCATCTCCTGCCCGCCGATCAAGTCCTTAAAGGGCGGCATGCGAAGCGGAGGATCGGGACCGGTCGGGTCTGCCTTGTCCACGTTCGGGACGCCGTTCCGTACTCGTTCCATTAGCTCCTGGCGAGTGTAGGTTTCGCTGACCCGCGTGAGGCCGTTGATTTCTCCGCCTGTCTGCGCGTTCAAATTCTTGATCCCACCCGCCCCACTCATCCCGTGACAGGCGTTGCAGCTGTACTTCACGAAGATCATTCGCCCGCGTTCGAGCTGCGGGTCGAGCGCGCCCGCTTGAGCGATTTGCCGCGCCTTGGCAGCCTGCGCGCGGCGTTGAGCATCGATCCCGCCCACGGCGATGAGTGCGGCAAAGAGGGTCAAGCTCAAGAACGCTACAAGGAACTTCTGGGCTGTGACGGTCATATGCGTCCGCTCATGACAACGCCTCCCAGACGAGGAGCACCAAGGTGAAGAGCCACCCGGCGACGCCGATAATCATCCCCAGTCTCCTTCGCGGCGCCAGTCGCTCCAGCGCGGCATCGATCCACGGCCACAGCAGCATGCTCGTCACGAACGCGACTGAGGTCCACAACCCGACTTGGAGCGGCACAATCTTCAGCCAGCGGTACGACGGGAAAAAGTACCACTCCGGGCGGATATGGGGAGGAGTCAGGTTGGGATCGGCCCTCTCGCCCAGGCTCGGTGGATGGAGCATCACATAGACTACAATCGCAAACATCGCCACCAGGCCGACGGCGATCTCGCGGAGCGCGTGGTCGGGGAAGAAGTGATACGTCTCCCGACGCTTGTCGCCCTCCAACGGCGCGACACCGTGAAGCCGGATGAGCAGGAGGTGCATCCCGACGAGGAGAACAAAAAGCGTCGGCACGACTCCGATGTGGAAGTTATAGAGACGAGAAAGCGTGTTTGGGTTCACGTCGGGACCGCCGCGCAGGAGATAGAGCAGCGGTTTTCCTATGAGGGGCACTTCCGCGATCATGTTGGTTCCGACAGTCGTAGCCCAGTAGGAGAGCTGGTCGTAGACGAGCGAATACCCTGTGAACGCGAATCCCAACGTCAGGAGGAATAGGCTGACGCCGAAGACCCAAGTCAGCTCGCGCGGAGCCCGGTACGCCCGAGTAGCAAAGACGCGGATCATGTGAAGAAGCACCGCCACGAACATCAGCTGCGATGCCGCTTGGTGGATTCCACGGACGAACCAACCGAATCGAATGCCAAAGGTGATCTGGCGCACGCTTTCGTAGGCGTGGGGCGGATAGGGCACGTAGTAGAAGGTGAGCAGAATCCCGGTCGCGACCTGAATCATAAAGAAGAGGAGTGGCGTGCCTCCGAAAGCCCAGATCCAAGTCTTCAGGTGGATCGGCAGCTCTTCTTTTAGGGGTTTCTCGAACCAGTGCGGTGGGATGGGCAGCCGAGCGGCTAGCCAGCGTCGAAGGGTCGTCGTGCTCATGCCGGCAGGACGGGCGGCCGGTAAGGAATCTTGACGTAGACCTTCCCTTTGCGAATCGCGACCTCGTACCGCTGTAGTGGTCGCGGGGGCGGGCCGGACACGACGTGGCCGTTTCGGTCGTAGGTGCCCTTGTGACAAGGGCAGAACCAAACACTGTGCGCCTCCGGCTGCCACTTGATGATGCATCCAAGGTGCGTACAGACGGCGGAGAACGCCCGAAGCTCGCCAGCAGCATCCACGAGCGCCACATGCCCGGCCGGCAAGTTCACCACGATTCCCCCGTTTCGGGGGATCTGATCGCGCCCCGCGACGGGGACCTCGATGAGCCGTTCCGGAGGCACGACCGGATAGAGAAACTCGAACAGCCGTGACGCGAACCCGCCAACCGAGAGGAGGCCCGCGATTCCCAGCACCAAGTTCGCCAGGAACTCCCGCCTGCCGCTTCCTCGCGGTATATCCTGCGCCATTGCTACGGAGCCGTAAACGCTGGGTTAATCGACTTGATCTTTTCGATCGCCTCGGCGCGTTCCTCCGCGGTCATACCCAAGAGCGCCTTCTTCAACAACTCGCGCTTCCGGACGGTGGCGTCGTACACCAAGAACCGAAAGATGCGCTTCCCATCCGCGTCACTCATCTGCGAGTTCGGCTTGAACATCATCCGCTTGATGTAGCGCTCCCATTGCCCAGGCAAAACGAAGTCGCTGTTGATCGGCCGTGCGATCGTGTGGCACTTGGAGCACTTCTTCGTGAACAATTTGTACCCGGCCTTCTGCTCATCCGGATATTTCGCGACATCGATCGACTTCGGGCCGGAGTCGAGTGCTTTCAGGTGCGCCTTGATCGCCGCACTGTCAGGCTCTTCGGCGAGCGCCGAAGCGAATAATGCGATTCCCGCGATCGATGAGGCGACGAAGAACGTGGCGAGTTGTCTTGAGTAGCAGCGCATTCCCACCTCCTTATCTATTCACCTACCGTGGGATCCAGCTAATAAACCAGGCGGATCGTCCCAGTGAATCCGTGGCTCTTTGCGCCCGCTTGCTCCGCTTCTTGATACTCAGCCGTAAAGAACAGGTTGTCCTCCGCCTGATACGTCGTCCCCAAGACGTGCGCCCGGATCAAGTCGTCGCTCACGCTGCGATTCGGATCGAGGTAGTCGCGCCGGTAATCGGCGATCCAGCGATTCATTATCGTCACGTCGACTTGGCCGTATGCTCCACGGCTCACCACGTTTCCATTCAGTTCGTCCGAGCGGTCCTTGCCGTCCGCGAGGGCAGCAACTAGATCGACTCGATCGAACAAGGCATAATTTCCCATCACTCCATAGCGCGAGAAATGATCACGGAACGGGCCGGGAGGAGCCAGAAGGCTCAACGGATCGATCACCGTTCGCCCCTTGTAGTAGAACCCCCCAAAGCTGTTCCTCGCTCCAAAGAGCTGGACCGCTTGCAGGAAGACGTCCATGCCGTCGGTTGTGTTGCGGGCGGCCTTGTCCCCCGTCTCGTCCACACCGTTCAGCACGGCCGCAGAGAGCATTGTGGTCCACATCTTGCCTTTGCGGAGCCTGGTGAATGTGTACCCCGCTTCCATTTCCACCTGGTTCATGCCCAGCGCGAATCCGGGGAAATCCCCGACCGGTATCAGCGGCGACTCGCTGAAGGCCAGCGTACCCGTTGGGGTCAGCGTACCGTGCGTCCCCTTCATCCAGAGGAACGGCTCGATGAGCCCGGCGCGCAGGCTGAATTGATGGCTCGGAACGCCGCGATTGTATTGCAGCTGGGCGTTCTCGAGCTCGACCCCGCCTTCGCCATTGCGCGGAACAAAGATCGCCTGCGTCGAGAGATGTTCGCCGATGGAGGTGCCCGCGACGACCACGACTTCCCCCATCTCCAGGCTCGATTTGCTCTCGCCGGGGCTCACGTACTGGTCGTAGTGGCCCGAGAATTCCGCTGAGATCGAGGCGGCCTCTCCGATTCCGTGCGCAGGAACCGTCTTCATGGTCAGCTTGCCGTTCTCATCGGCATCCGGGAGCCGAAAGCCCCACCTGCGAAAGACCTCTCCGGTCTGGTTGAGGCGGGGTGGGATCGGTGAATGGCAGGTTTCGCACTTTGTGTCGTAGCGGCGCGCGTAAGCCGGGACTGATCGGGCTTGACCGGGCAGGAGCCAGATTGCCGAGCTGACCATGAGGAGCGCGAACCAGCGGACCGTGGACGAAACCGCGACCGGGTGACTCGGATGATCCTTCATTTCCCGCCCCTCCTGCCCTGGAGATGGAGCGCTCACTCACCTGAGTTTCTTGACCGCTGGCTCACGCGAGGCGCCCTAATTTCTAACAGGCGGCAGAATAGACCAAATTGTCGGCGAAGGGAATGCTACTAAGGGAAGCCGCAGCATCAACCTTCAAGGTGTAATAGCCACCTTGAGCACCCCGTCGCGCTGATGCGCGAAGAGCTCGTAAGCCTCCTCGATCTGATCGAGCCGAAACCGGTGCGTCACGAGAGGCCGCAGATCAGCCCTTCCGGAAGCAAGCACGTTCATAAGACGCCTCATCCGCTCCTTGCCCCCGGGACACAGGGTCGAGACAACCGTGTGGTCGCCGAGACCCGCGGCGAAGGCATCGAGCGGCAGGCTGAGCTTTCCCGAGTAGACCCCCAAGCTCGAAAGAACCCCGCCTGGACGGAGCACGCGCAGGCAGTTCTCGAAAGTTTGTTGGGTGCCGAGAGCTTCGATCGCCACGTCGACCCCGCGGCCCAGGGTCGCCTCATGGATCGTCTTCACGGGATCTTGCTGCTTCGCGTTGATCGTGACATCGGCGCCGAGGCGCTTCGACATCGCGAGTCGCTCGGGAAGAGTATCGATCGCGAATATCTGTGCCGCTCCCGAGAGCTTGGCACCCACGGTCGCGCACAATCCGATCGGGCCTTGAGCGAACACCGCGACGGTGTCACCAATGCGAATGTGGCCGCTCTCAGCACCACCGAATCCGGTGCTCATGATGTCCGGGCACATGAGGACCTGCTCATCGGTGAGACCGTCGGGAATGACAGCGAGGTTGGCCATCGCGTTTGGGACG
>Ga0193723_1001039_pt1 | contig 10852 bp, 9 predicted proteins | sample H2m2metaG_FD_143042 | JGI IMG/M metagenome (GOLD analysis project Ga0193723, IMG submission 143042) | Soil microbial communities from a riparian zone of the East river system, Colorado, United States - H2m2 | ecosystem: Environmental > Terrestrial > Soil > Riparian zone | place: USA: East River... | reverse complement strand
CCAATATATTAGTAATAGGAAGAGTAGTAATATCAAAAACCCTGATTACTTAATTAATAGACCAAATGGACGTATACAAACAAAACAACTACATATAGATTCTATAAGTATCAAGAATGCTACAGTGGATCATAATACTAAATTTTTACCATTCTTTATTTCAATTACAATTATTGTAGGATTATTGTCTTTATTTTTGTTATATACTGCATATGTTTTGAATAAAACTGAAAAATTGCGTAAGCAATATCAATAAATATCTTTTTTATGTTCGAATTGGCTATATGCTCCTGTCTCTAAACAATCAATACAAAAATATATCACATATACTGTTGTATCAATTTCTTTTTCACCTATTTCGTCGCGTTCAGTCACATAACTAAGAGGATTTTTACATTTATAACAAAGATTTTTTCCACAATATTGACATTTATAATGAGATTCTTTATAACATTTAACACATTTTGTTGGATTCATTTACGGTACTATCCTATTTATTCTATTTTAGTCATTATGATCCTTATACGGGGAATCTACAATAAAAATATATAATACAAACGTGGAAATTTGTAATAATATAGCGTATATTAGAAAAACCATTGTAACTATAGCTATAGTATGTTCATTTTTACATATAGATAATACCGTAAACACAATAAAATCCCTATTTGAATAAACCATTCTTACCTTTGAATCAACATCAAATCCTGAATGTTGATGATGAGGTGCCGTAGGTGCTAGAGGTGGTAGAGGTGCCGCAAGTATAACAGGACAATCATATAAAATAATATTTGTATTTGTTATAATAAATAAAAGAGAATTTGCAATACATAGCAAACATAGAGTAAATAATAGTATTCTAACACCAATAGACAAATTAATAATTATATCTCTACTATTGTTGGTACTATTAGTAGTATTAGTATTTGAAGAAATATTATCCATATGGTTTCTACCATTTGTTATTGATTTCGTTGTACCACCACCACCAGATGATAGTTCATTGTTGTTTGTTCTTGTAATAAAATTATAATGAGCTAAAGAGGAAAGTAATATACCAGAAATAATACCTAAAGGTAATATAAGACCCATTTTAAATACAGAAACATGATAAACAAAAACAATTTGAAAAAATAATATAGTACACACACTACCAAAATACAATGTGGTATAGATAAAATAATCATATTTTCTAATATTGTTATTATTCCATAAATAACCAATAGATACCATGATTAATGTCATTATACTTAATATTAATACGAATACATAAAATAATAATAATGCTATCATTAATGGCCTTTCGTCATTACAAATTTTAGATTTTATAAAGTCAATATTTAATAAGTTTTCATTATCTTCTGTTATTTCATCATCACCTCCACCCTTTACATTGAAATTGGTGTTATCATTAACTCCTTTCGTCGTCGTTGCTGCTGATGTTTTTTCAATAATATTCAAAAATTCAATTTCTTTTATACCATCAGGTGTATCTATTGTTTTACATGTAGAAATTATTATATTTGATAGATTATATAATGCAATAAGTAGAAAAGGAATAGAAATAAACGAAATTGTTAAAATCAGAATTCTGTTTGTTGAAAATGATGATATCTTACGATATGTTTTATTATTCATTATTTCATTTGTTGTTGATAACGGGTTAGGAAAGAATTGTAGAAAATTTATGTTTTCAGAAGATGCAGAAGCATTATTATTATTATTATTAGAAGAAGAGTCATAAAATTCTTCAAATGCAATAAAAAGGATTATACCACATTGTACAGCATAAAATAAACACAATACTATCTGAAATAATGATACTGTATTAAGCCATATGTATTGCATAATAATTACAACAATTAACGGAATTATATAAAGTATTAGAATAAATGTATGTAATCCTAATAAACCCTTTTCCCTCATGATGACAAAATTTTATGTTATTGTTCAATTAATAAAGAGGAACAATACCGCAAATTAATAAAGAATAGATTTGTTTGCTTTAATATATTTATTTTTAAAAGCAACTGTTGTAATAAGATTAATTATAACTATCGTATTATAAAAGAGTTTTTTTTACACTTCTTTCATTGATGGAGGAGGAACGTCAAGACTCTCAATTTTATAATGAGTGGCCGAATGGTGATACTATGGATGATCTCGATACAGTTGATAAAATATTTAATCAACCTGTTACAACTGAAAGTACTCAACATGAGCAAGGACAAATAACACAACATCCTATCCCTATTCCTAACCAATCACCATTTAATGTTGAACCATATATAGACCCAATTACATCATACACAGGAGAAAAAGACTACGACGGCAAATTCAAACTACCCAGACCAATTTATTTTAAAAAAGACATTAAGAAATTACATCGAGATAAGACACCAATTGGTAGCTATTCAATGACAATAAAACATTTATTCTCTTTACATCAATTATCAGAATTTTTATATAAAGATATTGTTATTAAAGGACCGAATATAGGAAAAGAAGAAGATGTAATCAAATCATTTAACAATCTACTATCATCTGGTGGTGATGATGATGATGAAATGTCCATCATCTCTGATATAGGAATACATTACATTGAATTACAAGAAGAATCATCCGATGATAAAGATAAAATACATTTGAATAAGGAACAATTTTCAGAGTATTTTAGAGGACTGGATGAAAAGAGTGAAAAAGAAAAACAGAAGAAAAATTTCAATATATATTATATGGTTATGAAATATGACCGTTCAGTTAATATGGTTTTTATAACATATTATCATGATCAAAGAGATGAAATAGCTATAATACCTTTTTATGCTTATTATTATCATAGTAATTTAAGTAATAATAAATATTATAATGAAATGTTAATATATATGCAAGCTGCTCGGTTAATTGATTTAAAAACATTGAATGAAAAAAAAATAGAAATAAAAAATCCTTCATGGTTTGGAATAAGGACACGAATTATAATGAGATTCTTTAATGCTATTAAAAAAGCATTATTATACACAGTAAATTTTCAATTATATATGTCTATGTTGATTATTATATATAATTTTAAGAAGAGATCAATGCATGCATTGATAGCTTATAAAATCCAGCCTGATGAGGTATACCATATTGAAAGAGATTTTTTTCCATTACTAATTATACAATACCTTATTAAAAAACTTAGAAATCCTTATAAAAATCCCTCTTATCTTAATTATTGTGAAAGAATGATTCTACTATTATTATTGATTACAAATAATGAAACTGATACATATCTAGTATCTCTTAATAATAGTGATATTATTCGATTATTGAGTTTTATTAATAATAATGACGAAGAACAAAAAGAGATAAGAGATGTTATTACTAAACTAGTATCCTATTACACAAATAATACACTACCATCTATAAAACCCGATGGTACACAAGAAGGTGGTGGTGGTGGTGGTGCTGAATGGAAACAATTTCAAATATTATGTCGTTATTGTGATGAATTTATTGATGATGGATTTTTAGCCAATTTCATTAATATTAATGAAATGTTATCTCATTTATTTGCTTCTGATTATGCTGTTAGAAGTAATATTGATGATATTCTTTATTTAACAAATATAAAAACCTATATTCATAATGAAAAAGATAACAATAAAAAACAACAAGAAAGAAAAGATGAAATTGAAATTGAACAACTTGAACCTGATGAAAAAGAAATGGTTTCATTTCAATCATTTTATAGCGTATTAAATCCTTATGATGTCAACAGTAATGAGAGAATATCTAAGCCTTATTCATCATTAAAATATGAATTACATATGCTTAATTTAGGGTATAATGAGTCAGTATCTATAATACCACCATGGAAACCAAGGTTATTGGTTAGAAAATATAGACACCCTAATGTTATAAAAGAAAAAACAACAACAACAACAACCCAAATTTCTACTAAAAGTAAAAAACAAGGATTTATAGATGATATTAGGATAACATTTAATGAAAAAATTCAAATCATTAGTGAATCTATAATTATGATTATAGATAAAATTTATAATTTCGAAAGACGAGTCAATTTAAAAGAAATTTTAACCATTGGAAAAGAGGGGGTATTGAATATTAATGAAACAGATAATGTCCTTCAACTTCTCAGTCCAGATGTGCCGACACAAAATTTAACCGAAGATAACAAAAACTCCTTGGTAAAGATATTTGGTGATAATATTAAAATGACTGTATACCTGTTATATAAAGTAGTGGATGAATATAGTGAACGGAAAAGGACGACTAACCCTCATATCACAATGATGCCATACATTGAAATTATTCCCGACCTCTTCCAATTAAAAGTTATTGGTTTACCAGGAGGTGTTGTTCCTACACATTTAGATGATTATGAATTTTGGAATATTATTACAGAACATCTTGTATATTATATGGAAAAGGAGAGGATACTAGGTGGTCCTATTATAAATGGAAGAGAATATATACAAATTTTTAGGTTATTAGAAATTATTAAAGGGATTCACAATCTTTTTACTACGACATTTGTGAAAGAGAATGCAAAAGATATAAATGATCAAATAATAAGACAAATAATTTATAATGTTTTAATTGTATTAGATAGCGACAGGAAGAATGATCTCGTTAATTTATTATATTTAAATAGATTATACAAATAATCATCAACATCAGCATCATTATCAAAGAAATAAAATTTTATATTATGTAATAAATTAAATGTTTGTTAGACTGTTTAGTTAATGGTTTAATTTAATTTAATTCAATTCAATTCAATTAATATAATAAATAAGGGCTTTTTTTTAACGGGTATAAACCAATAGAATTGTGAAATATAACCAATCAATAATCTTTTTCGTATAATATAATAAAATGTGTATTTAATTTATTGTTTTACGAAAGGGGATATACATTCATTTTACTATTGGATCAAACAATAGTTTTTTTTTATTACAAAAGAAATTATGTCTGAAGAAGCTGAAGAAACTGGAGGAGAAGTAGGTTCTGAAGGAAATGTTAATCATGATAGTAAAGTACCTTTCATATCATTTCCTAAAAATTCTTGGCTTTCTATGGTTCAAACCATAATTTGGCAAACAGCACAAGTTATTATATTTTCATTAGTTATTATTGACGTTATTAATACGAGTTATTATCTTTTATTGGCATGGGAATTATTTGGTATGTTCTTTAACTCTGGTGCATGGGCGTTTGTCGTTTTTTATAGAACCGGTCTTGCATCCTTTGCACTATAATGAATTATAACCAAGGAAAACAATCCCTAGCTCATTATCTAAATTTTTTAAGATGTAAAATTGAAAGACTAGAACATTGGAGGTCAGATCAATGGGAATTTGCATTAAATGCATTAAGTTATTTACTTATGGTTATATTTACTGGTACATGGATCGGTATTCAAGGTGGTGCTAATACCGCTTTTCAACCATTACCTCTTATTCCTACAGCCGCTCAAATTTCTGGATATGTTATTCAAAAATTCTTTTGTTTAATGCTTGTTGGTATGTCTGTTTATTGCTGGAGAGAATACTTTTGTGCATACGAATCCGCTAGTATTGAAAGTGGATATTTTATAAAACGATTAGAAACGAAGACCCATGCTTCTCAAGGTGGTAATGGTAGTAAATATAATTTAGGTGCAGTAGCAAAAAGTAGTAACAGATTTTTTCCGTCTCAATGACGAAAATATCAACCTATACAACAACTAATAAACTTTATTGATTTATTATAATTATTTTCAATAAATATTAAATGTATTTACTAGTTAGTTAGTTAGTTAGTTAGTATCCTAATTTTGCTTGTTGTATATAATAATATTATAATTAAAGTAATTAGAATTACTCTAATTAACCATATATTCATATAAGAATACCCATATATTGTATTTTGAATATTGTTATTACAATAGTAATCAATAATTTCAATTATACTCCTGTGTACTCCAATAATACATTTCGTTAAAGTATTTAATAATTCTATTAAATATATAATTATAATTGTAAGTATTTCTATTATATTTTCAATGTAAATATCAATATTTGGTATTGTTATGTCCGTAATATTGTTATTACTGTGATTCATCCTATGTATCTTAATTGTTGTCATGTATTTTTTTAATTAAATATATCGTATTCTTATAGGAAGGGTTGACAGCGGTGGTTATACCAGTTAATTAATTAATTTATAACAAATTTTATTGATATTGTTAGAATTAATACATTTTTTTTTAAAAAATATATATGATCTAGTTAATCAATTTAATATTCATATCATATCAATAGATTATTGTTTCATACATCTATTAAGAAATTATGGATAATCTTGATATTGTAAGAGTTGTTGGATTAGCTCTTTTTGCATTTGCTGTGATAATCAATGTTTTTAGTTTTCTCTATGTCTTAATTAAATCTACTCTTAGAATTCAATCCATTAAGGATCCTTCATCGTCATCAAAAGCTTCCCCACTTCAAAAACAAGGTCATCCAAGATATACAATATATAGAATAGCATATATTGATAAAACTATATGGTATTATGTAACATTGTTTAGTATATGTTTTATTTTAACTTTTCTTTATGCTGCATTATGGCAGGGTCAAGGTACCGTTACAACAATTACAATGAAAATTGTAAATTGGGCTAGATGGGTTGCATTCTCTATTATTGCAGCACTTTTTATTGGTTATACAACCTATCATCTGGTAGAAGAAGATAGAATATCAAATGATTTAAATTCATCTATTAATATGAATAGTAGAAAATCTATGAATGCCTCATCAGATAGTTTAATAAATGGATCATTCTATTTACAAATTTTTTTTGCTGTACTTTTTGCAGTATTTTCAATGATTTTTATATATTTTGCAACTCTATCTCAAACCACTTCAACAAGAATATTATCTATTATATTTTCTTGTATATCTGCTGCAGTAGTTGTGGTATTTCTTTTTATACCTAGGAATTCTTTTTTCCAAAAGATTTATTATCTCTCTTCATCTTCTTCTGCTACTCCCGCTCCTTCTTCTCCTTCAACAACTTACCGTAAATCTCCTATTAATAACCCTGATAAACCCTCTGTTGTTAGGACAGGTTATCCTATGAGTATACAACGTATTATATTATATACATTTGTTTTGTTATTTTTTTTACTTAATATTCTTATATGGTTAATTTCAGATTCTAATGAAATTATTACAAATGGAAATGGTCTTACATTATTATATGAAGCTGTATCTTACTTGATAACCGATTCTATATTTGTTTATACAGCAACTATATGGGCATTAGTTGTTGCATTAAAACAGAAATTTGAAGTTGAAACTATTAACTAATTATATTGTGTTTGTATATGAATGTATAAATATATATATATGTAATCCAATACTCCTTCATATTATTTTAAATTCACTGTATATGAGAATAGAATATCTTTTTATTATTTTCATTGTATATATGATGAGCCTATCTCTTTTTACAATGACTTTTGACATTTTTCATTGTAAAAAGAGATGCTGTATCTCGGCAAAATTTCCATTGAAAAAAAAATTTTTTTTTCAAAATCTTTCTAAGTACGAAAAAAAATTTTCGGAAATCCAGGTTTTTGACAGGTGTCATGGCCAGAGTTACGCATTTCGAATTACTGGGCGACTACTGAAACTTTTTTTCTTAAAAGTCAACTACTGAAAAAAAAATACCCTTTTTTCACAGTCATTTTGAATGGAATTTCTTAAAAGTCAACTACTGAAACTTTTTTTCTTAAAAGTCAACTACTGAAAAACCGTTAAATTTTCGGAAATTCGGAAAATTTTTTCGGGTAACCGATTTACCGAAAAACGTGACATGGGATCCGGTCATGAGGTATAATTTGTACAATGAAAAAAAAATAATTTGATGTTTTTAACTTTTAAAAAAATAAATATGAATCAATATTAATATATTATATTTATTGAATAAACAATTATTACACTTCCCCAGGGTTAGGTTAAGTTATCCGATTAATCATAAACATGTTTGTGTTATTTTTTATCTTATATTTCACATCTTTGACAGTAAAAACTTCAAATATTAATGATTTGGCTCCAGTTGAACATAATATTTTAAGTGCCTCTCAATGTAGAGATAGAGAAAGAATATTTAAAGATGATGCTAATCTCGTTTATATTAAAAATGTTGTTTCAATGTCTCAAAAATGTTTAATACAAGCATCAAATGGACACAACTCAACTACATTTCAAGGTGTTTTGAACGCAATTGAAAAGAAATTATTTGAAGCGAATGGATACCATATTGTTAGAAGGAATCCTACACAATTTGTTGTTGGATGGTCGTTGTTGTGATAATAATAATAATATATTTTTACACTGTATAAAAATAATATATGATATTATTTATTCTTGTATCCGCGTAGAAATATGAATGTTAATACCTACACAGCGGGTAAAAAAATGCTATTATTTCTTATTTGCATTTTAAAATTATCGACGGCGACAGATTTAGGTTATTACGTAACCAGTTTTTTACAAGAAGGTGTTGTTCCCGGTAGATTACTTACTTTTGATACGGTTAAATTTCAAACTTCTAATCTTACAACAGAATATTCTAATAAAAATTCGGAAACTGATCTCAATGGGACTATTATAACGATAACAACACCTGGTGTTTATGGTATACAAGTACAAATGACATGGGATATTGATGGTGGAGTGACTTTATGGTCAGGACCTGACATAGATAATATGACAGAAAGCGTAGAAACTGTTGGATCATCAGGTTTTTATGATTTATTTACTGGTTCATTCTTTGTTGCTGCACCATCAACTGGATATAAGATTGCTCTTGGGACATGTTCATGCAATTTGGATAGTGCTAACATGAGATCTCATTATACAACAGATCCAACAAGATACACTAGACCCACAATGATAATTAGGTCTCTTAATTAATTAGAGAGCTAAACAAATGAATTAACACATCAATTTAATGTTTAAAAACAATTATAAATAAAAAAGGTTTCAGTTAATTTGTATAGCATATATTTTAGCGGAATAAACTGTAGTTAAAATAGATGCGAGATTAAGTGATGATATCTGTCCTGTTGCTCTTGATGAGGCCATTTGAAAAATGAAAATATCATTTACTACCACATTTGTAATAAAATGAGAATTTACATGTTGAAGTATAGATGATGACATGATAGGAGATACTTGAGCACTTCCATCAATGATAACACCATTTTTAAGAAGAACAGTAAGAAATGTTGAGGATCCACCTGTTGCACCACATAATATATCTGTATAAAATTGAAAATTCCCTGTTGTTGTTGATGTAAATATGGTTGAACTTACAGTGTGTGTCCATCCAGTTGTATAAATATTTCTATTGAATGTTACATTTGTTAATACATTCGCAGCACTCACTGTTTGAGTTGTATTATCAACAGAAAATAGTATAGATCCACCTGCAGTACAATTACAAACACCATTGGTACCATTTGTTCCCGGTGGTCCTATTGACCCTGTAGAACCTGTTGCTCCAGTAGGTATTGTAAAATTAAGTATAACATTTGTTGGTGTACCAGCATTTGTTACTGTTGCATTGGTACCTGGTGATGTTGTTGTTGTGTTCCCAATTATTATTGTTGGTGAAACTCCATCCGTACCGTTGGTACCATTTGTACCTGGTTGTCCTGTAGAACCTGTTGCTCCATCAGGTATTGTAAAATTAAGTATAACATTTGTTGGTGTACCAGCATTTGTTACTGTTGCATTGGTACCTGGCGATGTTGTGGTAGTATTACCTATTGTTATTGTCGGAGAAACCCCATCCGTGCCATTACTACCGTTTGTACCATTCACACAAAATCCTGTACAATTTCCATTTAATCCATCTTCTCCTCTTGGTATAGTAAATTCTAATATTAAATTATTAGTTGTTCCAACATCTACGACACTTGCATCTGTACCAGGATCTCCTGTAAATGTAAATCCTACACTTACATTTGGTGAACTTCCATTAACACATGTATTATTACATGTATTATTTACTCCTGCATTATTATTACCATTCTTTATAGAAATTGCCAATGCCGATGATGAGAGTATAATTGCGCCAATTAAAAGAAGTAACAACAATAACCAAAGTAATATAGAAAGAAATCTTGATCTAATATTATTATATTCTTTACTATCGTCATTGTCTTTTTCCTCAATATTTAAAGGCTTATATTTTTTGTAAAGGGTCTTACTTATGTTTGACATAATTACCTAATTACCTAAACCTTTCAGAAAGGTTAATACAACACAAGGGCTATATTATATAATATGGTATTATTATGATGTTATTAAAGGTGATTATATTTTGAAATGACAAAAAAAATCAAATTTATTTATATTAAAGTGTTATGTAGTAATGTTCTTCATCATCAAGATGAACCCAGGTTCTAGTTATCGTAGAAATTATTTTTTCAATCCATTCATATACGCATTCTGGTATTGTCAAGCGTTTATATAGATCAGTATATTTTCTTATCCTGTTAATTACGTCTTCTATATTACTTCCGTAATATATAGTTGTAATCTCAATTTCTTCAGTGTTTCTGATTTCAAAATATGCCTCTCTTATAGCATATTCTATCATATATTCAGATTTATCCATAAAAAGTAATATAACATTATAATAATCGAGACCATCTGTTTTACAAAATTTCATTCCAATGGGCACATAAAAGGCCATAATATCTTTATCTTTTGTCACATTTAATGTATCACCGATAGATAATAATTGGAAACGTTTGAATAATGCATATACACGAGGCGTTGTT
>Ga0193723_1001037_pt1 | contig 10859 bp, 10 predicted proteins | sample H2m2metaG_FD_143042 | JGI IMG/M metagenome (GOLD analysis project Ga0193723, IMG submission 143042) | Soil microbial communities from a riparian zone of the East river system, Colorado, United States - H2m2 | ecosystem: Environmental > Terrestrial > Soil > Riparian zone | place: USA: East River... | reverse complement strand
GGCTGCGCTCGCGACGACCGATCGCGACCGATGAGCGCCGGGCTGATCCTCCTGCACGCGTGGTGGGGGTTGAACGACGACGTGAAGAAGCGTGCCGAGAGCCTGCGGCGAGAGGGTTACACCGTCGCCACACCGGACCTCTTCGGCGGCAAGGTCGTGTCGACGATCGAAGAGGCGAAGAACCTGAGCGGTTCGTTCGAGAAGGACGAGGCGGCGCTCGCGAAGAAGGTCGACGCCGCGGTGACCGAGCTCGCCTCCAGGGTCGACGGCATCGGCGTCATCGGCTGGAGCTTTGGGGTCTGGTACGCGTGGAAGATGGGCATCGCGCGCGCCGACACGGTGAAGGCGCTCGTGCTGTTCTACGGGATCGGGCCGAACGAGCCCGACGCCCCGAAGTCGGCGGTTCTCTCTCACTACGCGGAGACCGACCCGTACGAGGACATCGGTTTCGCGCGTCAGGTCGAGAAAGAGATGCGCGCGGCGGGGAACGACATCACGGTCGAGCTCTACCCCGGTACGAAGCACTGGTTCGACGAGCCGTCACGGCCGGAGTACGACAAGGCCGCGAGCGATCTTGCGTGGGACCGGACACGCGCGTTCCTGACGAAGCACCTCGGCTCGGCGAGTTAGCCCTTCGCGCTAGAAAGCGCCGGAGCCGCTTCGTAGCTGTCCGGCAGTGGCGTGCCCGTCGCGGTCGAGTCGACCTCGACGATGTCGGACTTGAGCGGCCCGAGGATGCCGAGGAGCTCGTCCTGCTCGGCTTTGCCGACGCCGAACTTGTTCAGCGTCGCGACGAGGTCCTCGACCAGCGCGTTGAATTCGCCGGCCGTCACACCCATCTCGGCGTGCGCCGTTTTCATGTCGCGGCCGGTGTACTTCGCCGGCCCGCCGGTCGCCTCGGACACCTGATCGATGAGCATCGATGTGAGCCGAGCCATGTCGGTCCGCGCGAACTTCGCATTGATCCGCGAGTCTCCGCCGCAGCGATCGCGGAAGTCTTCGACGACCGCCGTGATAGCCGCGGAGCCACCCAAACGTTCGAACAGGGACTTCGCCACCTCACACCTCCCCAGCGTCGCCGTGAGGGATACACCCGTGACGCGGCGCTGTAAAGCGCGTCCATTAGCCTTACGCGCGATGGCGACGCAAACGCGCGGTGAGGCGAAACTTTCCCGAGCGCGCTCCGTCGCCGCGCTCCGCGTCCGGGAGCACACCGAAGAGCTCGAGAACGCCAACCTGGCCGAGCATGCCGCCCGCTCGGCGAACGGCCACCGCGACCGCGCCGAAGAGCCGTCGCCAACGAGGGCGGCGTTCGCCGTCGACCGCGATCGCATCGTCCACAGCAAGGCCTTCCGGCGCCTCAAGCACAAGACCCAGGTCTTCCTCGCGCCGATCGGCGACCACTACCGCACCCGTCTCACGCACACGCTCGAGGTGACCCAGATCGGCCGATCGATGGCGCGCGGCCTGCGACTCAACGAGGACCTCGTCGAGGCGATGGCGATGGGTCACGACGTCGGTCACACCCCGTTCGGCCACATCGGCGAGGAGCTGCTCGGGAGCTTCCTGCCGGAGGGCTTCCGTCACAACGAGCAGAGCGTCCGCATCGTCGAGAAGATCGAGAAGAACGGCGCCGGCCTGAATCTCACCAAAGAGGTTCGCGACGGGATCCAAAAGCACAGCGCGCCCACCGAAGGGGGCGTGGAGACGGCCGCGTGGGGGATACCCGAAACGCCCGAGGGCTGGGTCGTCCGCTATGCAGACAAGATCGCGTACCTCCACCACGACATCGACGACGCCATGCGCGCCGAGATCGTTCGCGAGGAGGACATCCCGCAGGAGATCCGGGCCGCGCTGGGCCGTGACCGCGCCGAGCGTCTCGACACGATGATCTACGACGTGATCGTCACCTCATATGGCAAGCCCGAGGTGACGATGAGCGAGGAGGTCCTCGAGGCGACGAACGCCCTCCGGAAGTTCATGTTCGAGAACGTCTATCTCGCCGGCCCCGCGAAGACCGAGGACCGCAAGGCGCAGGGCGTCCTCTGGGAGCTGCTTCAGCACTTCGAGAAGCAGCCCGACTTGCTCCCGCCCGAGCACCAGCGGATCGCCCAGCGCGACGGCGTCAAGCGAGGCGTTGCCGACTACGTCGCGGGAATGACCGACCGGTATGCCCTCGACACCTACGCCTCGATCTTCATTCCTTCCGGCTGGAGCCATTTGTAACGGCGAACGAGGCCAAACCGAATCAGTTCTGGCACGAATATGGCAACGTCCCACCTCCGTGGCCACAAACGGTATCCCGGTGTCCGCCAATGACGGGCACCTCGTTCAGTACTACGAGAAGGAAGGGTTCCTCTACGACCGAGTCACGGACTTCATGTCCGATGGCCTGCGCGGGAGTGACGCCGCTGTCCTCATTGCCACGCGGGCCCATCGCGAGGGCGTCGAATCGCGGCTTCGCCGCAAGGGGGTCGACCTCCCTCTCCTGACGACGGGCGGCCGCTACCAGGCTCTCGACGCGCAGAACACGCTCGCGCGGTTCATGGTCGACGGCACGCCGGACCCGCACCGCTTCGCGAACACGATCGGACCGGTGCTCAGGACCGCCCGCGGCGGCGATCGCCGCGTCCTCGCGTTCGGCGAGATGGTCGCGCTGCTCTGGGCGGAGGGGAACCGCGAGGCTGCGATCCGGCTGGAGGAGCTCTGGAACGACCTCGCCCAGCGCGAGGCGTTCGCTCTTCTCTGCGCGTATCCCATCTCGCACTTCGACGACGCGACGTACGCGAAGCCGTTCGCCGATATCAACGCGGCGCATACGTGGGTCACGCCGGCCGAGAGCTACAGCATCGTCGAGGCGGACGAGCGCAACCGTGTCATCGCGATCCTGCAGCAGAAGGCGGCCGCGCTCGAGGCGGAGTCCAGGCAGCGCGCGGTCCTCGAGGGCGCGCTGCGGAACAAGATCGACGAGCTCGCCGAGGTCGACCGTCGAAAGGATGAGTTTCTCGCGATGCTCGGGCACGAGCTTCGGAATCCACTCGCGCCGGTGACGACCGCATTGCAGATCATGCGTATCCACGAGAGCGAGCCGATTCGCGTCGCGCGGTCACGCGAGATCGTCGAGCGGCAGATCGAGCACATGACCCGGCTGATCGATGACCTTCTCGACGTCTCGCGCATCACGCGCGGGAAGATCGAGCTTCGCGAGCAGCCCCTTCTCCTGAGCTCCGTGATCGAGCGGGCAATCGAGAGCGCGCGCCCGCTGATCGACGAGCGCGGCCACCGCATCTCCCTTGATCTGCCGACGGAGCCGGTCAGCTTCCTGGCGGATCCGGCCCGGCTCGCGCAGGTCTTCGCGAACCTGCTGAACAACGCCGCGAAGTACACCGACGTCGGCGGGCGGATCTGGCTGCGCGCCCGCGTGGAGGGAAACGAGCTCGTCGTCGGCGTGAAGGACGACGGCCCCGGTCTGACCAAGGAGCTGCGGGCGCACGCGTTCGACCTGTTCATGCAGGGACCGCAGACCCGCGCCCGCGCGCGGGGAGGCCTCGGGATCGGCCTCACTCTGGTGCGGCGCCTCGTCGAGCTTCACGGTGGTACGGTCGAAGCGTTTAGCGAGGGTCCGGGGAAGGGAACGGAGATCGTCGTCCGGCTACCGCGGCGCCTGCCGCCAGTGGCTGACGGCGCTGCGCCGACAGCGGCGATCGCCACGGGGGGCCCCCGGCGCCGGATTCTCGTCGTCGACGACAACGTGGACGCGGCCGAAGCGCTCGGTGAGCTGCTTCGCGACTTCGGTCACGAGGTCACCACGGCGCATGACGGCCCGCAGGCGCTCGACAACGCTCGGCTGCACCGCCCCGAGATCGTCCTGCTCGACATCAGCATGCCGGAGATGGATGGGTACGAGGTCGCCAAGCGGATCCGGGGCGAGCTCGGGCTCGGCGACGCGCTCCTCATCGCGCTCACCGGGTACGGCGAGGACCGTCACCGCCGTCTCGCGCGCGAATCCGGGTTCGATCAGCACGTCACCAAGCCGGTGGACGCGTCGAAGCTCGAGGAGCTGCTCAAAGTCCAGCTCTAACCGCTCCTCAAGCCGGGCGCGATACTTTCACTTGATGCCCGGGGATTTCGACACCGTCAAAGAGCGCGTCGACATCGTTCAGGTCATCGAAGAGCACGGGGTTCACCTGAAGAAGTCCGGCCGCGGGTTCACCGGGCTCTGCCCATTTCATAGCGAGAAGACACCGTCGTTCCACGTCAACCCGGACACCCGCAGCTACAAGTGCTTCGGCTGCGGTCGGTCGGGCGACATTTTCACGATCCTCGAGGAGATCGACGGCTTGACGAAGGCGGAAGCGCTCAAGGTCCTCGCCGAGCGCGCCGGCGTCGAGCTCACCAGCCGGCGCGACCCGGCGGAGCAAGAACGTGAAAAGCGTCTCCTCGCCGCGAACGACACGGCGCACTTCTATTTCCGCCAGGCACTCCGGGGCACCGAGCGCGGGAAAGAGGTCGCCGGTTACCTCGCGGATCGGGGAATCCAGCCCGAAACGGTCGAGAAGTTCGGCCTGGGCTATGCGCCCGACAGCTGGGACGGCCTGGTCGGCTACCTCCGAAAGAAGGGATATTCCGACGAGGAGGTCGTCGCGGCGGGCCTGGTCGGCCGGAGCAACCGGGGCGTCTTCGACTGGTTCCGGGACCGGCTCATCGTCCCGATCAAGGACGGCCGCGGCCGGATCATCGCCTTTGGCGGCCGGGCCATGCGCTCCGACCAGCGTGGGAAGTACGTCAACTCCCAGGGGACGGTGCTCTTCAACAAGAGCGCGACCCTGTACGCGCTCGACGCCGCCCGAACGGCGATCCGCAAGCAGAACGCCGCCGTCATCGTCGAGGGGTACTTCGACGCGATAGCGCTCCACCAAGCGGGCTTCGAGAACACCGTTGCCTCGATGGGAACCGCTCTGACCGAGGATCAGTACCACGTGCTGGATGCGATGCGGATCGAGCGCGCGATCGTGGCGTTCGACGGGGACGCCGCCGGGCAAAGCTCGGCCGAACGGCGTGGGATCGACCTGGCGCAACAGGTTCAGCGCGCTGTGCGCCGGGCGGGTCGCGGTTCCGTGACGGCTCGAACCGGTCTGTCGGTCTACGTCACGGAGCTTCCGACCGACACCGACCCCGACGTGCTCGCCCGACGGGATCCGGCGGGCCTTCGCGCCCTGCTCGGGCAGGCGAAGCCGGTCCTCGAGTTCGTTCTCGAGAGGATCGCGAAGCGCAGCGACCTGAAAGGTGCCGACGGACGGCGACGATTCCTGGCCGAGGCCCTCCCGCTGGTCGCCGGGGAGCCAGACCCGCTGACGCGCGAGCTGTACCTGGGAACGCTCTCATCGCTGACCGGCCTCGATCAGGAGTCGCTCCGCCGCGAAGCCGCTGCCGCGCAGCCGCCCACGCAGCGACCGGCGACGGCGGCCAATGAGACTCCGACGAAACAAACGGGCCCCGTCGAGCGTTACCTAATGGCACTATTGATCCGATTTCCAGAAGAGGCAGCGCACACAGGTCTCGCCCCCGGCGACCTCGACGACCCCGACAACCGAGCGATGTTCGAATGGCTCAAAGCGGGGAAGCATCCGACTTCTGACCTGCCGGCTCACCTGGCCGCCAAAGCTGCGGCCCTTAGCGCATCAGCGCTTGAGCTCGAAGGCGAAGTCGACGTCGCCGAAGCGATCGAAATCGCGGCGTTGGCTCTTCGGGAACGAAACCTGCGGCGCCGTATGAAGGTCGCGCAAGGCCAGCTTGCGCGGGCCAACGGCGGCGACGCTGGTGCGGTGGACGGAGAGGTCGCTCGGCTGGCGGAGGAGCTCGCGGAGCTCATGCACCGCCGGGAGCGGCACACGGTCTTACACACGGCGGACGCCGACGAGAGGAATGAATGAAGAGCACAACCAAGATCAAGGAAACGACAACGGCCACAGCGGCGGCGCCTGAGCAGCGCGGGATCCACCCGGAGCACCGCGAGGCGGCCGAGCGCCTCATCGCGCGCGGACGGCAGCAGGGCTACGTCACCCAGGAAGACATCGTCCGGGCGATCCCGGACGCCGAGCCGGGAGAGGTCGAAGAGCTTCTCACGACCCTCGACGACAACAACGTCGAGATCCTCGAAGCCGAGCGCTCGCCAACGTGGGCGCAGGTCAAGGAGGAGGAAGAAGAGACCGAGGAGCTCCAGCGCGAGGATTCGATCGCATCGGTCCTTGCCTCGGACCTCATCAGCGTCGACGACCCGGTCCGCATGTACCTCAAGGAGATCGGGAAGGTCCCGCTCCTCACGGCAGAGGAAGAGGTCAACCTCGCGAAGTCGATCGAGCTTGGCGAGCAGGCATTGGTGTCGCCGGCGTTGTCGGTGATCCACCTGTACGAGCTCGGCGTCGAAGTGAAGAAGCGCATGGCCCTCGGACGTCCGAAGGAATTCGTCGACGAAGCCACTCGCTTCACGAACAAGTCGCTCCGCTTCACGCTCGGTGATGACGAGGGCGGCAAGGAGCTGCGACGCGTCGCGAACCGGCTCCTCAAGCTTCGCGATCCACTTCAGGGCGAAGCGAACAGCAAAGAGATCAGCTACGAGGCGAAGGTGCTCATCGACGAGACCGTCGCGCTCATCGATGCTGCGCGCCGCGATCCCGAGCGCCTCGCGTTCCGGATCCTGCCGCAGTACGCGAAGATCCACGGGCCGGCCGAAGGCGCGGAACGTCTCGGCGAGCTCGTCATGCTCGGCGCCGAGCTTCGCGACATCCTCGTGAAGCACCTCGACAAGCTCGCGCAGCTCGACTCGGATGAGCAGCGCGCCCTGCGCCGTCTCGCCGACGAGCTCATCCAGAAGGGCGACGACGCCCGGCACAATCTGACCGAGGCGAACCTTCGTCTCGTCGTATCCATCGCGAAGAAGTACATCGGCCGCGGCATGAGCTTCCTCGACCTGATCCAGGAGGGGAACATCGGTCTCATCCGCGCGGTCGAGAAGTTCGACTATCGCAAGGGCTACAAGTTCTCGACATACGCGACGTGGTGGATCCGACAGGCCATCACGCGCGCCATCGCTGACCAGGCGCGGACGATCCGCATCCCGGTCCACATGGTGGAGACGATCAACAAGCTCATCCGCGTCTCGCGTGGCCTCCTTCAGGAGCTCGGCCGCGAGCCGACTGCCGAGGAGATCGCGGAGCGGATGCTCATTACGGCGGACAAGGTCCGCGAGATCGTGAAGGTCTCGCAGGAGCCCGTCTCGCTCGAGACTCCGATCGGCGAGGAAGAGGATTCGCACCTCGGGGACTTCATCCCCGACAACCAGGCCCTCGCCCCGAGCGACGCTGCGTCGCACAAGCTCCTCAAGGAGCAGGTCGAGTCGGTCCTCGAGGGACTGACCGGCCGCGAGCGTCGCGTGCTGCAGCTGCGGTTCGGTCTCGAGGACGGGCGCACGCGCACGCTCGAAGAGGTGGGCCGCGAATTCAACGTGACCCGCGAGCGCATCCGCCAGATCGAGGCAAAGGCGCTGCGGAAGCTGCGCCACCCCTCACGGAGCCGCAAGCTCAAGGACTACCTGGAGTAATTGAAAGGGGCGCCGCAAGGCGCCCCTTCTCATTTCTGCTTCGAAGCGCCCCAGCGGTCGTAGCTCACGAGCTCCGAGAGCGGCTTTCGTCCGCGCATCGGTCCCGACGGACGCGGGTCTTTGTTCGACGTCGGGCGGCCGATCATCACGATCTGGCGCGCGGTCATCTCGTCCGGAATGCCCAGGATCCGCTTCGCTTCCGCGTCGTGCGTCGGGCCGCCGAACCACGCGGTCCCGCCGCCGTACCCGAGCATGGTCGCGCCCGTCATGAGGCGCTCGGTCAGGCGACCTTCGTCGTACGCCCCGAACATCGGTTCCGCGCCCTCGAGAACGATCGCGATCCCAAGGGGCGCGGAAGCGAGCCAGCCGATCGGTGGGCGCAGGGCGCCGAGCTTTTTCAGGCGTTCCTTGTCGCGCACCACGATGAACCGCCAGGGCTGGCCGTTCTTTGCGCTTCCCGTCCAGCGGGCGAGTTCCAGGAGCTGATCCACGACCTCGTCGGGCACCGGCTCGGGCGAGTACTGCCGGATCTGCGAGACCCGACGGATGGGCTGGAGCGGTGACGAGCGGAGGCGGCCGGGCGGCATGCAAGTGCAATGATGCGCCAATGAAGGAAGTCGACTCGGGCGAGCTGGAACGACTCGCGTCAGCGTTGCGTCTTGCCGAGTCCGCGCTCGAGGAAGCCCTCGAAGCGGCAGAGAACCTCGGGAGCTTCGATCGGCGCTTCGACGTGCCTCGCGCGGTCGGCGGCGCGCAGCGTTTGGTCGGCAACGCGCTCGAGGCCGTAGACGCGGCGCGTAAGCCCTAGGGGTTCCCGCTAGCGAGCACCCGGAGGTAATGCACGAGCTCCCACCGCTGGTCCTCACTTAGCAGTGACCGCCACGCCGGCATCGCGCTTTGGGGGAATCCCACGCTGATGAAGTAGTAGAGCTCGCCGTCCGGATGCTGGGGAACGTGGAGGACGAGGTCGGCCGGTTTGGGGTCAAGTGTGACGCCGGCGGCTCCGTCCCCACGGCCGCGATCCCCATGGCACGCTACGCAGCGCTCGCGATAGATCGCGCGACCTCGGTCGACGGCGTCGGTGCTTGGCGCGACGGGATTCTTCAGACCTGATGCGGCGTTAAGGCCGCGCGTCCAGTCGCCCTCTTTCACGTAAGCCCAACCCGCGGCGACCAGGGCGCTCGCCGCAATGAGCGCGAGCAAGGGAGCCGTCCTGCGTTTCGTGCTGGGCGCGGTTATCCCGCGAGGCTACGCGCGAGCGCTCGACGGCGGTCGATGTACGCCCCGACGATCGTGATGAGAATGAGTCCGCCGCCGATCGCGAGGGTGGGGTTGATCTCTGGAATAGTGAGCGCCGGAGGCGTCGCCGCCGCGGCCGCAGGAGCCGCGTCCGCGAAGTACAGGGTCACGGGGTGCGGCGTCACCGGGACGGCGTTCACCTGCACCGCGAAACCGCGGCCCGCGAGCGGCGTCTGATCGGCCGCGAGCGCGATGGTGCCGGCCTCTCCGTCGAGCGGAACTGTGAATTCGTAGATCTGCCCGCCGAGATCGACGCGGCCGCTGTGCGAGTACAGGCCGTAGGCGGAGAACGTGCCCGCGTACACCACGGCACCGTCGATGGTGCGCGCCTTGGGAAGGGTGATGTTCTGGCACTTGGTCCGCTGACCGTCGACCTGCATGACGACCGCATTGACCGAACTCGGTAACGCGCTCGGATCGTCGGAGCTGGCGGTGAAGTTCAAGTCGATCGTCGTGCTCGTGCGGTTGACGAACACCGAGGTCAAGCACGACGTGCAGTCCCCATATGCCACCGTGGCGAGGCCCAGAAGTGCGAACAGGTAAGCGAGGAGCAAAACACGCCACATCGCGACACCTCCGTGGGGTCCCTTGGCCGTCATCCCCCTTACAGCGCCGGGTTGAGGTCGGTTCCCGCCGGACTACCATCGGCGCATGCGTGGACTTCTCGGCAAGCGCCTGGTCGACATCGACGTCGGTTAGATCGCTCAGGTAGCCGCCGCGTTCGGCCACGTCCTCGTGGACGTGGGTGCGGGTGATGGTGGCTACGTCCTCTACCGCGCGCGGACCGAGCCGGGTACCTTCGCGATCGCCCTAGACGCGAGCCCCGAGTCCCTCGCGAGCGGCGCGTGGCGCGCGAAGCGAGCGCGACTGACGAACGCGACTTTCCTCGTCGACGGCGTCGAACGCGTCCCGTGCGAGCTTTGGTGTCTCGCAGACGAGGTCACCGTCCACTTCCCCTGGGGTTCGCTGCTGCGCGGCGTCCTCGACGCATCGGGGGCGATCCTCGGGCCGATCGCGCAGCTGATGAAGGCCGGCGCGGAGCTCCGCGTCCTTCTGTCGTCGACGGACCGTGACGGCTTCGGCGACCTGACGCCGGAACGCCTGACCTCTCGGTACACGGCGTACTCGGAGCACGGCCTCCATCTGGCGCGGGCGGAGTGGGCTTCCCCCGAGGTGGTCGCCGAGAGCCGCTCGGCGTGGGCGAAGAGGCTCGCAGTCGGGCGAGAGCGTCGTGCTGTCCTCGCGCGCTATCGTCGCGACGCCACCTAGGAGGTCCGCCCGTGTGTCATCCCGAGGTACCAGCTGGCGCACCGATCCCGGATGTCCGCGTAGAAGACGCCGCGATCCCGGTGGAAGATGGGACCATGCCCGGACTCATCGCCTTCCCGGAGCGCGTGCCCGCGCCCGCGATCCTCGTCATCAACGACGTCTTCGGGCGCAGCCCCTTCTACGACCAGCTCGCGCGGCGCCTCGCGCAGGCCGGGTTCGTCGCGGTGACGCCCGAGTACTTCTTTCGCGAGGGCTCGCTTCCCGAACCGACGCGCGATGCCGCGATGGCGCGGGCGAAACAGCTCGACTTCAAGCGCTGGGGCCGCGACATGCCGGCGGCGATCGACTGGCTGCGCGGGCGGCCCGACGTCAACGGTACGATCGGGACGATCGGCTTCTGCATGGGCGGAACGCAGTCCTTGCTGCTCGCGGCGCGGCGCGACGATATCGCCGCGACGGTCTCCTATTACGGCTTCCCCGCGGACGCGCGGACCGAGGCCTCGCCCATCGAGGTCGCGGCGAAGATGCGCGGGCCGATCCTGGGCCACTGGGGAGATCAGGACGCGGGTGTGGGCATGGACAACGTGGAAAAGCTACGCGCCGTACTGCAACCGGCCGGGGTGGAACACGAGTTCCACATCTACCCCGGCCTGGGCCACGGCTTTCTCAAAGCGTCGCTTGAGGACGAGAA
>Ga0193723_1001035_pt1 | contig 10860 bp, 8 predicted proteins | sample H2m2metaG_FD_143042 | JGI IMG/M metagenome (GOLD analysis project Ga0193723, IMG submission 143042) | Soil microbial communities from a riparian zone of the East river system, Colorado, United States - H2m2 | ecosystem: Environmental > Terrestrial > Soil > Riparian zone | place: USA: East River... | reverse complement strand
GGGCCTGATCCTGGCGGCCGGGTGCGCGGGCCAGCAGGTCACCACCGACTACAGCCCGGCCACCAGCTTTTCCCAGTTCAAGACTTTCGCGCTGGTGTCGTCGCCCGATACCGCTGCGGCGCAGCAACTGCTCGACCAGCGGGTGCGCAACGCGGTTCAGGCCCAGCTCACGACCAAGGGGCTCACCCCGGCCGACCGGCAGAACGCTGATCTCTATGTCGGCTACGGCATGGTCGATAAGACCCACCGTCAGGTCTACAGCTACAACGACGGCTGGGGCTGGGGCGGCGGTTGGGGATGGCGGTACTACCGCTGGGGCGTCGCGTGGCCCATGACCGTCCAGCGTCGGGTCGAGACCTATACCGACGGGACCGTGGTCGTGAATCTGGTTGACGCCAAGACGAAGAAGGTCGTGTGGGAAGGGGAAGTCCCTGACGTCGTAAACCTGCCGGTCGATAACCCCATTCGCGCTACCAAAGAGGTCGACGCCGCCGTGACCAAGCTGTTCACCAAGTATCCCCCGCAGAGCTCCGGCGCCTGAGCGAGAGGACCATCATGAACCGGTTGCGATTGCTCTTGCTCTTGCTAGGCAGTGTCTGCTGGGCACTCCCCGGGACGGCGCAGACCGCGCCGTCCAAGTGGTTGTCCTACGATGCGGCGACGAAGACGGTCACCTTCGATCTGGAGGCCGGCGCTCCGGGTACCGCCGGCCCCTTCAATTTCAATGGCTACACCAACGGCGGGGCGACACTGGTGGTGCCGCCGGCCAGCACCGTGGTGATGAACTTCGTGAACCTGGACGGCACGCCGCACAGCGCCGAGCTCATCGCCGACACGGATCCCATGCCCAACATGGGCGGAGATCCGGCCATCCCTACCGCCTACACTACGGACTTAACGCAGGGACTGCCCCAAGGCGGAAAGGACGTCATGCGGTTCACCGCCCCGCCGAGTGGCAGCTTCCGGATCTTCTGCGGCGTGCCGGGGCATGGATTGTCCGGGATGTGGATCCGGTTCAAGGTGGACCCGGCGGCCAAGTCGCCGAACTGGGTGACGTCGTAGTCGCAGAGCATCTACCTCGATTGGGGAAGCACGCTTGTCCTAGCGGTCCACTGCCCTGGGTGGGATCTTAGGCTGATTCGAACGCTATGGGCCTGTCTTTGATCGAGTTCCCCAGCGCATGGGAGAGTGACGTGAATCCGACAGCCGTGCGGCCGGCGAGTCCCGCGGTGGGGACAGCCTTTCTGGCGATTGCCTGCTTAGCTGCCCTCCTCGTGGGTTGCCGCAAGAAGGCGGCACCCGGCGCTCCGCCCCCGCCCGAGGTCAGTGTTCTCAGCGTCCAGAAGCAGACCATCCCGGCGGTGTACGAGTGGGTGGCCGAGGCCGCGGCGTCGAAGAGCGTTCAAGTCCGCGCCCAGGTCTCGGGCGTGATCGTCGAGCGTCCCTACGTGGAGGGGACCGATGTCCCGAAGGGAAAGGTCCTCTACCGGATCGATCCACGGACTTACCAGGCCAACTACGAGAGCGCCAAGGCCCGGCTGGCGGAGAGCGAGGCGCAGTTCGCCAATGCCGAACGCACCTTGAACCGGCTGAAGCCGCTCCTGGACGAGCGCGCGGTGGCCCAGCAGGACGTCGACAACGCCCAGGCAGCGTATGACCAGGGCCGGGCTGCGGTGCTCGATGCCCGGGCCGCGGTGGATGCGGCGAAGAAGAATTACGACGACACGTTTGTCCGGTCCGAGATCACCGGGCGGGCGGGGCGCGCCATCATGGAAGTCGGGGCGCTCACCTCGGGGTCCGCCGACCAGCTCACCACGGTCGATCAGGTGGATCCGATCTACGTCTACTTCAACCCTTCAGACCAATTCGTCCTCCAGTGGCGGCGGGACGTTGCGGCCAAGCGCCTCATAGTCCCCCGAGGCGTGCTCGACGTTCAGGCCACCCTGGCCGACGGGAGCATCTTCGGTCAGACGGGAAAGCTGAACTTTGTTGCTGTGGCGCTCCAACCCAACACCAGCGCGCTTCAGCTCCGCGCCGAGTTTCCCAATCCCCAGCACACGCTGCTGCCAGGTCAGTTCATCAGGGTACGAGTCCTTGGTCTCAAGCGCAACGATGCCATCCTGGTGCCGCAGCGCGCGGTGCAGCAGGGCCTGAACGGTCCCTTCCTCTATGTTCTCACTGACAGCAACAAGGTGAGGGCGCGTCCGGTGACCGCCACCGACTGGCAGGGGACCCAGTGGATCATCGATGAGGGGCTCCGGCCAGGCGACAAGGTCATCGTTGATGGGGCCCAGAAGATCAGGCCGGACGCGCCCGTTCGGGCGGTGGCATATGATCCCAAGAGCGACACCACTCTTGCGGTCCACGGGGACTCGACTGTCATCGCTCCTCCTTCCGCTGCACCGCCAATCCAGGCCAAGCCCCAGCTGGGAGAGCGGCGATGAGCGACACGCCCGAGATCAGATATCTGTTCATCCGGCGGCCGATCTTCGCGGCCGTGATCTCAATCGTGGTTGTGCTGCTCGGACTGTTCGCGCTCACCACGCTGCCGATCAACCGGTATCCCCCGATCACGCCGCCCTCGGTCCAGGTGTCGGCAGTTTATCCGGGGGCCACCGCGGAAGACGTGGCCAACGCGGTGGCGGCACCGATCGAGCAACAGCTTTCCGGGCTCGACGGACTGCTGTACTTCAAGTCGTCCAACGCCAGCGACGGGTCGATGAACCTGCAGGTGTACTTCGACCTGTCGCGAGACCTCGACCTCGCGGCGGTGGACGTCCAGAACCAGGTCAACCTGGCCCAGCCTCAGCTGCCCCAGGAAGTCGTGCGGCAGGGGATCACCATCACGAAGGCCCAGACCGACATTCTCGCGGTCATTGGACTCAGCTCGAAGGATCCGCGCTACGACGCGACCTACCTGAACAACTACGCCCGGATTTACGTCATCGATGAGCTCAAGCGTATTCCCGGGGTGGGTGACGCTTCGGGCATAGGCAACCTCCAGTTTTCCATGCTCCTGAGCCTCGATCCGGACCGCATGGCCCAACTCGGTCTCACGGTGTCGGATGTACAGGCCGCGGTGCAGGAGCAGAATACGACCAATCCGGCCGGCCGAATCGGCCGGGAACCGGCCCCCCCGGGAAACCAACTGACCGTGCCGGTGACGACCCTCGGCCGGCTCACCGATCCCAAGCAGTTCGCCGATATCATCGTCCGCGCCAATCCGGATGGCTCGCTCGTCCGGGTCAGGGACATCGGCAAGGTGACGCTCGGGTCCCAGAGCTACGACCTGGTCGGCCGGGTGAACGGCGTTCCCACCGCCGCCATCCGGCTGTACCTGCGGCCGGGCGCGAACGCACTCAACGTCAAGAAGGCAGTCGTGGCTCGGATGAACGAGCTCTCCAAGAGCTTTCCGGCGGGGGTGACCTGGTTCATCCCCTTCGATACCACGCCCTTCATCACCGCATCGATCGACGAGGTGGCCAAGACTCTCTTCGAGGCCATGGCCCTGGTGACGCTGGTGGTGTTCATCTTTCTGCAGAACTGGCGCACCACGCTGATCCCGGTGTTGGCCGTGCCGGTCGCCATCATCGGAACTTTCTTTGGCCTTCTCGCGCTCGGGTTCCAGATAAACCTGCTCACGCTGTTTGCCCTGGTGCTCGCCATCGGCATCGTGGTGGACGATGCCATCGTGGTCATCGAGAACGTCGAGCGGATCATGGCGGAGGAGAAGGTATCGCCGCAGGTGGCGGCCGACCGGGCCATGGGTCAGGTGGCCAGCGCCCTGATAGCGATCGTGCTCTCCCTCTGCGCCGTGTTTCTCCCGGTGGCGTTTCTGGGTGGGATCACCGGCAAGATGTACACCCAGTTCGCCATCACTCTGGTGGTGTCTGTGGTGATCTCCGGGATGGTGGCGCTCACGCTCACGCCGGCGCTCTGCGCAATCCTGCTGAGACCCGACCAGGGCGAGTCGCGCAACCGCCTCTTCCGCTGGTTTAACCGCGGGTTTGGTCGGGCCACTGAGGGCTACGTCCGTTCGGTTGGCGGCGTAATCGCGCGTCCTTCGCGCTGGATCGCCCTGTTCGCCGTGATGCTGGTGCTCATCGCGGTGCTCGTGCGCCGGGTACCGACCGGCTTCATTCCCACCGAGGACAAAGGTTACTTCGGCCTGGTCCTTCAACTGCCTGACGGCGCCTCGCTCCAACGCACTTTGGAAGTCAGCAGCAGGATCGAGGATTACCTCATGAAACAGCCGGCGGTGGCTTACGCGGTCAACTTCACCGGCTTGAGCTTCATTCTCGGCACCAACCAGACCAACTCGGCCTCGATGTTCGTGCTTTTGAAACCTTGGGACCAGCGCACCAGCAAGCGGGATCAGCTCGATGCCGTGTTGCAAGGCACCAACCGGTTCCTGTTCTCGCTCAAGGACGCGATCGCGTTCGCCTTCAATTTGCCCGAGATCCCCGGGCTCGGCACCACCGCGGGGCTGGAGGTCAACCTGCAGGACCGCAGTGTCAACGACATCCGCAAGTTTGCCGGATTGGTCAACGAGTACACGCAGCAGGCGAACGCCCAGCCGGAACTGCAAGGCGTGCAGTCGCTGATGCGGGTGAATGTGCCCCAGATCTACGTCAACGTGGACCGGGAAAAGGTCAAATCGCTCGGAGTGTCCCTGTCGGAGGTCTTCCAGACCCTCCAGACCATGCTTTCGACGCTGTACGTGAATGATTTCAACCTGTACGGGCGGACCTACCGGGTGCAGCTGGAGGCGCAGTCCCAGTTCCGCCAGAAGCCGGAGGATATCGGACGGCTGTACGTGCGCGGACCGGACGGGGCCATGATCCCGATCTCCAGTCTGGTACGGATCGAGTTTCAGGGGGGACCCAGTCTGGTCCAGCGGTTCAATGGATTTACTTCCGCGCTGGTGACCGGCCAACCCAAGCCGGGCTACAGCTCCGGCCAGATGCTCGGGGCGGTCCGCCGACTGGCCGACTCGGCGTTCGCTCCCCGCGGCGTAGGCTACGCGTTCAGCGGCCAATCCTATCAGGAAAGTGCTGCCGCTGGGCAGGGAGCCCTCATCCTCGTATTCGGCCTAGTCATGGTCTTCCTGGTGCTGGCGGCCCAGTACGAGAGTTGGTCGATACCCTTTGCCGTGCTGTTCGGGATTCCCTTCGGGGCGTTCGGCGCCTTCCTCGGCGTGTGGCTGCGCGGCATGGCGAGCGACGTCTACTTCCAGATCGGGTTGCTCGTAGTGGTGGGACTTGCGGCCAAGAATGCGATTCTGATCGTGGAGTTCGCCAGCCAACTCCAGGCCCAGGGACGTTCCATTCGCGAGGCTGCCGTGGAGGCGGCCCACGAGCGGTTCCGGCCGATCCTGATGACCTCGTTCGCATTCATCCTCGGCGTCGCCCCCCTGCTCATTGCCAGCGGGGCCGGTGCGGAGAGTAGGCACTCGATCGGGACGGGAGTGTTCTTCGGTATGCTTACCGCCACCACCGTCGGGGTCTTCTTCATACCACTCTTCTACTACCTGATCGGCAGACTGGGTGAGCGCGGGCTGTTCCGCCGCCGGGCAATTGCGCCGGTACCAGCCGGCGCCGGCGCCACGCCCTCCTCGGAAGGCGAGAGCTGAGATGATCCGACTGGTCTTGCAAGGAGCCCTCGTGTGCGCGGTCACCGGGTGCGCTGTAGGGCCCGGCTATCGACGCCCCGAGCTAGGTGTGCCCGCCCAATGGCGCCGCACGGACTCCACAGCGGACTCACTGCGGCCGTTCTATGACTCGCTGATGGCCAACCGGGACACTCTCCCGCTCAACCCCACCCCGCAAGAGGCGGTTTCAGCCGACACCTCGGCCCGTGGGGGCGTATTCCTCACCGACACGACGGCCAATCTCGTCTGGTTCGACCTGCTGGGCGATCCGGAGCTCCGCAAGCTGGTCGAGACGGCTCTCAGGGAGAACCGCGATGTGCGGGTCGCCATCGCTACGATCAATGAGTTCCGCGCCCAGTATGGGGTGGCCAAGGGTGACTTCTTCCCTCAGATCACCCTGAATGCGCAGGGGGGCCGAACCAAAACCGTGCTGGGCAGCCTTGGCACTTTTACCTCCAACCAGCTTCAGGCCACCGCGGGCTTGTCCTGGGAGCTCGATTTCTGGGGTAGAATACGGCGCTCGACCGAGGCGGCGCGGAATGACCTCCTGGCCCAGCGAGAGAATCAGCGTTCCGTCGTCCTCACGCTCGTGGGGGATGTCGCCACCTCCTATCTCCAACTCCGCCAACTGGACCTCGCCCTGGAGATCTCCCAGAGAACTCTCGCGGCAAACCGGGAGACGTTCCGGCTCGCGCGCCGGCGATTTGATCAGGGGCTCATCTCCGAGCTGGATGTGCGGCAATTCGAATCGGAGGTGGCCAGCCCGGCAGCGAGCGTGGCACAGTTGGAAGGGCAGATCACTCAAACCGAAAACCAGCTCAGCGTCCTGGTGGGCCGGAACCCGGGAGGCATCCCCCGCGGCCGGCCCCTCACCGAAGTGCTCGGGAACTTGGCGGTCCCGGCCTACCTGCCGTCTGCCCTGCTCGAGCGCCGGCCAGACGTGCGGCAGGCCGAGGCCCAGCTCCACGCCGCCACGGCTCGAATCGGAGTTGCCAAGGGCGATCTGCTCCCCAAGCTCATTGTGACCGGGGACTACGGCACCTACAGCTCAAACGCTGATGACCTCTTCAAGAAGAATAGTGAGATCTACCAGGTCCTCGGTGGCGTTTCGATGCCACTCTTTACCGGAGGGAAGGTCGGGAAGCAGGTGGACGTGGCGCGGGCCCGAGCGGAGCAGTCGCGCTATAGCTACGAGCAGACCGTGCTCACCGCCCTCCGAGAGGTGGAGGATGCGCTGGCCGGCGTGCGCGCCTCCCGAAACCAGGTAGCCGCGCAGCAGACCCAGGTGGACGCGCTCCGTCGCGCCCTGAGGCTGGCCGAGATGCGCTACCAGTCGGGCGCGTCGAGCTACCTCGATCTCCTCGACGCGCAGCGGAGCCTCTTCGGCGCCGAGCTCTCCCTCGCTCAGGTGGAGGGTCAGCAGGCCACGGCCGCGGTCACGCTCTACAAGGCACTGGGTGGCGGGTGGCCAGTGACACCGGCCGACTCGGCCCCGCCACGCTGACGGCTCCCCCGATCGGGGGAGCAGGAGGGTTCAAGCCCTCTCACGCATAAAGCCCCAGCTTTGCGATTGGGACCGCGGGGCCGAGCTCTGGAGCTGGTGCCGGTTCTCCCAATCGCGTGCATCCGGTCGTTGATGTAGGCGTGCCTAACGCCAAGCGCCATCAACGGCACTGCGACACCAGCCCCTCTCCACCGAGCCAGGCGAACGATGAGGGCCAAGATGTGGCTCGAGCTTGGTGCCCTGAGTGCCCTGGCGGCGATGGCCTGCGGCGTGCCGGCCATTTCTGCTCAGACCGCTGCCGGGGACAGTGGCGCCCGCCCCATCATTCTTACGTTCTCCTACACTGGCGACCTGGTGCAGAATGCCGCCGGCGGTGCCCGGCGGGGCGCAGCCGTCCCTGGCGCCGCGGGCGTGCAATTCACCCTCCTGCTCGGGCGACTCGTCGGGTGGCGTGGCGCGCGCATTTTTGTGTTCGCGCTCGGCACCCACGGGGGGGCGCCGAGCGCTTTCGTAGGCGACGTGCAGGGGGTGAGCAACCTCGAGGCGCCCGCCGCTGTGCGGCTCGAGGAGGCGTGGCTGCAGCAGAACCTGCTCGGCAACCGGCTTTCCTGGCTGGTAGGGCGCTACGATCTGAATACGGAGTTCTATCGTCTGCAGTCGGGGGCGCTCTTCGTCAACAGCTCGTTCGGAGTCGGCCCTGAGTTCGCGCAGAGCGGCCAGGCAGGGCCGTCGATCTTTCCCAACACCGCCGTGGGCACTCGGGTCGACTTCAAGCCTTCACCCAACGTCGTATGGCGCGCGGCCATGCTCGACGGCGTGCCGGTCGGCCGCCCCGGGGGCGGGATCCGGCTCTTCGCTCGGGGCGACGGGGTCTTGCTCGTTGGGGAGGTTGCGCTCATCTCCCGTCCGGACACCGTGGGCGAGCCGCGCCAGCGACGCTTCCGGATCGGCCGCGGGCCGGCCCGTTCCTACCGGGGGAAGCTCGCCCTCGGCGCGTGGTACTACACCGCACGATTTCCGGATCTCTTCGCCACGCTTCCGAATGACGCCCCGGTGCAGCGTCGCGGGAGCGGCGGCGGGTACCTCATAGGGGACCGGACAGTGTGGTCGCCCAGGCGCGGACGTCCTGGTGCGCTGACAGCCTTTGTGCAACTCGGGTTGGGCGACGGGCGGGTAAACCAGATCGGCGGCTACCTGGGCGGCGGGCTCACATTCACCGCGCCCTTCCCCAGTCGTGCGCAGGACGAGCTAGGGCTGGCCGTGGCCGCCGCGCGGAATGGATCGCACTACGAGCTTGCCCAGGCCGCTGCCGGTGCCCCAGCGGCCGGGGAAACCACGATGGAGCTCACCTACCTGGCGCAGCTCGGCTCCTGGCTGAGTGTGCAGCCCGACGTGCAATACGTGGTCCATCCGGGGGGCACGCGGTCAAGGCGGGATGCGATGGTGCTGGGGCTGCGCGTCGCGGTATCGCATTGAAGTCGTCGACCACGGCCCCGGGAGCTGCCGCAAACGCCTCAGGCGCTCTTGGCGACGGGGTGGAACGATAGCTTCTGCCCGCCGACCGACGCCTCGTACATGAGCCCGCCCTCCGCCATAGTGACGATGGCGACCCCGTTCCGATAGGCGAGATCGGCCGATGCCCGTTCGGTCAGGGCGACAGCCGATGCCTGAGCGTCGAGCTTGAGCTTACCCCGCTTGAAGTTCTCCAGCGCGGCATTGTCCTTGAGGAAGATGACCTCGCTGTAGGCCTGGCCGCCCGCCTGCAAACCGATGGTCAGTTGAGTGAGTGTGGAGTTTCCGACCAGGCGGCCGTGCTGGTAGACGTATCCCTTGCCTCTGGCACCACCGATACCAAACCCGCCCTTGGCGACAGTCGGAAACACGACATAGCCGGCGGACTGGTCGAATACCTTGGCTAGCCCGGGGTCCTTTTTCTTGAACTTCGCGATCACGGCCGCGGCGTCGGACTCATCCTTCGCCAAGGACCCTACTACCGGGTATTCCGCAGTCGCGGGCATGGTCAGAATGAGGGCAAGGGCCAGGCTGCCCACAGTGGGTCGAATGATGGACATTAGTCGCTCCAGGTACATCGCAGAACGGCTGGGCCGTTCTCGTTCCACGTGGTCCGGCCACGCGCCGTCCGCACAGTGCATGCTGGCAATAGCAAAGTGGGGTCACGAGTGAACACGATCTATTCCCGCGACGGGGAGTCTTTCGACTCCCCGATCAGGGAGCGTGGCGAAGATGCTCCGCCGCGTCTTACACTTTCCCACAAGACGATGGCGAGGAGGCCGAACAACGCGGGCCCCCGCCACGCATCGCGGAGCCGGAGAGCCGGGAACACGAACGCCGCGATCAGGAGGCAGCCGAGGATGCCGAGCGTAAAACTCACATCCTCGACGAACAGTCCCCACAGCTCGCGCAAGGCCGTCGCGGCCGCGCTCACGTATGCCTTCCTAGCTGGACTATCAACGGATCGGAATCCGACCGTCGGACGGCCGCGATGGCGAGCAGTGCGATCAGCGTGAAGCCCCCGATTAGGCTGAGAAGGGCGAGATCCTCACCGGGCCATGGGTACCGCAGCCCCTCGCCGACCCAGAAGACCCCGAATGCGGAGAGCAGAACGCCTACGGAGAACTTGAGCGTGTTCTCCGGCACCCGGGCGAGCGGCCGGCGCAGCGCGAGGCCGGCAAGGACGACGAGCGATCCGGCCATTGCCGCCCCGACTGCGGCCGGCGCCAGTAGTCCGCCCGCGCCGGTGGCGATCACGATGAAGATGACCTCGAGACCCTCCAGGGTGACGGCCTTGAAGGAGGTCGCCAGCGCGACGCGGTCCAACCGAGCGCGCAGAGGCTGAGTTCCACCAGCGTTCAGCAACAGCGCTGCCGTTTCCTTGGCATACATCGCGGCCTCGTCATGGAGACCGATCACACCGCCGGCGCGGAGGATCGCCTTTCGGAGCCAGCGCATGCCGAAGAGGAGAAGCAGGACCCCGACGGTGAGCTGCAAGGCCGTAAGAGGGATCCGCTGCAAGGCAGGCCCCAGAGCCAGAGTGAGCCCGGTCAGGAACAGCGCTCCGGCGCCAGCGCCGATGAGAGCCGACCGCCATCCCCGGGTCGTTCCCACCGCAAGCACGATCGTGAGCGCCTCCACGAACTCTACGAGCGATGCGAGGAAGGCGGCGAGAATGACGGTGCCTACATGTGCCAAGCTCATTGCATATCTCAGAAGGTCTGCTCGATGCGGTCCACATCCTCGAGTAGCGCCTGGCACAGGCTCGCGGCCCGGTCCCGTCCCCGCGAGGCGACCGCGCGCTGAAGCCGCGCTATCTCCGCCGTGACCCGCCTGTCGAGTGCGGGGTCACGAGCACGAACATGGACCTGAACCGCCGCATAGCTTCGCCCAAGCTCCGCAGTGGCCTTGGCCGCGTCACCCCAGCGTCCTTGCTGGGCAGCATAGAGTGCGTCACGGCCCGCGACATCCATCAAGGCGACGTTGACGGGTACCTTCGTCGGATAGTCGGCCATGATGCCGGCGACGACCCGACTGACGCTGTTCCCGGCGGTGAGGGCATCGGCCTGGCTCCGGCGGGTGATCGCCGCGCCCAGGGAATCGAGGGCGTTCCCATAGGCAGATCGCCTGGTCTCCGCGACGCCGACCGAAGCGAGGCTCTCACCCACGACCTTCAGCTCGCGGAATTTCGCTT
>Ga0193723_1001034_pt1 | contig 10877 bp, 8 predicted proteins | sample H2m2metaG_FD_143042 | JGI IMG/M metagenome (GOLD analysis project Ga0193723, IMG submission 143042) | Soil microbial communities from a riparian zone of the East river system, Colorado, United States - H2m2 | ecosystem: Environmental > Terrestrial > Soil > Riparian zone | place: USA: East River... | reverse complement strand
GCGCCCCATTCTTGCAGCTTCGCGTTTATTGTGGCTTCAAACCTTTTGTAGTTCGCCTCATAAAACGCGGCGTTCGCAGGATCGACCGCGGAGAGCGCTTGCGCGATGTGCTGCGCGACCGCCTTGGCAATGATCGGATCGGACATGAAGTGCGGATTGCCGAGCGCGTGCACATCCCCTGCGGCGCGCGTCACATTCGCGGGCACATTCATGAGACGAATTCCTTGCGAGGCCTGAACCCGCCCCGGCTTGCCGATCTCGATTTTCGGGTTGCGCGCGTTTTGCAAAAGCGGCGGCAGCCACCCAAGCTCGAGCTCGGCGCCGCCATCGATTAAGACGTCGGCGCTTCGCATTGAGACAACGAAACTCGGCCGCGCATCGACAAAGTGCGGATCTTCCGTCGCTTTTGCCAGAACGGTTACGTCAACCTTATCGCCGCCGATTGCGCGTGCCAGCGACCCAAAGTCAGGCAAAGTCGCGACGACGTTTAGTTTTGCGTGCGCTGAGAAAGAGCAGGTGAGAATTGCAGGCAGGAGTAAAAGAATTTTTTTCATGGGGTTAGAATTTGTGGGCGCCGTGAGCGCCAAGGATGAATTCCCACTGGAGAAAGACCGACTCGACTTCCCGTCCGGAAAGGAAAAAGTTCTCCTCCAGAAAATCCTGATTGTACTGCAATCGGATTTTTGAAAACTCAGTCGGATACCAGGTGAGATTCGCGCTGAGCCGCCAACGTGATTGCCGATCTAAATCGTCGGTAAACTTGGAATCCTGCATGTCGACATAGTCGCCGCGAATGCCAGCAACCCATCCTTTTTTAAATCCCCACAGCACCTGAGAATACATACCCCAATCGTGAAACGTCTCCGCGACAGGAAAAGATTCGTCCGCGCCCCGGCCGGCTTGGAACCGGCGATACATGAATTCCGTCTGCCATTTCACAAACGGAAAACCCCCTTCGGCATGGGAGCTTTTCCACTTGTAGAGAAAATCGGCGCCGTAAATCTGGGTTCGCGAATTTGCACCGGTCTCGTTGGAGCCAAACGCACCCGAAACGCCGGCCAGCACGGTCTGCGTGTCGCTCAAATTAAAAGAATTTTCGAAGCGTGGAATCCAGACGAAATCTTGCAAGCCGCGCGCCTCACGATCGGTCGTTATGCGGTCGAAAAACATTCCGTCGTCACCCGGATTCCGGAACGAAAATCCGGTGCTGCCGCGCCCATTTTGCGACGCAAAGATCAATTGCGAATACCACGGTAGAGGCAGCGTCCAGGACGTTTGCGCGCCGACGCCGCGCAACCCGTCGGGCCCGAGAAATAAGCCGTTGACGAGCGGCGTGTCCACGAAGTCCCAGGTGTGCGGATGCGTCGGGTTCAGCCGGCCGAAGGCGGCGAAGAACTGCCCGGCTTTCAGTTGCAGGTTGAACGGAAGGCTAGTCGTTTGCATGAATGCTTCTTCGACTTCGACGTCGGTTTGGTTGTCGTTGTCCAACTTGAAAACGATATTGGCGAAACCTTCGAAGTAAGGATCAACCGCACCGTCAAAGGCGAGCTCTATGTTGCGGGCATTGAAGCCGCGTTGCTGCGGATCGTGATCACCTACTTCGATGTGATCAAGATCCTTCGCACTGGAATAAGCCAGTGCGAACAAACCGTCTAAGGAGATGTTCATGTAATTTTTTCCGCCGCCGATCGTGATTGGTTGCGTTAGCGATGCGCCAGCACCGGTGCTTGAGATCGTTTCCGGTGCCGATGTCACCACTGAGGTGTCGGTTGTCGGAAAACCTCCCGCGGCAGCGGTGGCGCTTGCGGCAGGCGCAGTTGTCGATGAAACAACTGATGTGTCCTCCGTTGGAAAACGTGGTGCCGCGCTCCCTGCGGGCGCGGGCGAACTTTCAGCGCCGACGATGGGAGATGGCTCCGGATTTTGGGGAAGCCCAGACTCACCAGTGAGGTTTGCCTTTTCCAAGGCGGCCTGCTGATCTTTCACTTGCTCTTGCAACGCTTTCACCGTCTCGGTGAGGGATTGCACTTGCTGGCGCAGCGCTTCGACATCGCCCGCTGTAGCCGGCGTTGCATTTGAAACTGTCGGCGCCGGCGATGAAGTAGAAACGGGCGTCGCTTCCTGCGCGGAAGCGATAGTCACCGGAAAAATTGCCAGCGTTACCCAAATAAATTTTTTCATCCAAAACTCCTGACTTAAGAACTCGGGCGTCAACGCCCGATCAATTCAAACCCTGGTGCGTTCGGCGCGCGTTGATCCAGCGGCGTAAGGAACGCGCTAAGCGCCGCTATCCGCCTCGGGCGGAAAGAATCAACGCTTTCAGGAGTGCGCAGGCGGCGCGTGCTCGAGAACGCGTGCGCCAAGAAATGGCGATTCGACCCAGACCGGATTGAGCGCCAGAATCTTCGAAAATTGTACGGCAGTCGCCGGCGCAGTCACCAGGGGCGCAGTGCCGGTGTGATGACAACTGCCGGAAGCGATCAGCGTGACCGCGCATTCATGAAGCGATGCCGCCGTGGGATGAAGTCGTTCGTGTAAATTCGGAGCGACTGAAAGGCCCAGCATCAACACAATTCCCGCGACGAGAAGGAGGAGAGTGATGTCGCCAAACCAACCCGATCGAATGCGGAGCGCACGGGACGGCATCGAGCGCGACTTTGCTTTCGAGCGATTTATTTGGCAAGGACTTTCTATGGAACGCCGCTGTGGCGCGGCCGCGCAGCATTGCCCCAGGCGACTTGGGTTTCCTCGCACACCGGCTCATCATTGGTTCGAACTCTTCAAAAATCGTAGGCCACGGTGCCGTAAAAGCCGCGACGCTGGCCGAACTGAGGCGCCCCGACACCGATGCCGCTACCGTCACGCAATTCGTAGATAGTGTCGAGAATGTTGACGACATCGAAACGGATTTTGATAGCAGTCTTCTCTGTGATCTGGATCCGGCGCTGCAAGCTAACGTTGAATGTCTCGTAGGGATGATTCTTTTGGGTATTTGCGAAACCCCGGCGCAATCCGTTTCCGTAGAGTCCGTCGATGGCCGCTCTCCAATCTTTCCATGTGTAGGAAACGCCGGCTGAGCCGGTGAAACGCTGATCGTGATCGAGGAATACCCAGTTTTTCTTGATGTAGGCGAATTCATCCGGATCGAAAAGAAATTGTGCCGAGCTGACGTTCGTGCCGCGAGCCCATTCGTAAGCCGCGTTCAGATAGGCGGAGAATCCTCCCTTGTCATAGTTCGCCGTGAATTCGCCTCCGTAAATTTCGCCACGCTTATAATTAAACGACGAAAGGATGAGCGCTTCGCCGAATTGCCCTTCGTCCAACACCGAGTGCGAGCTTTTGTAAAAACCATCGATGCCTACATTGAAACCTTCGGCAATTTTCTGTGTTACTCCCGCGTCGAAATAGTGCGCGCGCTCCGATTTCGTGACGGAATCCTCGTGAATTGCGGATTCGTTGGTTGTGCCGTCGAACTTTGAGACTGTGCCTTGTTCGACATTCTCCAGCGGCGGCGGTGTGAAATACCGCGCGTAACCGGCGTGCAACATCGTGCCTTTCAACGGCTCCCAAACGATGTTGATTCGAGGACTGAGCTGGTTCTCATGCGCGAACGCGTCCACGATGTCGAAGCGGCCGCCGAAATTGATGGTGAGTTGTTCGAATGGTTTCCATTCATCCTGCAAATAGAATCCGTAGAAGTAGCCGTACTTGCCGGAGTTATCGACAATGCGCAGGGGAATGTCGCTGGTCTGGTTGCCATTGGCATCGACCGGGAAAACCAGTGTGGACGTTCCGACGGTGGCATGCTGCGCGTTTATAAGGAATCCGCCGCGGAGCGTGTGTTGATCGTTGAGTTTGTAGCTCGCATCCAACGCGACTCCATTCGAGAAAATGTCGCGATCGGCATTATCGGGCCGAAACAGGACCGAACTATAAAGGGTGAAAACCGACGCCTGCATATTGAAATCGTCGATCTTCTTTTGATAGGCGAGGATGGCATATGCATCTTGCTCGACTTGGGTCTCGTCGAGCTTGGCCGAGTTGAATGTCGATCTTCCCATGTCGGTGAACTGCGGCGTTTGCCCGGGATTATTCGGAATGTCGAAATCGCCATGGTAGCCACTGGTGAGCAACACGAATCGGCTGGTGTCGTCGACAAGGTACGAAGAGTACCCAAACATTCTATATTGATCGGTCTCGTCGTGGATCGGGTTGGCGGTGCGCGTCGGGTTCTCAATCCCGATGCCGTCGTGCAGGTAACTCCCGGTGACGTAATAATTCGTCTTCCCCGCCACACCGCCATACTCAAAACTCGGCATAATCGTGTCGAAGCTTCCGCCATAGACCGACGCATCGCTCTGTTGGAAAACGGCGCCGTTCTTCGTGTGGATATCGATCACACCAGTATTGCGAAATCCAAACTGTGCCGGCAGCGCTCCGGTAATAAGCGAAATGTTGTCCGCGAAGCGGGTCTCCAGTACCTGGCCAAAACCCGGAATACTTTCCGGGATCAGCACGTCGTCGATGCGGTATTGCAAATTCGCATGTTCGCCGCGGACATGAAGCTGTCCGAACGAATCCTGCGCGACCCCGGGGAAACGCAACATCGTTTGGTTAAACGGCGCGTTTTCGCCTTGCGCCTGCGAATCGAGTCGGTCTGGGCCGACCGTGTAACGCGTCGCGCCGAGACTCGGCACAATTGCCTCGCGCGTGATGTCCATCTCCTGACTTTGGACGATAACTTCCTCAGCCGTCGCCGTGCCGGGAGTTGCTGTTGTGGATGGTGTAGGGCTCGGCGCAGCTGCCGCAGGGTTTTGCGCCATCGCAATGCTCGCCCCAAAGAGCAATGCTGTGGTTGCGGTTAAAACTTTTTTCATTGGTAATTGTTTGGGAATTGAGTTTCGAAATTGAATGGTTCGGTTGCCTAACGAATCCGGAAGGCAATACGGAAAACGCGTCTTGCACGAAAACGGCTGTAGCCGCGTCGCTGTGCGACGCGCAGCCCCAGGCTGTTATTCACCCACGCGTCGCGTCGCCAACAGGACGACGACTACAGCTGCGTGCTAAGCGCGCGCAGGCGGCGCGTGCTCGAAAATGCATGCGCCAAGAAACGGCGACTGAACCCAGCATGGGGTCAACGCCGGAATTTTGGAAAATTGAAGCGCCGGGACCGGTGCGCTGACTAACGGCACATGAGCAGCGTGATCATAGCTGCCCGATGCGATCATAGTCACCGCGCAGTTGTGCTCGACTCGATTCGCATCCTTGTGGACGCGCTGATGCAATTGCGGTGAAGCACTCAGCGCAAGCGACCAGAGAAAACCTACGGAAACGAACGCTGCGATGATGGCGCGTCCGCTGTTATTTGAACGCGCGAACGTGCTCATTGCGCAGCGACCTTGTTACGGGCGCGCGTTTTGCGCAAGAAATTTCTGGGAGATAGGGCTCCCGGCCTGTCAGGGAAGATAGCCGTCCAGGCTGTCCAGCAAACTTCAGGCGCGGCAGAAATTGATTTCTTCATAATTCGAAAGCCGAATTTATTGCAAATTCACCACGAATTGGTCAGTCTCGACGAAATTAAAACAAAACGCTCTGCTCTGCATTTCCGCCAGCGCTTTTGGCTCGCAAAACCAAGCATTTTATTCCGAGCCATTCTGCTCATTCTCTCCTGGATGATAGCGGCCTGCGCCGAGACGGCATTTGCGACTTCGGCGGAATCCCCGCCACTGTCTGCAGAGCAAGACAACGAGCCGGCTCCCCTTGGAATTAGCGCAAATCCTGGCGCTGTTAATCAGATAACCGGAACCGGACAGGCGGGTGAATGGCTCGGATTCAAAAAAGATTCGGGTGTCTTTCTTGGCGGCGTATGGGCGGGGGACATGAACTGTTTGATCTCCGGCGGCGAACAGCCGGGCGCGTGGAGTTGGAACAGTCTGCTTATTATCAGTCTCGGCTTGGATTCTGAGAAGCTCATCGGTTGGAAAGGCGGAAAATTCGGCATCGAATTTTTGCAATTCGACGGGCAGCCTACAAATCAACAGGCTGGCAGTGTGCAGGGCTACAATTCCCTGCCCGGCCCACCGCCATTAGATCGGTCGGAACTTTATCAATTATGGTGGCGGCAGGAGCTCTTTGATGGAAAGCTGATCATTCGCGTCGGAAAAATGGTGCCAACGGCTGATTTCAATGACGTTCTGCGTCCCGTTCCGACACAGGACCAATCACTTTTCATTCCCTCAGTGTCCGGTCTGATGTTTACGCCCGTTTTTGTAAATCCCACATTGCTTGGCGTCATGCCCGGGTATTACAACTCTGCGTACGGAGTCACGACCACCTTTGCGCCGACGAATAATTTCTATTTTTCCTACGGAGTGTATGACGGAAACATCGGGAACGGCACCCAAACCGGGACGAGGGGGCCACAGTTCAATGGCTATTATTTCAATATTTGGGAGGCGGGCGCGGCCTGGGAGATTGGCAGCGACAATCTGCCGGGCTCATTTGGCGTCGGCTTATGGAATCAATCGGGCCAGTTGCGCGCAGGAGACGTAACCGAATCCGGCGCGACGGGTGTTTATCTTTTCGGTTCTCAGCGGATCTGGTTTCGTCATCCGGGGAAGGACAACAGCGGAGTCACGAGCTTCTTCGAATTTGGCGCGAACAACTCGGAAACGCTTCCCGTGAATCAATATTTCGGATCGGGTGTGACAGCGTTCGGACTTGTGCCTGGAAGATCGCAGGATTCCGCAGGCGCCGGCATGGCGTGGTCCTGGCTGAACGGGAATATTTTCCACCGCAGCAGTGAATTGATGTTTCAAGTTTATTATCAGGCTCATGTCATCGCGGGCACATATTTCGAACCCGCGATTAGCTACATCCCGACGCCGGGAGCCAGCCCGAATCTCGACGCCGCGTGGGCTACCACATTGCGAGTCACCGTTCTCTTTTGAACAAGAATGGATAGTCCAACGACACCTTCCAGCGGTTCAGTTAAACTCGTTAGCGCGATACCGGTTCGCGAAGGCATGAGGGACCAGTTTCTCGAATGGAATGGACGCGTCGCCGACGCGCTGCTGGCAAGCCCGGGTTTCACGAGCCGGGAAGTGATTCCACCGCAAACCGAGGACATTAAGGAGTGGGTCTTTATCACTCGCTTTGATTCCATCGAGCATCTCCGCGCATGGCGCACGAGCGACGACCGCAATCGTCTTTTTGAGGAGATGAAACCGTTGCTCGATGGACCGTTCACCGAACTGGTCGGTGACGCCGCGGCGCAGTATCATCTGGAAAACAGTGTGACCGAGGTCATTCTTGAGCAAGTTGCTCCCGGGAAAGAGGCGGTTTACCAGGAATGGTCAAATCGCATTCAACAGGCGCAGGCTGCATCGCCCGGCTATCAGGGCGGATATTCTCAACCACCAAAGACTTCAGGCGCAGGTTGGATGACGCTGATGCGCTTTTCCAGCATTGACGATCTCAATCGATGGATGAATTCCCCTGCGCGCAAAGCGCTGCTTGAAGAGTCGAAAGATCTCGTCGCCGCTTCCTATCAGCACCGCGTCGATACTTCTTTTCCCGGATGGGTTCCGACCGATCCCGCGTCCGGACAGGCACCGCCGAATTGGAAAGTCACGATGCTTGTCCTTCTAGGTCTCTATCCCATTGTCTGCCTGGAAATTCTTTTTCTCATGAAAAGGCTTGGTCAACTCGGCCTGAAATCGGCGCTGGCCGGGTTCGTTGGAAACGCTATCAGCGTCACCCTCGTGGCTTATGTCACCATGCCATATCTGGTTCGCTGGTTGAACTGGTGGCTCTTGCCAAAGCCGGATGCGCCGAAAAACGTGCATTGGAAAGGCACACTCGTAGTCTTTGCGCTTTATGCGTTATCGGTTGCAATCTTTTGGAAATTTATGTGATATGAACAAACAAAAAAGGCCTGATTAAAATTCAAAATCTTTTACCAGGTCTTAAAACTTAAATAATGAAAAAAAATCAGAGCGAGACACCTCAATCCGGTACAACCTTTATCCGCGGAGCATTTTTCGACTTCCTCGACGATCCCTGGAAATACATAGGGCAAGAACAGCAGTCTGCCCGCTACATTCGCGATGGGTTGCTCGTTGTCGAAGGCGGCATCATTAAGGACTTTGGGCCGTTCGATGAACTCTCGCCGAAGTATCCGGACCAGCCGATCACGCACATACAAAACCGGATTATTATGCCGGGATTCATCGATGGGCACATCCACTTCCCGCAAGTCCGCGTGCTTGGGGCTTACGGAAAGCAGCTTCTCGATTGGTTGCAGATATGGATTTTTCCCGAGGAAATCAAATACGTTAACCGTGATTACGCCCGCGAAGCCGCCAAACACTTCTTTGACGACCTTCTTGCCGGAGGGACTACCACTTGCCAGGCGTTTACGACGAGCAGCCCGGTCTCGACCGAAGAATTCTTTGCCGAGGCCGAACGCCGGGGGATGCGCACCATTGCCGGATTAACCGGTATAGACCGCTTCGCACCGCCGGATTATGTGATCACTCCGGAAGATTTTTACAGCGAAAGCAAGCGACTGATCCAGACCTACCATCGTAAAGGACGGCACCTTTACGCGATCACTCCCCGTTTCGCCGTCGGATGTACAGGCGAAATGATGGAAGCCTGCGCGAAGCTGAAGAAAGAATTCCCCGATTGCTGGATCAACACGCACATTTCAGAAAATCCAACGGAAGTTCGCCAGGCAAAACAAGAGTTTCCGGACTGCCCGGACTACACCGCTGTTCACGAAAAGCACGGATTGCTTGGGCCGAAATTTACAGCTGGTCACGGCGTGTGGCTATCGAATGATGAGTTCCGGCGGTTTGCGAAAGCGGGAGCGGGCGTCTGCTTCTGCCCGCTGTCGAATTTGTTCCTCGGAAGCGGACTGTTCCGCATCGGTCGAGCTCTCGATCCCGATCACCGTGTTCGCTTATCACTCGGCTGCGACATGGGCGGAGGAAATGCATTCAGCATCATCCGCGTGCTGGAGGAAGCATATAAGGTTGGAATGTGTAACAACACGATGCTGGATGGTTCGGTAAACGAACGGGAACACGATGCCGCTGAGGCGGAACGAAACAAGCTCAACCCGTACCGGGCATTCTACCTCGCTACGCTAGGAGGTGCCCAGGCATTATATATCGATGACGTGCTCGGCAACTTCAACGTCGGAAAGGAAGCCGACTTCGTAGCGCTCGATTGGAATGCCGGTCAGCTTGCGATGGAGTGGCATCAATCGCTCGTCCCCACAGAACCGACTCCGGCGACCATCGATGAAGCAGCAATGCTACTATTTGGCATTATGGCTTGCGGTGACGATCGCAATGTCGATGAAACCTGGATTTATGGCAAACGTGCCTATAAGAAGCCTTGAACGGCGGGTGTTTCTTCCTCTAATCAGAAGGCCCTGATGGTAACGGTGTGGCGGACTGATTCCGACTATGAGGCGACGCGACGCCGCATGGTCTGGAACGAGCGCATCCCCGAGCGGTTTCCCGATGTTATTGTTTCGGTGACATCCGATTCAGACGTGATCGAAGCGGTTAAGCTCGCGCGTTCACGCGGGCTGCGCATCTCCATACGCGCGGGCGGCCATAGCTGGATCGGGACATCCTTGCGTGATGGTGGGATGTTGATCGACCTGTCGCAACTCAACGGCGTAACGGTTGACGTTGCGGCTCGAACGGCTACCGCGGAACCGGCGATCAAGAACACAGAGCTAGTTGCCGCGTTGGCGCAACACGAGCTGGCTTTCCCGGCAGGTCATTGTCCAACCGTCGCGATTGGCGGCTATCTGCTGGCTGGTGGTCAAGGCTGGAACCAAGGCGGTTGGGGAATCGCTTGCTCGAACGTCCTAGCCATCGACTTAGTGAACGCCGATGGCGAGCTAATCACAGCCGACGCACAACATAACTCAGAGTTGTTATGGGCTGCGCGAGGCGGCGGCCCAGGCTTCCCCGGAGTGATCCTTCGCTACCATCTGCGACTATACCCGACGCCGAAGATGATTATGCAATGTATCTACGTGTACCCATTAGAGCTAATCGAGGCAGTAGTGCCGTGGCTAGCCCAAACGGTACCTTCGCTGCCCAGCTCCGTAGAGCAGCTCCTGTTGCTAGCTCTGCCGCCTCCTGGCGTAGCTAGCCAACTGGATAATCGCCAGCAACGATACCTAACCCTCTGGCCCTTGGCCTATGGCGACTCGGAGGCTGAAACAGCCGCAGCGCTCGCGCCGCTCGACACATGCCCAGTGCTAGACCAGGCGCTTGTGCGGCAGGTTAACACACCTGTTTCTTTCGACGATCTGTTTGCGATCGAAGCAGCCGTTTTTCCTGAGGGGCATCGCTATGACGTAGGGATTATCTGGTCGGACGCTGATCCCACGCCCGTGCTGAGCGGACTGCGCGATCGACTGGCGCAGGCCCCATCGCTGATGAGTGAGATCCTTGTGGCTGTAACACCGCCGCCAACCATAGATCCATCGGCCAGGGAAATGGCGTACTCTATGGCGGCGCCACTCTACATCGGCTGTTACAGCGTTTGGGACAACGCAGCTGACGACCTGGCAAATGAACGGTGGCACCACGAAACGTTGAAGTCGCTCGAGCCGATCACGCGCGGGCATTACATGGGAGAAACTGATCTTCTCGCGTCGCCCACCCGTGCAGCGGAATCACTCGCGCCGGGCGTCTGGCAACGGCTCCAGACAATTCGACAGCGGTATGATCCCGATGGGGTGTTCTACGGCCACATTGGCCAGGCGTGAGACGCGAACTCAGAGCATTTAGCCCAAGAGGTCGGCTTCTAGTCGCCGGTTTTCCCCTTTGCTACAACGCTTCGCT
>Ga0193723_1001032_pt1 | contig 10899 bp, 11 predicted proteins | sample H2m2metaG_FD_143042 | JGI IMG/M metagenome (GOLD analysis project Ga0193723, IMG submission 143042) | Soil microbial communities from a riparian zone of the East river system, Colorado, United States - H2m2 | ecosystem: Environmental > Terrestrial > Soil > Riparian zone | place: USA: East River... | reverse complement strand
CTGCCGAGGAACATCGCCTCGGCCTCGCCGCACCAGACTCCACTCGCTGATCCGGGGAGCCCGATGAAATCGTTTACCAACGTCGTGAGTCTCGGCGGTATCTGCCTCGCCGGCGGCGCGCTCGCCTTCCTCGCGGTCTTCAGCTACCTCGCGGCAAACTTCAACTATCCGGATGTCTTAGACGGCCCGGCCGCCACCGTCCTGCCGAGCCTGCTCGGCACGGGCAGCCGCGGCCGGCTCGTCTGGACGATCTACGCGTTTCTGCCGCTCATCTGGATTCCCGCGAGCGTCGGCGCGTTCGAAGCCCTCGCGCCGGTCCGCCGCGGCGCGATGCGGCTCGCGCTTTTCTTTGCCCTCCTCGCGTCGATCACGATGATGCTGGGCCTCATGCGGTGGCCGAGTATTCACTGGCATCTCGCCGGCGCCTACGCGCAGGCGGCGCCGCCCGAGCAGGCCGTCCTCGCCGCAACGTTCGACGGGCTGAACACCTACCTCGGCAACTTCATCGGCGAGTTTCTCGGTGAGCTGGGCATCAGCATGTTCTTCCTGCTGACCTCGTTCGTCTGGCTGCGGTCGGCGCAGCGTGCGCGCTGGATCGGCTGGATCGGCGTCGCCACAGCCGTCGCCGGGCTGATCGGGATGTTCCGCAACGTCACCACGATCGTCGCGCCCGTGGCGGCGGTGAACAACTATTTGCTGCCGCTGTTCATGATCATGCTTGGCGTGGTGTTTATCAGGTGGCGTACCGCGCCGGCATCAGCGGCATAGGCCGCCCCGAAGCCGGGTTGCCGAAGCTTTAGAACACGATGAGCCCTTCAGGGCTCGCGCCTTCGCCGAGCCGGCGCTTCAGCGCACGGACAACACGGGCAGAATCGGTCTCGTCTTCGTGCTAGGCGTCTGGTGTCCTGGGGCGCCTGGGGCTAAGCTGGGCCCATGAAATGGATCATCGCGAAGTTCAAGTGGATCATGCTGATCACGGGCGTCCTCACGGCCTCGATGTTCTACTACGCCATCGCCCCCAACGCGGCCCTCCGCTCGGCCTTCGGCCAGGGTCTGGAAGGTCCGCTCGCCGAGCTGATCGTCCGGAACTGGGGCGTGCTGGTCGGCCTGGTCGGCCTCATGCTGGTCTACGGTGCCTTCGTCCCGCCCGCTCGCCGGCTGGTGCTCTCCATCGCCGCCCTCAGCAAGGCTGCGTTCGTCACGCTGCTCCTCACCGTCGGCCGTGACTACATCGGCCAGCGGATCGGCATTGCGCTCTGGGTCGACTCGTTCGAGGCTGTGCTGTTCACGGCGTATCTGTTGACTACGCAGCACGCGCCGCGCCCGCAGCCGATGGCGGCCGGCGCCGCGCCTATTCGCTGAGCCGGTGCTTACCGCACTCTATCGCTTGCTCGCAAGGTGGTCGCTTGGCTATCTAGGCGCGGCATACACGGTCGCGTTCACCGTCGCCATCATCCTGCGCGGCATTGCCCTCCGACAAGACTGGGTCACCGCCTACCATTTGATCGCACCCCTGATCGCGGTCTTGGCATTCTCACTCCTGTTCACCGTCGTGACGTGGTACCGCGACGAAGACACGGTTACGGCGGCCGTGCTCCTCATCATTATGACGACCGTGGCCGTCATCCTCGGGACCGGCATCCACGACTTTGTGTTTACGGGCTCGATTGGTACGCTGATCTTCTTAGTCGCTGCGGGATTCCTGACGACGGTCGTCCGCGTGATCATCTTTTTCCCGATCGTCTGGCTACTGGTGTGGGGCGGCCGCCGTCTCCGGCGCTTCTTCGCCCCGGCCACCCTCAACGACGAGAATCTGTCGGAGTTATGACGTTTGGCGCGCCGGCCCGGCACATTTTCAGGCAGACGCGGTACCATCAGCAAATCCCCAACAGGCGCTCTCATGCAGCCCAGACTCATCCTCCTCGGATTGGTACCTCTGCTCTCGAGTGGTTGCGGCTTCGTGTTTTCCCACGGCCCCCCGACCGGCCACGAGCAGATGGAATCGTTCCAATGCACCGAGAGTAACGCCGGGCCCGCGCTCGACATCGTCTGGGCGAGTCTGAATGTGCTCGGTGCGCTGGGCGTGGCCGCGGACCCGAACGCTTATGAGAATTCCGGCCAGATCGTGGTCGTGGGCCTGGCGTGGGGCGTCTTCTCCAGCTTCTCGGCGGCCAGTGGCTTCAACAAGTCGAAACAGTGCCGGCAGGCATTACAACAGCTCGCCGAGCGGAATGCGCAACGACGGGCCGGCCTGGCCGCCCTTCCCATCGACCTGCCATCCGCGGTGGTGGTGAGTCCGTCCGACGATACGCTGGCGGTTGGGGGACAGCGTCAGCTCGTTGCGAATGCGCATAGCTCGAGCGGCACGGTGATCCCGAATCGTGGCTTCATGTGGTCGTCGTCAAATGACGCCATCGCGTCCGTTTCTACCGCGGGCCTAGTGACCGCGCATGCCGCGGGGACGGTCGTGATCGCTGCGAACACGGGCAACGTGGTCGGCACGGCGCGGATTACTGTGACGGCGCAGCGATAAGGCCGCGGATCGCTCCGCGGCCTTTGCAGTTCAGCGGGAAGTAAGACTACGACCTGACCTTGATCTCCCGCGCCAGCAACTTCCCACTGGCATCGACGACTGCCTTCACCTCCACCGTGTCACCGGTGTGCAGGTCGGCGAATGTGATCTGCGATTCGCCTGACCCCTCCCGCTCGAACTCCGTACTGGCGTCGACCATGACCACGCGGCCGCTCACCGTGATGTTGTCGGTGCCGATCGCATCGATCGTCCCCGTGAACTCGGCCTCGATGTCCTCATCCTCCTCGCGCTCGAACTTGACTTCGGTCGCGCGGATGACGGGAGACTCGCCGCTGCCCGACACGAGAACGCCTTCACCCTCGGCTTTGATCTCCGGCGCCGGCGTCGCGGCACAGGCCGTCGCGACGTCGGCCAGGCTCAGGTGCTCGTCATCGTGTTCGTCTTCGAGCCGCGTGTGCTCATCGACCATGATCTGAGCGCCGCTCTTCAAGAAGAAGGACGAGGCGTCGATCGCCTGCGCGCAGTCCACCAGGCCTTCGAACTCGGCCTTCACGATGCCGGGATTCATCGCCTTCAGCTCGGTCTCGTTCGCGATACCCACCGTCACGCCGAGCACCTTGAGGCAGCCGTCGGGAGCGACGCCGAGATTCGTCATCGTGCAGTCGCCGTCGCCGGCGGCCACGAGGTTCGCCTGGGTGACGTTGATCTTGAGCTTCGGACCCTCGACGTCAGGCTTGAGCTTGAGCTTGCTCGCCGGGAACGCGTCGGCCGGCCCGAGCGCGAGCGGATCCATTGCCGCGCGCTCGGCACGGACGCCGAGGTTGACCGCCGGAGTCTGGCCCAGCGCCGCCTGCACGCGATCGACGAACTGCTGGAACGTAAGGCTCGTGTCGTCGTCGGTCTCGAACATGGAGGTCGATGTGAACGTCACCTGAAAACCGGGAGCGAGGGTGAGCGTCCCATTGTCCCCCGAGACCGTCAGCGCGGTGATCTCGCCGCGCACGGTTTCGCGGTCGTCGACCTCTTCGTGAGCCTCGACGTTGACTTCACGCGCCACGAAGCCGGTTGGCGGGAGCTCGATCTCGGCGCGCACCGCTCCGTTCGCGGGAAGGGCCTGCAGTTTGGTTTGTAAGTCGGGGAACGTGATTTGGCGGGAGAACTGGGGCGCCGCGCTCGGACCGGTGCCATCGCTGCAGGCAGCCACTCCAATGGCGACGAACGCTACCAGACCGTAAAGATTGCGCATGAGCTGGTCTCCTTTGCGTGTCGAAATGCGACCCTCATTGAGTTGGGTAAACACGTGAGTGAGACCCGCACACCATGTGCCTGGGAGAAGTCGCGTCAATGCGAGTTTTTTTGGTTGTCCGGTGCGACAAAACGAGCCACGCTGATCCACGATGAGTCGCTGCGTCGATCACGGCGGTTTGGGTCACATGACAGAAAGAGTTGTAGGGGCGCAGCATGCTGCGCCCCTACTCAGGACATATCCATGATTATGGATATGTCCTGATCATGGGTATGTCCTGGGCGGACCTGGCTTTACTGCGCGCCGGTCGCCGCTGGGCTCGCCAGCTCCGTCACGACCGCGGCGAGCTTTTGCACCTTCGCCTGATCGGCCGATGTCGCGGCATCCTGTGCCAGCGCGCTTGCGAGCTGCGTCAACGCGTCGCGCCGTGCCTGGCCCTGACTCTTTTCGGCCCGCGAGAGCGCCTGCCGTACCGCGTGCACCCGCACGGCGGGGAGCCCGTTCGAGCGCGCGAGCTGATCGACGTACGCGCGCGCGACGACGAAGGTCGCCGGCCACGTCATCTTGGGCTGATCCTGCGCGTTGAAGTAGTCGAGGTGCACGAGCTTCGCCGCCGCGATCTCGTTGGCGGAAATCAAGCCGCTCGGCTCGAGCTCGAATACGTCGAGCCCGCGCGCGATCTCGGAGCTGTAGATGTAGCCGTTGTACCAGTACGCCGACCATGTGCCGGCGTCCCCCGGCTTCGTCCCGTCGATGGGCCCGCGGTCGAAGAACGCGACCTCTCTGGGATGCGCCGGGTCGGTCCAATCGAAGATCGAGACCCCACCCTGATACCACGACTGCACCATGACGTCGCGCCCGGGGATCGGAATGAGCGAGCCGTTGTGCGCGACGCAGTTCTCGAACGGCGTCTGCGGCGCGAGCATCTTGTAGTAGCTCTGGAACGTCATCCGGTTGTCCGCGAGCGTGAAGAGCGCGTCCGCGCCCCACTCGGGCTTATCGAATGAGCGGCACTTCGGCTGCCCGCCGCCGCCCCACTCATCGGTGAACAGCACCTTGGTGCCGTCGTTGTTGAACGTCGCCGAGTGCCAGTACGAGAAGTTGGAGTCGGCGACCGCGCCGATGCGCCGCGGATGCGCGGGATCGTGAATGTCGAGCAGCAGGCCATAGCCCCCGCACGCGCCGCCCGCGAGGCCGATCGCCGGATAGACCGTGATGTCGTGGCACTGGTTCGGCCCGGTGCGCACGCGGTTCAAGCCGAACCGGCGATCGAGGATGCCCTGAATGCTGCCGCGCAGCGCCTGGCTGTCCGCCGCGGTCGGCGAGCCGGTGCCGTCCCGTGCCTTGACGATGCTGTCGAGCAGCGGCGTCGTGAACCGCGCGCTCAGCGGCCGCTCCGCGCCGAACAACGTGACCACGAACCCGCCGGCCGCGCGCGCCGAGTCCGCCTGGCGTTTGGCCTCGGCGATGTCCTGCGGCGCCTCGCTGTGCGTGGGCGGCGCGGCGAGCGAATCGAAGATCCGCGGCGAGCTCACGATCGCGGCCTGCTGTGGCGCCGCGAGCGGGACCTTGATCACCTCGATCCGGAACAGCGCGCTGTTGGGGTTCGAATCGGGCGTCTGCCGCACGCACCCCGGGAGCTCGGTCGGCGAGCGCACCGGCGCCGAGCCGGAGATGTAGACGTAGACGTTGTCCGGATCGTTCGGATCGATCACGACGGTGTGGGTGTGCGAGCCGCGGCACGTCTGCACGCTCGCGATGTAGTTCGGGTTGGTGATGTCGCCGATGTCGAATATGCGGAGCCCGCGCAGCCGGTCGTGGGACACCGAGTCGTGGACGCCCGCGCCGGTGCAGTCGAGCCGGCCGCTGGTGCCTTCGCCTGAGACGAACAGCAGATTCTTGAACACCGAGACGTCGCTTTGCGAGGCCGGGCAGAAGTACGACTTCTTGATCGTCGGATGCCCGGGCGTCGTGATGTCCCAGACCTGGTAGCCGTCGTAGTTCCCCTGAATCACGTAGTTCTTGTAGAACGCGAGATCCGAATTGGTCGAGGTGTCGAACGGAGACGGCGACGGGTTGTTCGACACGAGCCGCATGTTCCATTGCGCCTGGCCGGCGTCGTAGCGGCCGGGCTTCAGGCCCACGCGTGGATCGGGCGAGGGGGCGACCGTGGAAGTATTCGCGCCGCCGCCCGAGGCACAGGCCGTGAGGGAGACGACGACGGCGACATGGACCAACCGCTGAAACGATTTCATTGCCAATCCTATTTGGGTGTGGTTGGGGCGAAGATGTCGGCGGCGAGCATCCGCTGCATCCGCTCGATTTCGGTCGTCTGATCGGCGTAGACGCTGCTCGCCATCTTGTAGACCGGTTCCTCCTCGCCGGCGCCCGCGGCGAACAGCTGATTCACCATCGTGATCGCGCCCTGGTGATGCTGGATCATCAACTGCAGGAACACCGCATCGAAGTCCGGCCCGCGCGCCCGGTCCAGCTGGGCCAACTGCCCGGCGGACAGCATCCCCGGCATCATGTGCGTCGCATCCATCTCCGGCATCATCATGTGCGCGGGATCGGGGTGCGGCACGGCCTCATGGCGGGTCGCGAGCCAGCGCGAGAGCAGGGCGATCTCGTCCGTTTGAGCGGCCACGATGCGCTCGCACAGGGTGCGCACGGACGGCCCGGCGTCGTGCGATGCCGCCCACCCTGCGATCAGGATCGCCTGCGCGTGGTGGTAGATCATGCCCGACATGAACTGGACGTCCGCGGCCGTGTAGCCGCGGCGTGCGCTGTCGCCGACGGGAGGCGGGAACGCCTGCGCTCGAGCGGAGGACACAGCGGCGGCGCAGCCAGCGGCGAGCAGCCATGGGATGAGGCGCCTCATGCTTCCGGATTCTATCAGGTCTGCCGCCCACTGCAACGTCAGCATTTCGTGGCCCCCCAACTCGCGCAGTTGCAGAAAGCACCGTAGTCTAGAACTGGAGGGCCCCCATGAAGATCGTCATCGCAATGACATTGGGCGTCGTACTCGTGAGCGCGGCCACCGCGCAGGCACAGCGTCCCGCGCGCCGGCCGGCTGCCACAGCGGGCCCAGGCAGCGGGTGGAGAATCGACACCACGCGGTCCGAGATGACCGATGAGCTCGTGGTGATTCTCAGTCTCGACGCCGTCAACAAGGTGCAGGGCACGCTGTTCGAAGTACGTCCCACGCTGGCGGTGCGTTGCCGCGAACGTGAGCTGGCGGTGATCGTCTCGACCAGCGCGGTACTGGATGCCGACGACGATATGACGCCGGTGCGGCTCCGCTGGGGCACCGAGCCTGCGGAGGAGGAGCGGTGGTCACGCTCCACCGACTACACGGCAGCCTTCGCTCCCGACCCGGAGGTGTTTCTCGGCGAGCTCCTGAACGTCCCGGATCTGAAGTTCGAATTCCATCCATACGACGCGACCCCGCGCGTCGCCATCTTCAATGCGCGTGGATTGGCGCGACACATTCCGAAGTTGCGGGCGGCGTGCCCGCAGCCTGCGCCGAGCAAGGCGCCGAGTGATACAGAGCTGGTCTTGCTGAAGCCGAACGAAAGTCAGGTGTTTATGGAGTCCGTCGTCGGCGAGCGTCCCGAATTCCTGTCGGGTCCGCAACTTACCTATCCTGCCTTGTTGCGCCAAGCCGGCGTGCAAGGTCGCGTGCTGGTGCAGGCCGTCCTCGACACACTCGGGCGCGCCGAGCCTTGGTCGGTAAAGGTCATCTCGAGTCCCAATCCAGGATTCGATGAGCCTGCCCGCGGTTACGTCTTGGGTGCAATGTTTCGTCCTGCGCGAATCCTCGGCCGCGCGGTGCGCGTGCTCATCAACCTTCCGATCGACTTCAAAGTCAAACGGACCCAGAGCACGGAGCCACCGCCACCAAGCGAGCCAGCATGAAATCGTCCATACCGGCCTGCCTCGTGCTCGCGCTTCTCGTCCCCGCGTGTCGCCCCGCCGCCGTGGCCGATTCCACCGCGGATCGGCGGGCAGTCGATGCCGCGCTCGAGCGCTATCGGCAAGCGTGGCTCCAAAGCGATACGGCGATGGCGCTGCGCGAGCTCTCGGGCGACGTGCGGTTCCTGTTTCCGGGCACTCCGGACCTCGATAGCGCGGCCGTCCACGCGCTCGTCATCGACGAGATGGCGAAGTACCGCATCCCATCGCTCACGTTGAAGCGCGCTGAGTTCTTCATCGCCGGCGATCACGCGGTCGATGTCGGGACCTACGAGGAGATTCAGATGCCCAAGACCGGCGCGCCGATCCACGGCACCGGCCGCTACATGACCGTCTGGCGCCGCGAGCCCGGCGGCTGGCGGATTTGGCGCTTCATGATCAACGAGCTGCCGAAGAGCTGAGGGTATGACCACCGCCGGCGTCGCGCTCCTCGCCGCCCTCCTGGCACCGTCCGCACTGCTCGGCCAGCGCAAGAGCTGCGGCGGGACGAAGTATCCCAAGAATCTTCCCGCGCCGCATGAAATCATCGATTCCGCTGACGCCATCGCCAAGCTCACGATGTCTGACCGGCTGGCGGAGAACCTGCTCTTCAATCTCACGTACGCGGAAGGCGACTCGCTGCCGCTCGTCCGCGCGCTGGAGGGCGCCGATCCGCAGGCCGCGTTGCTCCTGTTTCGCTCCGTGCGGCCGTACAAGCCGTCCGGCATTTGGGCGGTGCGGGTGCGCGTCGTACGTGGTGACACCCCCGTGCTCACGATCGAGCGATCGATCTATTGCCCCCCGGAGCCAGGGCCGGGGCTCCACACCGAGGGAATTCCGGTGCGAGTCATGGTCGAGCGGCGTCCCGGTGACCGCCCGCCGCCAGCCAGTGGGCGTATCAGGATCGACTTCGAGGTGCTGGTGGGCGCGGACGGCACGCCCCTCCGCGTCCGGATGCTGCAGTCATCCGGTTTGGGCGACTTGGACGAGCAGATGATCCGCGAGTGGCAACAGCAGCAGTTCCAGCCTGCGCTGCTCGACGGTGCCCCGATTCAAGGGTTGTATCGGACCGACGGGCTCACGCCGAGGCTGTAACGAGCTTTCCCAGTTGCATTTTTCAACGCGTTTGCAATGTTGTACCGCTGAAACGCGCCCCTCCGTCGTTCCCGCGCACCCACTCGTTGGAGGTTGCATGGCCGCGCGCTCGCTCATCGGTGGTTTCGCCGTCTGCCTGACGCTTCTGCCCGCGACCGCCGCGGCACAGCTCGAGAAGGTCCCCTGGGCCAAGGGCCCGACCAAGGGTCAGCTCGGCTCCGAGGCTTCCATCAACGTTCCCGCCAACTGTCTCTTCACCGGTGTGAACGGCGTCAAAATGTTTATGGAGGCGACCCAAAACAACGCGTCCGGCAACGAGCGCGGGGTCGTGCTCTGCCCGGGGAACGAGACCAGTGAGACCTGGTTCGTGCTCTTCTCCTATGATGAAAGCGGCTACGTGCGCGACGACGAGGGCTCGAGCCTCGACGCCGACGCGATCCTCGAATCGGTGCGCAGCGGCACCGAGGCGGGGAACCGCGAGCGCAAGCGGCGCGGCTGGGCCACGCTCACCGTGGAAGGCTGGGCGACGAAGCCGTACTACGATCGCACGACGAATAACCTGACCTGGGCCATCACCGCCCACGACAATGAAGGCGGCAAGACGGTCAACCACTCCGTGCGCCTGCTCGGCCGCGGCGGCGTGATGCACGCGGATCTCGTGACGACGCCGGACGCGCTCACCGGGCTCGTGCCCACGTTCAATGGCATGATCGGCGGCTTCACGTATGCGTCCGGATACAAGTACGCCGAATGGCGCAGCGGCGACAAAGTCGCCGCGTACGGTCTCACCGCGCTCGTCGCGGGCGGCGCCGGCGTCGCGCTCGTAAAGTCGGGCCTCCTGGTCAAGTTCTGGAAGCTGATCGTGATCGGGTTTGCGGCGCTGATCGGCGCGTTGAAGCGGCTGTGGTCGCGCATCACCGGGAGAAGGAACGAGATGCAGCCGCAGTGACGATTGTTTTTCTCGCGCTGCTGACGCTGATCGAAGGTGTGCGGCGTGTGCCGCGCGGGTCTGTCGTGCTGCACCGCGTGTTGTTCGGGCAATGGACGGTCGGGCCGCCGGAAGCAGGAAATCGCGTGCGACTCCTGTCGTGGTGGTCGCCGCTGATGAGTAGCATCGTGCTCGCGCCGCGCGAGAAGTACCGGGGCACAGACGCTGACACAGTCCGCGCGCAGGTCGAGGGACGCGATCTGTACACCGCGCTCTTCGACCTGCGCGTGCTTGGTGTCACGGAGCTCGTGGTGCTGGTGCTGGGCGTGTGGGTCGCGCTGCAGCGGTTTGGCGCGCTCGGCTTCTTCGTCGCCGCCGGCACCGTGCTGCTGCTCTGTGTGACGATCTTCACCGCGCTCGCCTTCAGCGCGCACGGCCTTGGCAAACCGTGGCGTGCCGCGCTGCGCTGGGCGTTCCCCTATCTGTCCCCGTTTGCCGCACCCCGCGCCGCCGAGGCATTGCTCGAGGAGACGCTGCGCGACGTGCCGCCATCGGTTGCGACTGCCGCGCTCCTCCCGCCGGACGAGTTCCAGCGCTGGGTTCGTCCGCTCGTGTACGACGCAACCAACGGCCCAGCAGTCGATCGTCGCCTGCTCGAAGGGCTCAACCTGAAACAGCTGCGTGTAACGCTCGCGTCGCACAATGGAGCGGGGCTGTGGTGCCCCCGTTGCGGTGCGACCTTCGTGCAGGGAGAATCGTGCTCCGAATGCAATATTCACCTCGTTCCTGCGGGCACTTCCGCTCCCGCTCCCCCGTCCGTGTAACGGAGACCGTCATGCGCGCCCTACACCGCTTGACCCCGATCGTCCTGCTCTGCGTCGCCGCCTGTGGCAAAGGATCGAAGAGCGCGGCGCCACCGTCGGCCGCCGCTCGTCCCAGCATGCCGACGGGCCCCGCCGAGTACACCGTCATCGTCAAGAGCACCTGGACGAAGGTGTCGCATCCGTTCGAGTATCCATCCGGGGCGCATTTCTCCGGGATGATCGGCGCGTCGCACAACGCGAAGTATTCGATCTTCGCGATCGGCCGCCGGCCCACGCCGGGGCTCGAGCGGCTGTCGGAGGAAGGGAAGCATTCGCCGCT
>Ga0193723_1001031_pt1 | contig 10904 bp, 13 predicted proteins | sample H2m2metaG_FD_143042 | JGI IMG/M metagenome (GOLD analysis project Ga0193723, IMG submission 143042) | Soil microbial communities from a riparian zone of the East river system, Colorado, United States - H2m2 | ecosystem: Environmental > Terrestrial > Soil > Riparian zone | place: USA: East River... | reverse complement strand
GGACGCCGCCCACGTCGGTGAGCTGATGATGATGCTCGAGATCGCGACTGCGTACGCGGGGCAGCTGTACGGGATCGACGCGTTCAACCAGCCCGGCGTCGAGCTGGGAAAGCAGTTTGCGTATGCGCTGCTGGGGCGGCCTGGCGCGGATCAGGCCAAGAAGGAATGGGAGTCGTTGCCCAAGTCCGATCCCCGGTGGGTGGTATAGATGGTTTTAACTACAACTGAAGACTACCGGGTGTCGGCTGCCGGCTGGCCCGCTGATGGCTGCGGGGCTCCATACATGAGGGTTCATTGCGCCCGCAGCCCCAAGCGGGCCCGCTGACAGCCCCAAGAAGATATTCTTCAGTTGATTTCTTTCCCTCACCCGTATCTTTTCTACTGACATGTTCGTGAATCCATTCAACAAAGCGGTGACCGTCCTCGACGGTCGAGTGACGGTCCACGACGAGGCGGCCATTGCCTCTCCGGCGATGGACAAGCTGGTCTACACGGCGGTATTCGGGGAGCCCGACGACCGCGAAGATGCGCGCTGGCTTATCTGGGAGATCGGCCAGTCGGTCGGTGTGCAGCCTTCGTCGATCCACGATCTGTATCTCGCCCGCGGCCGAGGCAAGTGCGGCGGCTTCACCGTTCCCGCGATGAACATTCGCGGCATGGCCTACGATACCGGGCGCTCGATCTTCCGGACCGCCGTCAGACTCAAGGTCGGCGCGCTCATCCAGGAAATCGCCCGGTCGGAGATCGCGTACACGGATCAGCGGCCGGCGGAGTACGTGGCGGTGATGCTTGCGGCCGCGCTCCGCGAAGGTTTTCGGGGACCGATCTTCATCCAGGGTGACCACTTCCAGGTCAACGCCAAGAAATTCGCCGTCGATCCCGTCACCGAAGTGAACGGTGTGAAGCAGCTCGCGCGCGAAGCGATCGCGGCGGGCTTCTACAACATCGATGTGGATACTTCGACGCTGGTGGATCTCTCGAAGCCCACGCTCAACGAGCAGCAGCGCACGAACTACGAGCAGGGAGTGGAGCTCGCGTTGACAGTGAGAGAGCTGCAGCCGGAGGGCGTGACAATCTCGATCGGCGGCGAGATCGGCGAGGTCGGCACCGAGAACTCTACCGTCGAAGAGCTAGTGACGTACATGGACGGTTTCAACGCCACGCTTGCCAAGCGCTCGAACGGCACCGAAGGACTCTCGAAGATCAGCGTTCAGTCGGGCACCACGCACGGCGGAGTCGTGCTCGCCGACGGCAGCATTGCGGATGTGAAGATCGATTTTGACACCCTGGCAAGGCTGTCCAAGGTCGCGCGCGAGAAGTACGGCCTGGCCGGTGCCGTTCAACACGGAGCATCGACGCTCCCCGATACCGCTTTCCATAACTTCCCGCGTACCGAGACTGCCGAGATACACCTTGCCACGAATTTCCAGACGATGTTGTTCGACAACATCTCTGACGCGCTGCGCAACGAGATCTACGAATGGCTGCGCGAGAACGCGAAGGATGAGCGCAAGCCCGGTGACACCGATGAACAGTTCTACTACAAGACGCGGAAAAAGGCGATCGGCCCGTTCAAGAAGAGATTCTGGGATCTCCCCGCTGACGTGAAAGCGCGCCTCGCGAAGGCCTATGACGAGAAGTTCAGCTTTCTCTTCACGCAGCTCGCTGTAATCAACACCCGTGAAACCGTCGATCGGTTAGTGAAGCCGGTCGAGCAGCACAAGCCGCAGCCACACCCCGACCTCGCGGTGGTGGAGGCAGCACCCGATGATGCGGACCTGAGTGACTGAAGCCCGTTCCAAAGCGGACGCTCCTCAGGCGGTTCGTGAGATCATCCGGCGGGCCGGTCACGAGATCCGGAACGCGTTGAATGGTGTTGCCGTAAATGTGGAGGTCGTCCGCAGCAGATCGGCCCGTGACGGCTCGGCGAAGGAGTTGAGCTCCTTTGCGGACCGGGCCTCGGCTCAGGTTGGCGAGGCGAGCGCGCTGACGGATGGACTGCTTGCCCTGGTCGGCTCGGTGCTGACGTCTCAGGCGGCGGGAACGCTCAAGAGTACCGGTGGACACGGCGCCGGCGCTGCTGTGGAGCTGACGATTCACGGCGACGCCGCAGCCGTCGTTGTGTCCGACATCGAACGTCTGGCTAGCCGCATCGGAGTAGCGGTCGAGCAGCACGGCCATAGAGTTATATTAAGAATCTTGCCCGAAGGAAAAAGCCATTCCAAAGACTGAGATGAAGCGCCACAAGGTACTCATCGCGGACGACGACCGTTCAATAACTGAAGGGTTGAGCGCGATCCTGCGCGACGAAGGATACGAAGTCGCTGTCGCCGTGGATGGTCAGAAGGCACTCGACCAACTGGGTGCCGAGCCATTTGGCGTCGTCCTCGCCGATTTGAAGATGCCGAAGGTAGACGGCCTGGCGCTGCTCAAGGAGCTACAGCTCCGCGCAATTCCGACCGAGTGCATCATCGTGACCGGCCAGGCGACGGTCGACTCCGCCGTGCAGGCGATGCGCGAGGGTGCCTACGACTACGTGGAGAAGCCGCTTACGGCCGACAAGCTGAACCGCCTCAAGGCGCTCATTCCGAAGGCGCTCGAGAAGTTCAACGTCCAGCAGAAAAACCGGGAGCTGTCGTCGCAGCTCGAGGGACTCACGCATTTTGGCGAGCTCACTGGGCAGTCGGAAGAGATGCGCGCGGTCTATCAGATAATCGAAGCTGTTGCTCCGTCCACCGCGAGCGTGTTGATCTTTGGCGAATCCGGCACGGGCAAGGAGCTCGTTGCGCGCGCCATCCACGCGAAGAGCGAGAGGTCGAAGGGGCCGTTCTTCCCGTTGAATTGCGCCGCGCTGCCCAAGGACATTCTCGAGAACGAGCTGTTCGGGCACGAGAAGGGTGCGTTCACCGGCTCGACGAACGAAAAGCCCGGTGCGTTCGAGATGGCGGACGGCGGGACGATCTTCCTCGACGAAGTGGCGGAGATGCCGCCCGACATCCAGGTCAAGCTCCTGCGCGCCATCGAGTCGAGGACGATCAGACGGCTAGGCGGCAAGAAGGAGATCGAGGTCGACATTCGCATTCTGGCGGCGACAAACCGCGATGTGCAGAAGGCACTGATGGACAACGATCTGCGCGAAGACCTGTACTATCGGCTCGCCGTGGTGGAGCTCTTTCTGCCGCCGCTCCGCGAGCGCATCGGCGACATCAAGCTCCTGGCCAACGAATTCCTCGCCCGGTTTGCCGAGCAGAACGCCAAGCCGATGACGGGCTTCGACGAAGCCTCCTGGGAGTGGATTCTCTCCCACAACTGGCCGGGCAACGTGCGCGAGCTCAAGAACGCGGTGGAGCGGGCAGTGATCATGACCCGCGGCGACAAGATCAAGGCGGCCGACATAATGCCGCGCCACATCCACCGTGGGCAGGACGCGAGCGCGTCGATAACAGTTCCGCCGGGTGCAACGCTGGCCGACACGCGTCGCCAGCTCGTGCTTCGCGCGTTCGCTTCGACCAACGGGGATTACGCGCGAACGGCGACCATTGTCGGGATGACAGCCAGCGACGTGCGCGCGGAGATTGCATCGCTTCTGAATGGAACCACGGTCGGCGATGGCGGCGCGCCGGCGGCCAGTGGCACCGCGAACGGGATGCATCGCTCTGGCAGGCCTGTGGATGCTCCAGCGGCAGCCTCGAAGGCTCCAAAGGCTCCGGCCAAGGCGACCGCAGGCGCCAAATCGAAAGCGAAGAAGCGCTAAACAACGCGGAGGAACGAATGGACGAGTACGAGTGGTACGACGACGACGAGCCCTATCTCCGTGAGCCTTATGTGATCGTAGAGAGGAACCAGCCGGGTGTCGGATCGTTCCTGATCGGGCTTGCCCTCGGAGCAGGGGTCGCGCTGCTCCTGGCTCCGCAATCCGGTGAAGAGACGCGGCGCGGATTGGCTCGCCGAGCCCGCCGCGCCCAGGACGCGGCAAAGGATTTCGTCGAGGATGTGAGCGGCACCGTTGCGGACAAATTCCAGGAAGTTCGCGCCACCGTCGAGGAGCGCATCGAGGCAACACTGGATGCGGTCGACGACAAGAAGCGACGGGTATCGAATGCGTTCCACGCGGGACGCGCCGCGGCGCGTGAGGCGCGGGGCGAGCTCGAGCAGCGCATCGCCGAAAGCAAAGCGGCGTACAAAGACAGCTAGTGCCCCAGCGCGGGCTCGCAGCCCGGGTTGGTTGGCTGCTTCGCGATTACGCGAAGCGGGTCTGGGACAACAGCGGCGAGGACAACGTTTTCTTCCTCGCGGGCGGCATCGCCTTCAATATCCTGCTCGCCGCCGTCCCGTTCTTCCTGCTCCTGGCGACAGGTCTCGTCTACCTCCTCAATCAGTCGGCCGAGACTACCTCGGCGGAAGTCCTGCAGATCATCGACAAGTTCATGCCTCCGCATCCGCCCGGTGATTCCGGACCGGCCGTGGACATTCTCCCCGCAGTCATCAAGCGCAGCGGCTCCCTCACGATCTACAGCGCCATCGGCTTCATCTGGTTCTCGACGCGTCTGTTTGGATCGCTCCGCACTGTGCTCGCGCAGATTTTCGACATTGATGTCGACCGTGGGATCATCGCCGGCAAGATCTTCGACATCGAGATGACACTGGTCTCGAGCATGCTGCTGGTCGCCTACACCGCCCTCAGCGCGTACCTGGCCATTGCCACGACCCGAGGGGTGCTTGTCCTTGCCGACCTTGGAATCCGGAAGGAGCTGATGGGCCAGGTCGAGTACAACCTGGGCCAGATCCTGGCGTTTTCCTTCATCGCGACGATGTTCTTCTGTTTGTACAAGTTTTTACCGCACCGGAAGATCCGCTGGAAAACGGCTCTGATCGCCGCGCTGTTCACGAGCGTAATGCTGGAGCTCGCCAAGCGGGCTTTTTCGGCCTATGTGCACTCCTTCAACCCCGGTTCCTTCTACAGCGGCACGGTCGCTGCATTGGTGATTGTGGTTATCTGGGTCTACTACGCTTCCTTCCTATTCATCATAGGAGGCGAGGTGGCACAGGTGTACGAGCTTCGGCGCGTGCGGAAGAAGCAGCGCGAGGCGTTCGAGGACTGAGTACCATTCGCGATGTTGCCGGGTCTTCCGGCGAACACACATTTCTGGAGGGCGTCTCGTGCGCAAGTTAGCAGTAGTCGCGGCTGTAATGGCCGTCGTTTCGATCTCCGCTTGCAAGAAGACCGGCGAGGGAGAGTACCAGGTTGAGAAGCCTGTAGTTGGAACTCAGACGGATACGATTCACACACCGACGGTCGATGTCGGCACCCAGACCACGACGGTGGCGGTTCCGAAGGTCGTGATGGATTCCGCGAAGATCAAGACCCCGACGGTCAAGGTGAAGAAGTAACTCACCTACCGGGCGCGAGCCCCCCCGGTGATAACAAGGAAAGCCCCGCCATTCCTGGCGGGGCTTTCTTTTAACTGCAACTGAAGACTACCGGCGGCGGGCTGTCAGCGGACCCGCTGATGGCTGCGGGCCGGCCTGATCTGGTGTGTTGCTGTTTCTTTTGTTGGAACTCAACCTCCTGATCGATGCTCGTCATCAACCGAGTCACATCTCTTTTTTGCGAGCAAAGCCCGCAGCCATCAGCGGGTCAGCTGACAGCCCCAGGCAGGTAGTCTTCAGTTCGCAGTTAAACTCCCGTGCCCCTGACCGCGAAGTTATATTAGGTGTGCCCCAGGTCCCGGAGGGCGCGAGCCCGCTAACTCCGTCAGGACCCCGAAGGTAGCAGCGGCATGCGGTGTCTTTCGTTGCTCCGTCAGGCCTGGGGTACTCCCGCCTCGCAATGTCTCTCGCACTAGCCCGCAAATACCGCCCAAAGAGCTTCGCTGACGTAGCCGTCCAGTCGCACGTGTCCAACACGCTGCGTGGCGCCATCGCCAGGGGACGAGTTGCGCACGGCTACCTCCTCTGCGGACCACGCGGAGTCGGCAAAACCACGCTCGCCCGCGTGCTTGCGATGGCCCTCAACTGCGAGAACAAGCAGGGCGACGGCGAGCCGTGCGGAGTCTGCACCTCGTGCCAGCGGATCTGGAGCGGTTCATCCAGCCTCGACGTCGTGGAGATCGATGCAGCGTCGAACCGCGGAGTCGACGACGCGCGGGATCTTCGCGAGCGAGCCATGTACGCCCCGTCGGGCGACGATCGCTACAAAGTCTACATCGTCGATGAGGCGCACATGCTGACGCGGGAAGCGTGGAACGCACTGCTCAAGATCCTCGAAGAGCCACCGCCGCGCGTCATTTTTGTCTTCGCCACCACTGAGCCGCAGAAGATCGCGCAGGCGGCGGCACCGGTTCTGAGCCGCTTGCAGCGCTTCGATCTCAAGCGGATCGGCCTCGGCGACATCACGCGGCGACTCTCGACCGTTCTCGAGAACGAAGGAGTCACGGCGTCGGAGGATGCGCTGTCGATGATCGCCCGCGCCGCCGACGGCTCGATGCGCGATGCGTTGAGCCTTGCCGACCAGGTGATTTCGATCGGCGAAGGACCCGTGACCGGTGAGCGCGTTCGCGAGGCGCTCGGTCTGGTTCCCGAGGACGAGTTCATCGCGATTCTCGACATCATCGCGGGGCACCGCGCGGGTGAGATATTCGGCGCAGTCACCAGGCTGGCGGATGCCGGCGTGGATTTCGGCGTGTTCCTCTCCGGCTTTGCCGACGTTCTCCGCGCCCAGCTCACGGTCGTGCTCAACGGCAAGGCCGAGGGAGTATCGACGACAGCCGCGGCGGCCCTCAAGGAACGACGCGAGCTCTTCGCGGCCGGCGATCTACTCCGCATGATCTCCGCGGTCAACGCACTGGAGCCGACATTCAGAAAGAGCGGACAGCAGCAGCTGCTGATTGAGATGCTTCTCATCCGCATGGCGCTGCTCGACCGCACGGTTGCGATCGAAGACTTGCTGAAGGGGCTGGGAGGGGAAGGGACAGCGAGCGTCGAGAACCCTGAGCCACCGAGTGGATCCGTGCGTACCCAGCCGACACAAGCCGCAGTCGCGCGAACGTCGCAACGCCCGACTACTCGACCGGGCTACCCGCCGCAACTTGACGTGGCCCACCTGGCTCCAGGTGCCGGCGCGAGTCCGCCGGTCCCAAAAGTGCCCAGTCCCTCGGCCAATGAAGGGCAGCTCCGCGAGATGAAGCGCGCAATGGAGACTACGGCACAGGATTCGAATCGGAGCCGTATGACACCGGAGGCTCTCAAGGAGGAGCGCATCGGGATGCTCCGGCAGAAAGACCCCGCGCTCGGCGCGGCGATCGACGAGCTCGATCTCGAGCTTCTAGACTGATTACCCAGAGTTCATAGGTAAATGGCTGATTTCTCGAAGATCTTCGAGCAGGCGCAGCAGATGCAGGCGCGGATGCAGCAAATGCAGTCCGAGCTGGAGAAGCAGACGGTGACTGCAGCGGCAGGCGGCGGCATGGTCACCGTTGAAGCGGACGGCAAGGGAACAATCACGCGCGTGAAGATCGACCCGAGTGTTGCCGATCCCAAAGACCTCGAGATGCTCGAGGATCTGGTTCTGGTCGCGGTCAACGAGGCGCAAAAAAAGGCGGCCGAGCTGGCCAAGGAGGAAATGGGCAAGCTCACGGGCGGCCTCAACCTTCCATTCAAGCTGCCTTTCTAGCGTGGGAGCGATCGACGATCTGGCGGCCGAACTGTCCAAGCTACCCGGGATCGGGCGCAAGACAGCGCTCCGCCTCACCTATCATCTTCTGAAGCAGTCGCCGGAACAATCCAAGCGTCTCGCTTCGGCGCTTTCGACCCTGGCTGAGAAGGTCCGTCCCTGCCCCCAATGTTTCAACCTGACCGAGGACGACTTGTGCTCGATCTGCCGTGACGCGCGCAGGGATAAGGGAGTCATCTGCGCAGTAGAAGAAGCTTCCGATATCGGCGCAATCGAGCGGTCTGGCGAGTTCCGGGGCGTGTATCACGTCCTGGGCGGACGCCTGTCACCGCTGGACGGCATTGGGCCGGAAGATCTCACCATTCCACAGCTGGAGACCAGAGTGTCGGCTGGAGTCGTCCGCGAAGTGATAATCGCTACCAACCCGAGCATCGAGGGGGAGACGACGGCGCTATACGTCCAGCGCAAGCTCGCGCGGTATCCCCTCACGGTCTCGAGGATTGCGCGCGGGCTGCCGGTCGGTGGAGATCTCGAATACGCCGACGGAGTGACCATTGCCCAGGCCCTTACCGCCAGGCGGGCGATGTGAGGAGGCAAAAGGTTGGCTTCGTAGCGGTCGGGTTTATCGGTGGGTTGGCCGCGGGCAGCGTGATGTGGAGCCGCATGCAGCGCCAGTACCGCCGGAATCTCTTCAGCAAGTCCCCGCTGCGTCGGGTAGCCGCCCTCGGCTACCTCCGCACTCGGCCTACGGTCAACACCGCGCAGCTCCTTCGCGAGTACGTCGCGTGGGAGCCAAGGTCCATCCTTCGCAGCCGTGGCGTCAGAATGTTGAAGCGCCTCGAGGCGACGCTGTGACCGGAGGACGATGACCGCCGGCACGGCCAACTGGTCGTTCACGCAGGACGACTTTACCGCGATAACCGAATCCCTGAAGCGCTTTCTGGGCGAGACCAAGTCGCACTGTGCCCTGCTCGTAGATCGGTCGGGACAGCTGGTGACGACTGTGGGCAACGCTCCCGGACTCGACACGACAACCTTCGCGTCCCTGACGGCAGCGGACTACAGTGCCAACGACCAGCTGGCAAAACTGGTCGGCGAGAACGATTTCTCGAGCCTTTTCCACCAGGGTGAGAAGGACTCCATCTACGTCGCGGATATCGCGCGGCGGCTTTTGCTGGTGATAATCTTCGACTCACGTACGACTGTCGGACTCGTCCGTTTGAGAATCAAGGACGAGGTCCAGGAGTTGACGCTGCTGATTGATCGTGTATTCTCACGCGGTCGGGACGGCGCCGCGCCCACCGGGCACCTGCTCGATGGCGCGGATGACGAGATCGACAAACTCTTCAACTGGTGAGGAAGAGCTAGACGTGTCGATGATCAACTACGCCTCGCGCGAGATCAACTGTAAGATCGTTTACTATGGTCCCGGGCTCGGCGGAAAAACCACGAACCTCGAGCACGTCTACGGCAAGGTCAAACCCGAGACGAGAGGGAAGCTCATATCTCTGGCGACGGAGACGGAGCGGACTCTCTTTTTCGATTTCCTTCCCGTCGACCTCGGCACGATTCGCGGGTTCAAGACTCGCTTCCACCTGTACACGGTGCCCGGCCAGGTGTATTACAACGCCAGCCGCAAGCTCATTCTCAAGAACGTCGACGGAATCGTGTTCGTGGGCGATTCCCAGGCGGAGCGGATGGAAGCCAACCTCGAGTCGATGCAGAATCTTTACGACAACATGGCCGAGTACGGATACGACCTCACGCAGATGCCGTTCGTGATCCAGTACAACAAGCGCGACCTTCCGAACGCCGCGCCGATCGAGGACCTGCAGGCTGCCCTCAATCCAGGCTGGGAAGTCGAAGACGCGACCAAGCATCGCGTGCAGCCCGATCCCTATCACGCCGGACAGAATCTCGTCGAGCAGGTCGCCGGCGGAGAGTGGGTCGAGAAGGCGCCGTATTTCGAGGCGATTGCAGTCAACGGAGACGGTGTGTTCGACACGCTGAAGGCCGTGAGTAAGCTGGTGCTGAAGGCGCTCGCCTAGCGATCGGGGAAGCGGCGGGTGAATCTCAATCTCCCGAACACAATCACATTCGGCCGGATACTCGCCGCGCCTTTCATTGCAGCGCTGCCATTCATCGCCGCGCCGGGAGCACGATTAATTGCGTTCGTCCTTTACATCGTCGCGGCCGTCACGGATTACTACGACGGCAAGCTCGCGCGTACGCGGAATCTCATCACGGATCTCGGCCGGCTGCTCGATCCGCTCGCCGACAAGCTGCTTCTCTTCGCGACTCTGATTCCGATGTTCGTGCTGATGGCGCCGCCGAGCGATCCGCTGGTGCCTACCCGGGCGGAGAGCATCGATGCGGCGCGTCTTCAGTTCGTCACCCCCTTTGGACAAGTCGGACTTCCATGGTGGATCGCGGCGATCGTGATCGGTCGGGAGGTCTTCATGACAATTTTTCGCCACGCCGCGGCCCGCCGTGGGGTGATCATCTCCGCCATCGGTTCTGCCAAATGGAAGACCGGCTTCCAGTCAACGTGGGTCGGCGCGGCCTACTTCTGGTTTTTTGCCGCGACCCTGGCCAGACAAGAAGGCTGGACCAACGAGTCCGCGTGGCGCGCCTTCGCGAACTTCAACGGCATCGTCGGAACTTTCACGATGGTCGTATCGGTGATCCTGACCGTGTACTCTCTCGCTGTGTATATCCGGCGCTATGCCGGCGTATTCGCCTTGTGAGCTCTCTGCAGGTCGAGCTGATCACCATTGGTGACGAGCTCCTCCTGGGCTTCACGATCGACACAAATGCCGCCCACATCGCGCGCACGCTCGCGGCGAGCGGCGTCGAGGTAGTTCGCCGGACGACCGTAGGCGACGAAGCCCGTAAGATCGCGCCAGCAGTGCGCGAGGCGCTCGATCGAACGGGCGCGGTGATAACCACCGGCGGGCTCGGCCCGACGAGCGACGATCTCACCAAGCCGGCGATCGCGGAGATCTTCGGGCGGCAGATGAAGCTCGATGAGTCGATCGCAGCACAGCTCGAGGAGCGTTGGCGAGCGCGCTTTCCCAACAGTCGGTTCCCGACGACCAATCGCACCCAGGCGGAGATCCCCGAGGGCGCACGAATTCTTACCAATCGTCACGGCACCGCGCCCGGGATCTGGCTCGAGGATGACAAGGGGCGATGGGTGGCGATGATGCCTGGCGTCCCACGGGAGATGCGG
>Ga0193723_1001030_pt1 | contig 10905 bp, 7 predicted proteins | sample H2m2metaG_FD_143042 | JGI IMG/M metagenome (GOLD analysis project Ga0193723, IMG submission 143042) | Soil microbial communities from a riparian zone of the East river system, Colorado, United States - H2m2 | ecosystem: Environmental > Terrestrial > Soil > Riparian zone | place: USA: East River... | reverse complement strand
GACCAGGACACCCCGACCCGGCACTCATCACCCCGACGCACGCGGGAAGGAGGCGCGCCACGCCCGCCACCCTGGGAGACCGGGCCCACAGCGTGTCGGCGCCGGCGGTGACGAGGCAACCGAGCGCGAACGCGGCAAAGACCGCGAACTTTGCCGGATACCGGATCGAGGTCAAGAAGGGGACGGTCGATCGGATCCACGGATACAGCGGAGTGAAGTACCCGAGCGCCAGCACCAGGGCGATGAACGCCACCGGACTCCAGAACCAGACCCACCGGCGTCGATCGCTCTGGATCACGGCGAGCATCGCGAAAACGAGTGTCCCCGCTCCCACGTAGAGCGAGCCCAGGAACGGCTCGCGGCCGCCGTTGAGCGGGAATAGCCAGGGACTCCAGGCGCTGATCGGATCGACCGGACTCCCGAAGAGCGCGGGAGCCATCGCCTCCAGGAGGGCCAGTGGGTGAACGGACCACCCGTCGACGAGTAGACCGGCGGCACGTCGCGATCGGGCCGCCGCGTCGGCGGTCGGCAAGATCTGAATCGCCGCCAAGAGCATCCCGACGGCCGCCCACCCGATCACCCCGCCCGCGGTAGAGCTACGCGCGCGAACACTTTCGCCTGGCTCCCTACCGAGCGCGACCGAGAAGCCCAGACCGATCGCTCCTGCGGTCAACAGGGTGAGCGGCTCGCCCGCCAGCACCTGGGCGGCGACCACGAGCGCCAGCGCGATGCCGCGCCGGAGAGACCGCTCCGCCGCGAAGCAATCCACCGACCAGAGCAACCAGGGAACGAGCGCGGCGCTGGTGGACAGGTTCGGAGTGCTCAGCGTCGACAGGAACGGCCCCGACAGCCCGAACACCAGCGCGCCGGTGGCGGCGGCGGGTCTCGTGAAGTGGTGACGCAGGAAGAGGAAGGCGCCCAAGGCGCCGAGCGGAACCGGCAGGGCCACCATGAGGTTGAAGCCGAGCGCATCCGGCAGAAGAACCCGACCCGCGATGGTCAACGGGAAGAGCAACTGGAGGTTGGGGTCGGCGATCGTCGCGTAGCCGAGTCCCGCTTCGGGTGCCCACAGGGGCAAGGATCCGCTCCAGATGGTCCGGCGCAGCCAGAGGTGGTGCGGCCAGAAATATCCGGCGAGATCGCGCAGGTAGTACACGCGGCTGTTGGAGAACGCCTCGCTGACCGCCAGAAGGGCGATGGCGACGACGGCAGCCGGCCACGACAGGCGTCGGAGCAGCGATGATCGCGAGGAGGGAGGAGAGTGGCCACGTTCCGAGAAGGCCGGGTCACTCATCGCGTCACGAGGAGGACGAAGGACCCGATGGGCTTCGCACCCGATGCCACGCTGGAGATTCTACACGATACGCTCGCCACGGCTGGGGCGGTACCAGGCGATCCGGGACTGCTTCGCGTGAGGTACTGCGGGACGGAGGGTGCAGAGCGCCTAGCGGGTGACGGTCAGGCGACTGCCGGGAGGCAGGTTGCTATACGTGACCGAGCCGTTGGGTCCCGTGTAGCGGTACACCGAGCGAGGGATCACGCTGCGCCCACCGGTCCACACGCCGCCGCCCCCACCGCCGCCATTCAGCACGCGCTGCACGTACTGCTGGGTCTCGGCATACGGCGGGACGCCGCGATAGCTGTCCACCGCGCCCTCTCCGGCGTTGTAGGCGGCGACCGCGAGGGCGGTGTTGCCGGGGTAGCGATCCAACAGGTAGCGCAGGTGGCGCACCCCGCCGTCGATGTTCTCGCGTGGATTGAACGAGTCGCGGACCCCGAGCATCACCGCGGTCTTGGGCATCAGCTGCATCAGGCCGCGGGCGCCGGTGCGGGACACCGCGGTGGGGTTGAAGGCCGACTCGGCCCGGATCACGGACTCCACGAGGGTCGCGTCCACCCCGTGGCGCGCGGAGATTTCCCGGATCTCGGTGGCGTACTGGCTGTGGGAGGTCTCGGTCATGCGGAGCCAGCCGGTGGCCGTCCCCGATACGACGGGCAGCCCGCGGTAGCGCGGGTCCGCGGGGGCATTGGTGAGGTGCACGCCTCCGTCGCCGTCGACCATGCGATAGGTGTCCGCGTGAGCCGCCGATACGGCCACGAGCCCAGCCAGCACTGTCATGAATGCGAGTACGCCTCGATTGAGCACGCCTCATATCCACGGGGCGTGCCATGGAGGCCCCTGAAACGGGAGAGGCCGCCCATCGTGGGCGGCCTCTCTGTATTACTTTTCAACCAGTTACTGGTCAGTTCCGGGCCTGGAGCATCGACTCCCGGACCCGATTGTCCCTGGGTATCGGGTCTTCCAGAGCCAGATTCAGCACCTGATCCACCGTTTCCACGAGGTGGAAGGTCATGCCCTCCCGCACCTGGCTCGGCACGTCCTCGATCAAGCTTTTCTCGTTTCTTTTCGGCAGGATGACCGTCTTGATCCCGGCCCGCCGGGCCCCGAGCACCTTCTCCTTGATGCCGCCCACGGGCAGCACGCGGCCGGATAACGTCACCTCACCGGTCATGGACAGATCCGATCTCACCGGCCGCTGAGTCATCAGGGAAACCAGTGCCGTCACGAGCGTGACACCCGCGGACGGCCCGTCCTTCGGGATGGCGCCGGCCGGCACGTGCACGTGCAGATCGGAGGTCTCCCAGTAGTCGGAGCGGATCCCGAGCTCGGACACGTGCGAGCGCACCCACGAAAGCGCGGCCTGGGCGGATTCCTTCATCACGTCGCCCAGCTGACCGGTCAGCGTGAGCGTCTTGCTGCCCTTCATCCTGGTGGCCTCGATGAACAGGATCTCTCCGCCGGTGGGCGTCCAGGACATGCCGATCGCCACGCCGGGGATGCTGGTCCGTTCCTCGAGCTCCTCGTGCATGTACTTGGGCACGCCGAGCAGCTCGCCCACGAGCGCCTCGGTCACCTCCACGCGCTCGGTCTGGCCCTCGACCCGGCGCTTGGCGACCTTGCGGGTGACCGCCGCGATCGCCCGCTCCAGGTTCCGCAGCCCCGCCTCGCGCGTGTAGCCGCGCACCAGCAGGCGCAGGGCCGCGTCGGTCCACTGCAGGTGCTCGCCCTCGACCATGCCGTGGTCGGCGACCTGCTTCGGCACGAGGTGGCTCCGCGCGATGCGCACCTTCTCCTCCTCGGTGTAGCCGGCGATCTCGATGATCTCCATCCGGTCACGCAGCGGCGCGGGCACCGTGTCCAGGACGTTCGCGGTCGTGATGAACAGGACCTTCGAGAGATCGAACGCCACGTCGATGTAGTGATCCCGGAACGCCACGTTCTGCTCGGGGTCGAGCACCTCGAGCAGCGCGGAGGCCGGATCGCCGCGGAAGTCCATGCCGAGCTTGTCAACCTCGTCCAGCATGAGCACCGCGTTCTTCGATTCGGCCCGACGCAGCCCCTGGATGATCTGGCCGGGCAGCGCGCCGATGTAGGTTCTCCGGTGACCGCGGATCTCCGCCTCGTCGCGCATGCCGCCCAGCGAGATCCGGTGGAACTTCCGGCCGAGCGCCCGCGCGATCGAGCGGCCCAGCGAGGTCTTACCGACACCCGGAGGGCCGACGAAGCACAGGATCGGATCCTTCCCGGCCGGGCGCATGCTCTTCACCGCCAGATACTCGAGGATGCGCTCCTTCACCTTCTCGAGGCCGGAATGATCGTCGTCCAGCACCCGCCGCGCCTCGTTGAGGTCGAGGTTGTCGATCGTCTGCTTGCTCCACGGCAGCGCCACCAGCCAGTCGAGATAGGTCCGCGCGACGGTGTACTCCGCGGCGGCCGGCGGCATCTTGCTCAGGCGGTCCAGCTCCCGTACCGCCTCCTTGTGGGCCTCCTCGGTCATCCCGGCCGCCTCGATCTTCGCCCGCAACTCGTCCAGTTCCTGGGCCCGGTCGTCGTGCTCACGACGCAGCTCCTGCTTCACCTGCGTCGTGAGCACGGGCAGCGTGGAGGCGATGAGGTCGCCGAGCCGGTCGGGCTGCGTGACGTTCTGCGCGACCGTCGCCAGCTCGTCGGGCAGCATCGGGGACAGCTCCACCACCTGACGGAACAGGTTGGCCGCGTTGCGCGCGAGCGCCTCCGTCTCGAGATCCCCGGCGGGCGGCGCGAGCTCCGGCACCTGGGCGATGCGGGCGGAGAGGTACGGACGCACCTGCATCATCTCCGTGATGCGGATGCGATGGAGCCCCTGCACGACCAGGCGCACGGTCCCATCCGGCTGCTTCAGCACCTTGTGCACGGTGGCCAGGGTGCCGACCCGGTGCAGATCGGCCTCCTGGGGATCCTCGGTTCCCGGGTCCCTCTGCGTGAAGACCCCGATCAGGCGGCCTCCCCGGACCACGTCCTCGAGCAACCGCACCGAAGACTCACGGCCGGCCCCCAGCGGCAGGGCCGACTGCGGAAAGAGCACCGTGTCGCGCAGGGGCAGGATTGGCACCTGCTCCGGAACCGGCGCGTCCGGGCTCAGCGAGCCTGCACTGGCCAGGGACATCTTCTCGTCCGCCATGGTGATGGCCTCCCTTCCCTCAAAAAAGGTCAACCGGCGAAAGCTGGCTGGATGCCGCCCGCACGAGGGCTTCGCTCTTGCCGCGTCGCGCCTCGTCCCGCGAGTCCGCCATGTCGTTTCGCACGTGATTGGTCAACTCCTCGATCCGCGCCTGCATGTCGAGCATGCGGCGCCTCATCTTTAGGATGATCTCGATTCCCGCGAGATTCACCCCGAGATCCCGGGCCAGCCGGGTGACGCGCGCGATCTCCTCGACGTCCTCCGGCGAGTACATCCGGGTCTTCCCCTCCGAGCGGCTCGGGCGGATCAAGCCCTTCTTCTCGTACATGCGGAGGGTCTGGGGATGGATCTTCACCATCTCCGCCACGACGCCGATCATGTACAGCGGCCGGCTTCGGTCGGTCATTCGCGGGCACTCCCGGGCCCGGCGGGATCCGGATGGGCCGGCAGGAGCCGCCCGAGCTCCCGGAAGACGTCCTGCGTCCGGGTGTCGAGGCCGCGGGGAATCTCCACCCGCGCGGTCACGTAGAGGTCTCCGCGCCCGTCCCCGGTGAGCCGCCGCACCCCCTTGCCGCGTAGCCGGAAGGCCTGCCCGCTCTGGGTGCCGGGCGGAATCGCCAGATCCACCGATCCATCGACGCCCTTCACCTTGACACGGGCGCCCAGCACCGCCTCGACGAGGGAGAGCGGCACCTCGCAGTAGAGATTGTCGCCCTTCCGCGTGTAGCGCGGATCCTCGTGCACCCGCGCGATCACGAGCAGGTCGCCGCGCGGTCCGGCGAACGGGCCCGAGTGGCCCTCGCCCGCGATCCGGATCTGGCTCCCGGTGTCCATTCCCGGCGGCAGCAGCACGTGAATGACCGCGCGACCCGAGGTGGCCCCGCGACCGCGACAGGCCGAACAGGCGACCGCCACGCGGGTGCCGAGGCCGTCGCAGGCGGGACACGGCTCACCATCCCGCGAGTCCTCGCTCCATACCGTTCCGAGCCCTCCGCAATGCGAGCAGGTGGTCGGCTGGACGCCCGGGGCCGCGCCGGTAGCGCGACAGGCCTCGCAGGGCGACAACCGATCGACCGGCACGTCCGCTTCGACCCCGGCGACCGCCTGCGCGAACGAGAGCTCGACGGTAACGTGGGCATCGCCGCCGCGGCGGCCCGCGCGCGCGGAGTCCGACGGGTCGGAGCCGGACCTCCCGGTGGGCCGGCCGCCCTGCCGGTCGTACAGCGAGCGCGCGGTGGGATCGCTCAGGATGCGGTAGGCCTCCGCGATCTCCTCGAACAGCGCTCGCGCGTCGCGCTCCCAGAAGTTGACGTCGGGGGAATACCGGCGCGCGAGGCGCTGGTACGCGCGACGGATCTGCACCGTCGTGGCCCCCGCACTCACCTCGAGCACCGCGTAGTAGTCACGCATGGTCGTGCGCGGGGCCGCGCGCTGCTCCGCGGGCCCCGCGCTCCTCCGTTACTTCTTCTCTCCCAGATCCTCGAACTCGGCGTCCACCACGTCCCCCTTGGGCGGCGTGGCACCTCCGGCGGGTCCCGGCTCCGCCGCCCCGCCGGCTCCCGGCTGGGCTTTCGCCTGAGCCTCGCGGTACATCGCCTCCGACAGCTTGTGCGAGGCCTGGACGGTGGCTTCCTGCGCCTTCTTGATCCGGTCCAGATCCTCGGTCTTGAGCGCCTCCCGCAGCTCGCCGAGCGCCGCCTCGGTCGCCTGCTTGTCGGAGGCCTCGACCTTGTCGCCCTGCTCCCGCAGCAGCTTCTCGGTCGAGTACATCACCGAGTCGGCGAGGTTCCGGATCTCGATCCCCTCGCGCTGCCGGGCGTCGTCGGCCGCATTCGCCTCGGCCTCTTTCTTCATCCGCTCGATCTCGTCCTTGCTGAGACCCGACGACGCGGTGATCGTGATGTTCTGCTGCTTGCTCGTCGCCTTGTCGCGCGCCGAGACGTTGAGAATGCCGTTCGCGTCGATGTCGAACGTCACCTCGATCTGCGGCACGCCCCGCGGCGCGGACGGCAGCCCGTCCAGGTGGAAGCGGCCCAGCGTACGGTTGTCACGCGCCATCGGCCGCTCGCCCTGGAGTACGTGCACCTCCACCGAAGGCTGGCTGTCCGCCGCGGTCGTGAAGGTCTCGGTCTTCTTCGTCGGGATCGTGGTGTTGGCGTCGATCAGCTTGGTCAGCACCCCACCCAGCGTCTCGATGCCGAGGGACAGCGGCGTCACGTCCAGCAGCAGCAGGTCCTTGACCTCGCCGGTCAGCACCGCCGCCTGCACCGCCGCGCCGAGCGCCACGACCTCGTCGGGGTTCACCGTCTTGTTCGGCTCCTTGCCGAACAGCCGCTTGACCTCCTCCTGGACCTTGGGCATCCGGGTCTGGCCGCCGACCAGGATGATCTCGTCGATGTCGTCGGGATTGACCCCCGCCTGCCTCATCGCTTCCCGGCACGGCGTGAGGCTCCGCTCGATCAGGTCCGCCACCAGCGTCTCGAGCTTGGCCCGCGTGAGAGTCAGCACGAGATGCTTCGGGCCGCTCGCGTCCGCGGTGATGAACGGGAGGTTGATCTCGGTCTGTACCGTGGTGGACAGCTCGCACTTGGCCTTCTCGGACGCTTCCTTGAGCCGCTGGAGCGCCATGCGGTCCTTGCGCAGATCGATGCCGTTCTCCCGCTTGAACTCCTCCGCGATCCAGTCCATCACCCGCTGGTCGAAGTCGTCGCCGCCGAGATGCGTGTCGCCGTTGGTGGCCTTGACTTCGACCACGCCCTCACCGATCTCCAGGACGGAGATGTCGAAGGTGCCGCCGCCCAGGTCGTACACCGCCACCGTCTCGTCCTTCTTCTTGTCGAGACCGTAGGCGAGGGCCGCCGCGGTGGGCTCGTTGACGATGCGGAGCACCTCGAGCCCGGCGATTGCGCCCGCGTCCTTCGTGGCCTGCCGCTGGCTGTCGTTGAAGTAGGCGGGAACCGTGATCACCGCCTGGGTGACCTTCTCCCCCAGATAGGCCTCCGCCGCTTCCTTGAGCTTGCGCAGCACGAGGGCGGAGATCTCCGGCGGCGAGTACATCTTGCCGCGGCTCTCCACGCGCACGTCCCCGTTGTCGGCCTTCAGCACCTTGTACGGAATGAGCTTGGCTTCACCGAGCACCTCGTCGTAGCGCCGACCCATGAAGCGCTTGATGGAGAAGATGGTGTTCTCCGGGTTGGTGATGGCCTGACGCTTCGCCACCTGCCCGACGAGGGTGTCACCCTCCTTCGTGAATGCCACCACCGACGGAGTCAGTCGGCTTCCTTCCTGATTGGCGATGACGGCGGGATCTCCGCCCTCCACCACCGCCACTACCGAGTTCGTCGTTCCCAGGTCAATGCCGATCACCTTCGCCATGTCGTGTTCTCTCCTGTCTGAGTGTCTTGGGCGCTGCCGGACTTCGCGGAGTTACACCGCGTCGATCGTGATCTCCCCGGGCTTGACGCCCTCGGTCCTTGGAAGCTTCAACGTCAGCACGCCGTCGCCGGCAGCTCCACCGCGAGCACGACCCCGTTCATCTGAGCTCCCGGCCCCTCCGTGATCTAAGCGTATATGACTTATATAGTCTGAGTTGATCCCTGTCAAGAAAGACCAAGTTTTAGTCGTTTGGTCCAATCAAAATAGCTCTTTACAGAGATCGGCCAGAGGCCTGGGGAGGAGCAGCTCTCAGGGATGGCAGAGGTCAGATCGCCTTCAGCACCGATTTGAGTCCGGCAGGAGGGCCCGAGGGGCCGCTGCCTCCCCAGCGACGAGCGCGGGGAGCCAGCCCGCAACCCAGCCGCGCCGGTTGTGTATAATGCCGGTGCGACTCGACGATTGTCCCATGGCTGACGCCGCCGGCACTCGCTTCGTCTCCCTCCTCTCCCTCATGGCTCGCCTCAGGGCCGACGGTGGCTGCCCGTGGGATCGGGAGCAAACCAGGACCTCCCTCCGCCCGTATGTGATCGAGGAAGCGTACGAGGTCGTGCAGGCCATCGACGAGGGCTCGCGGGATCATCTCGTCGAAGAGCTCGGGGACCTGTTGTTCCAGGTCGTCTTCCACAGCCAGCTTGGAGCCGAGGCCGGCGAGTTCACGATGGACGACGTGGTCGCGCAGGTCTGCGACAAGATGACCCGACGGCACCCGCATGTATTCGGGGACCGCGTGGTGGCAGATTCCCGGGAAGCCCTCGCCCAGTGGGAACGGATCAAGCGGGAGGAGGCCGGCTCCACGGGCTCCGCCCTCGATGGGGTCCCCGCCTCGCTTCCCGCGCTGCTCCGGGCCCAGCGGTTGCAGACCAAGGCGGCCCGAGTCGGCTTCGACTGGACCGGCTGGCCGGACGCGTGGAACAAGGTGGGCGAGGAGGTGGCCGAGGTCCAGGAGGCGCTGGCCGGCGGGAATGACGCGCGCGTCGCAGACGAGCTCGGCGACCTGTTGTTTTCGATCGTCAATGTGGCGCGGCTACGGGGCATGGATGCCGAGGACTGCCTGCGCCGTGCCTCCGAGAAGTTCACCCGACGCTTCGGGAAGGTGGAGACCGAGATGAAGGCGGCCGGCCGGACGGTTACTGAGGCATCCGCAACAGACCTGGACCAAGCCTGGGAAGCGGCCAAGGCGCAAGAGCGCCCCGGCCGGCCCGAATCAGGCATGCGGTCATGAAGTGCAAGATCGGCAAGACGACCATCATCGTCGAGCGGGGGGACATCACGGAGGCGGAGGTCGACGCGGTGGTCAACGCCGCCAACGCCGAGCTGTGGATGGGCGCCGGCGTCGCAGGGGCCCTCAAGCGCAAGGGGGGGGTCGTGATCGAGGAGGACGCCATCCGGCAAGGGCCCGTGGAGATCGGCGAAGCGGTCCTGACGGTGGCCGGCGACCTAGCGGCGACCCACGTCATCCACGCGGTCACCATGGGAAAAGACCTCAAGACGGACCCCGACAACATCACCGCGGCGACCCGGGCCACCCTGGCCATCGCCGAGAAGCACAAGCTCTCCTCCCTCGCGTTTCCCGCCCTGGGCAGCGGGGTCGGCGGGGTCCCGGCGGCGCAATCCGCGGACGCCATGCTGACCACCGTGGTGGAGCACGTCAAGCGCGGGACCTCAAGCCTGGAGAAGGTTCTCTTCGTGCTCTACGAGGACCAGGCCCAGAAGGCCTTCAGCGAGGTTCTGAAGCGCCTCGGAGGCGTTCGCTAGCTCTCATTCTAGGCAGCGGAGCTACGCCCTGCGGGGGATCCCGGCCGGGAATCCATCCAGCCCCCCTGCGGGACCCTGCGCCAATAGGGGGTTGCTAAAACCACCCTGGGCTAGAATGGCTTGTCGCCACTGATGCCCGAGCCCTCCCGATACGGCTGGGGCATCCGTCGCGTTCGCAGGCAATAATCCGGGCAATTCTGGAATGCAGGTTGCATGCGCCTTGAAGGGCCCTGGGGCATACACTCAGGTCCATAGGGAGGTTCGAGCGAACTAATGGCGGCGACGATGCACGACCTGCTGACCCTGATGATCGAGCGTGGGGCCTCCGACCTCCATGTCACGACGGGCACGCACCCGCAGATCCGGCTCAACGGCAAGCTCACGCCGATCAGCCAGTTCGAGCCGCTGAGCCCGACCGACACCCAGCGCCTGGCCTACAGCGTGCTCAACGAAGGCCAGAAGCAGAAGTTCGAGGAGGAGAACGAGCTCGACCTGTCCTTCGGTATCCACGGGCTCGCCCGCTTCCGGTGCAACGTCTACCGCCAGCGGGGCGCGGTCGCCTGCGCGATCCGCGTCATTCCCGTCAAGATCCGGACCTTCGACGAGCTGGGCCTCCCCGGGATCGTGGAGCAGATGGCCGACCGGCCCAAGGGCCTGATCCTGGTCACCGGCCCCACCGGCTCCGGCAAGTCGACCACGCTGGCCGCCATGGTGGACAAGGTCAATTCGGAGCGGTCGGAGCACATCGTCACCATCGAGGACCCGATCGAGTTCGTGCACCAGCACAAGAAGTGCATGGTGAACCAGCGCGAGGTCTTCTCCGACACCCATTCGTTCAAGAACGCGCTGAAGTCGATCCTGCGCCAGGACCCCGACGTCGTGCTCGTCGGCGAGATGCGCGATCTGGAGACGATCTCGGCGGCCCTGACCATCGCGGAGACCGGCCACCTGACGCTCGGCACCCTCCACACCAACTCCTGCGCGCAGACCATCAACCGGATCATCGACGTGTTCCCCACCAGCCAGCAGGCGCAGGTCCGCGCCCAGCTCTCGCTGGTGCTCGAAGGCGTGCTGTCCCAGCAGCTGATCCCGACCGCGGACGGCCGGGGCCGGGCCATGTCGCTGGAGATCATGGTCGCGACCCCCGCGATCCGGAACCTCATCCGCGAGGAGAAGATCCACCAGATCTATTCCGCCATGCAGGCGGGGCAAA
>Ga0193723_1001029_pt1 | contig 10927 bp, 9 predicted proteins | sample H2m2metaG_FD_143042 | JGI IMG/M metagenome (GOLD analysis project Ga0193723, IMG submission 143042) | Soil microbial communities from a riparian zone of the East river system, Colorado, United States - H2m2 | ecosystem: Environmental > Terrestrial > Soil > Riparian zone | place: USA: East River... | reverse complement strand
CAGTAGGATTTTGGATTGCTATGTCAGTTATTATACTGCCCGCTTCACCAGGTTTTGAATTAAGATCTACATGGTATAAGCACATTTTACCTGGCGTAGACAATTCTTTAATCAATTCAAAGTCTGCAGCTTTAAGGTTAGGTGCTTGGCCAATAAGTATTTTCAATGGTGATACTGAATTTGCATCACATGGAAGTTTTACAGCTAAATGTCCATTCATTAGAATGTAAGGTGTTGTATCGTATAGGTGTATGAAATCCTTTGATGGTATTGTTTTACCCTCAAGTAGTATCGCCTGGGAGTCTCTTACAACTGTGGATTTATCGGTATGTGCAGCACCTGCCGTCGAGGCATTGACTGTTCCTTGATCATGTGCAGACGGAATCGCTGGATTTCCCTGTGCACTAGCATTGTTTATAGCTCCAATAGTTATGATCATGGATACTACAGCTGTTACTAAAATTCCAAAAACGATTTCTTTTTTATTTTGCATTAACCTTGAGTTGTGATAGCCATTCTTAAGTCTTATAGTACATTCGTCGAATGAACTACAAATCTTAAAATGAACAAATCTAACTTCAGGATCCCAATTATGAAAATTACTAGCGGCAAAAATATAAATCTTAAATATTGTTGCTAAGCTCTGTTATGATCACTATGGGACTAGAGAACCAGGCCATTATGAAGCAGCATTCTATCCTACAGTACAGACCACATATAACTATCGTATATTTGGAAATGTTAGTGGCCTTCCATTAGATCTTACCTTCACTTGTGCTCCTGGTGGTGTCGCCGAGGGAAAAGCACTTGATAATTCTACAGTACAGACCAAATCACAAGAAAAGGATTAACCGGTGGCTTTGGATGTCCAGAGTCAAGATCTGATGTATCATTCCCGGAAAAATATGAGTCAAACTTAGAGTTACAGAACAAGATATCACAATTGGAAAATAGAACTATGACAACAAACAAATAAAATATGAGAAAGGAAAACTTTTTTCAATTCATGTCTGCTTATCCTAATGTAAGTTTTAATGTAAAATGAATCTAGCATGAAACATGTTCATTTATTTATGATAGCTTCTGTATTATGTCAATCATGTCATCGTTACCAAGGATGTATTGAGCTACGAGCTCTCTTAAAACCAATAGAGATGATCAACCTACTGATCAGAATAATAAAATAAAAAAAGAAAAGGGCTGTTTTCCCTATTCTGGTTTTTTGCTATCCAGAGTCTATCTATCTTTGATTTACCAATGCTTCGTAGCTTATTTATCCAATGCTGCTGAATCTACTCACTAGTGTAGTCAAGGTCCGAAATTACTAGGCGAAGGTGTAGTGGGAGGAGGATAAGCAAATCTCATGGTACTCAGACAACCTACATGGGAGTTAGTTGGAACTATTTGCCCTTGAATTTCTCCTTGTTCATGTGCTGTTGTTCTAACAGTAACAGAGGCTGTCTTATTTTTTATAATATCATCTAGAGCAGTGACATTCTTTCCAACTAATGGTCCAGATAAACTGAATGCTGACAAAGGTGGTGCAACTGGTACGCCTGTACCTGCTTTAATTTCTCCAGCTATCAATATCCCGTCAACAGCTGCTGTAGGATAAGATGCTATTGTAGCTACTTCTCCATAAGGATTAGTTAAGCTTGCCAATTCAGTTCCATTCTTAAGTCCAACATGAGCACCAACGACTCCCGTTATGTTTCTAACATCTACATAATAACACAAGGTTCCATTTGCATTCATATGGAATCTAGCTTGACCTGTTGCCGGAGTATCTACGGGTGTCAAATTTTTTCCAGTTAAAGTGGCGATAAAATTCTTTGGTTGTTGAGACTTTGGTTGTTGTTGGGCGAAAGTTGAAACTGGAGCGGCTACGACTGCTACTGCAATAAGACTTGCAATTAATATGCAAGTATAGAGCCTATTCTTCATCGATCTATTATTAGATTGAGAATATTTAAGGATTCATTAAACTATTATTCATTTTATCATTCTTCTAATTGTCTGCGTTGGGTGTTACTCATAATTGACTTGGGTGTTAGTATCCTCGTGATCTCTAGCCAATGAGGTAACTTTGTTACCCAATATTTAGATATGAATTCATGTCTAGATATAACTAATACAGGAGAAAAAGAGAGAGGTAGAAGAGAAATGAGCAATGTTGGTAGCAACAATAAACAGTTTCTTATTACTCAACTAATGTGGCTTGGAATATCCTTTGGTATAAGTATTACAATTTCAATATTAATACCATTTCCAATATCGTTAGTTATCATAATAGCAGTATTCATTATGCTTAATCTCTATATGAGAAAAAGAATGATGCAAAGAATGGGAATGGGCGGTGGTGGTAGTGGAGGAATATTCGGGTCAATCTTCTCATCATCTTCGTCAATGCTTGGAGGAGATACTTCATTGAAATATTATTGCATGAGCTGTGGAACTCAACACAAAGAAGCTACATGTCCCAAGTGCGGTTCAAAAATGAAAAGGGTGGGATTTTGATGGTGAGTATCTTTAGACGCTGGAAACCAAAAGGAAAAATGTATAGCTTAAGATGTTTCCAATGTGGATCTGGTTTTCTGTCCAGTTATAATCTTGAAGCACCGATATGTGGTAAATGTATTCAAAAAGCTAAATCATTAGATTCGACCATTGACAATGAAAATCTATGTAACAAATGTGGCAATACAGGAGTAATTTATGGAAAAGAAATGTGCCATTCCTGCTATTTTGGATTCGAAAAGAAGAATGAAAGGAAGGCTCTGCAACCATGATCGAAATAGATTGGTTCTAGTACTAGGTATGAATTCAACCACACTCACTTTATTGCACATTCCTTAGCAAGAAAACCTCATAATTGCCTGGAGTGTCATCTGACCATACAATGTAGCTGTTATTAGACCGGGATATTGCAACATCAGGATAGAGCGATCTACCGACATTCTTACTTAGATTGAGTGATTTAATACTAAAGCTGTTTCCCCTATCTGTACTCTTCGTAAAAAGAATATCAGCATTTCCAGGACTATCGTCATCCCACGCTACATAGATATCGTTTTTAGATATGGTTAAGGCTGGATCAAAGGATCCCCTAGTGTTATTACTTAGATTTACCGGCTTACTAAAGGTCTCCCCGCCGTCTGTACTCTTTGTAAAGAAGATATCAGCACTTCCAGGACTATCATCATCCCATACTACAAAAATGTCATTTTTATTATCACTAAATACCTCCGGGTCAGACGAGTTTCCCTTATTCTTACTTAAATTTATGGGCTTGTCACTAAATGTATTCCCACCATCTGTACTCTTCTTTAATAATATGTCAAAATTGCCAGTAGAATTATCCTCCCATACTACATATGAGGTATTTCCGTGGACAGCTATTTTAGGGTACGCTGAATTACCAGAATTGTTACTTAAATTTATGGGCTTGTCACTAAATGTATTCCCACCATCTGTACTCTTTTTTAATAACACGTCAAAAAAGCCAGTAGAGTTCTCTTGCCATACTAAATATACATCGTTCTCAAACGATGCTATAGATGGAAATTCAGAATCTACGATGATATTATTTGCACTCTGGGTTAACTTTATGGGCTTGCTAAATGTATTCCCACCATCTGCACTCTTTGCAAAAAATATGTCAAAACTTTTGTAAGTATCGTCGTGCCATACTACACATACGTTGCTTCCACGTACTGATAAGACTGGATTAGATGATAATCCAGAATTGTTACTTAAATTTATGGGCTTGTCACTAAATGTATTCCCACCATCTGTACTCTTTGTAAAGAAGATATCAGGGTTTCCTGGGCTATCATCAGACCATACTACATATGTGTTATTTCCAGAGATGTCTATCTGGGGATCAGCAGAAGTTCGGTTATTATTGCTTAAATTTAGTACTCCATTGTAAGAAAAAGAATTAACCCTAATGGTATTTGGCCCTGGTTGGGGACCGATAATTGTTTCTTTACCATTAGCTACCTTCACAGTAACGATCCACACGGAAGGAAAAATAGTCGAAAATAATATTGCTATAAAAGAAATTGAAACTATTCTTATCTTCAATTCTATCTATCTTATGTCTAGCAGTAAATTCGATTATTTAAGTGATAAGATCTACATAGAGGAGTTTTATAGAATGCTCCCACTGAATGTATTTCATATTATTAATTTTATATTGACTATAAAAGAGATAGATTAGGCTAGTCTATATTAGAAGCACTGAGTAGTAAGAGGCTGTCTGAAGTATGAAATTAGGTCCTTTGCTGCTTTTAATAATAATACAATAGCTGATACTGATAACAACTATGATGATAAATCCTTTCTGCATGTACGAGTACTACAAGGATTAATTGTTTGTATGTATACTGGGCATGCAAAAAAATTATATTTTTCTTGCTTGAACATAGCAAGTACTGTTCAAAGAAATTGCTAAGGTTGGAGTTGAAAAAAGGGCTGCACTCGCTCTCCTTATTTAATAATAAGATAATTATTTCGTTCCTCTTAGATTAAGGCCTAACAAAGGACAGGAGCTTGATGAATCCGTTATTAACTTCTTACAGAGGACGAAGAAATGGTCTTCTTCCAAGTCCAAAGTTCGATATAATGATAGGCCAGCGATAGGTGACATTTTAGACTACAGTGAAATGAACTATAAAATCGGATGGTGGCGACAAACTACCCTCATCTTCCCTGAGTATGTAGGTGTGAAAAAGATTCTGGGCCTTCAACCCTCAATTACGACTAGATTGGCTAATGCTTCAATTGTAGCCAAAATAATAATCTTTGTTGTTGTTGTTCTTTTTACTCGAGCTTATTATTGATTCTTACTCAATATTGCTAGGAAGAGGCTATTTGACCGCGTATTTCACCATCTTGGTGTTGTTGTGTGTGGATATTGACGTATGCTCCTCCATGACTCATTAGATCGACTAAGTCTTTCATTTGTTTACCAGAGAGTGGACCTTGGAGGTCTGAAGTTGTAATCTTCCCTTTTCCCATTGATAACGGAGCCACAGGTGGCCCGCCTTCTCCTGCTTTGCCTTGGTGGATATGAGCCATCATAAAGCCTTTTAGATCCTTAGTGGTGAGATCGTATGTTAACTCTTTTCCGTCTGGGCTCAACTGTAATTGTGCAGTACCTGTTGCAGTACTATCGACTGATGGTGATTCATCTTTACCTGATAATTGTGCAGTAAATTTCATTCCTTGTAGTTGTCCTTGCGCTGATGAAGTCCCTAAATTTGCCATTCCACCTGTCCCTAAAATGATAGCGATGGTTAAGATGACAACTATTATTGACACTTTTTGCGTAGCAGCTTTAATCATCATGAATTCAGTGTAATTATTCTATAAAAGAGTTTAATTTCTAATTTGGAAAACTTTTGAATTGCCTGCGAAATATTTCAATACCAAGCAACAACTAAGGCATGACTAGGGATTATAAATTTCATGATATCTTTTCGACCTTGTCTTTAATTTATTCGCATTTCTAGAAATAGAAAACAGTAGTTTAGGTCGGCTAATTATAGTAGTAAAGGTGATTATAGCATTTTCGCATCGAATTTGTAATCCTTATAACCCTTTGATTGTATAAGATGGCGAGATGAACGAAAAGATTCTTTCACTTGGAATTGTGCTAGCGGTTGTTCTTCTTACAGGACCATTGACTCTTGTTGGTAGCACCGCTAACGTGGCAAATGCACAGGCAACTGCCACACAAAAGAATGTGGTAAGAGATTCTGCAGCGATACTTTTAGAAGGCAAGATTATTCCTACGAAAGATTACATACACCTTTATGACTCCACCCCTTACTCTATATTAAATGGACATATAGCTGCAAAGCTTCCATGCGATGCCAATTCTGTTAGTCCATTAAAGATATTGACAGGACAAGCTCCTAATCTAAAACCAGCTAACCTTGAACTTGTAAAGCCATTATCAACCCCAGGAAAGCTATGCATATACCACGTAGATATTCCATCTAAAGCTGGAGAAACTATTACAGATATAGCAATCCAAAATCCAACAACAAATGAAATAAAATTCCCGTCTACAAGTACTGTTGTAATCGGCATTAACGAAATCAGACCCTTACCTGCTTCTCAAGGTGGTATGTAAGCAGGAGAAGCACCAATAATCTATATCGACGATAAATAAGTCGTGTCAATACTAGCAGCACACAAAAATATTTAGCCGTAATAACGTAAGGTCGACCGTGAGGAGCTGGATTCAAAGTCGGCTACGTTAGTTTCCATATTACGTATTTAGGTGATGAATATTGAATATTCTCCTTATTATTCAATAGAATTTCCTGATAGAATAGGTTTCTATTCTAATACTTTCCTACATCAACTCGATAACAACCAAATCCTGGATATAAATTGCAAAGGCATTTAAAAGTAGACCTGATATCATCATAGAATCCTAACTATCGTGATGAGAAGTGAGCGCTCACCGCTTTTGACTGCACAATTCACTGGCATGAATTAATAGCTGAACAAGATAGAGATTAGATAATTATTAGCCTGAATAAGTGTTAGAACCTGGGAAAGAGAAAAGAAAAAAGAAACGACTACCGATTAATAACTGTAAGTTATAATGCTGCATCACCACTTTTCTTTGTTCCCATATCATAAGCTTCTGAAACATCGTAGACAAATATCTTGCCGTCAGAAACCGAATCTGTAGTTACAGTCTTTAGAATATCGTCGATCATCGGCTTTACCTGTGAATCTGGGACAAGTATTTCAACCTTCGTTCTAGCTCCAAATTCTGGCACATATTCCATTACACCTGTACAATATGCACTGGTTCATTTTTTGACCGACCTCTGCCTTTAACATCATAGAATGTCATACCGCCAACTTTATCTTTGTGAAGGAGTTCATTTATTTGGCTAACGCGTTCATGTGGAATTATTATGTCCAATCTCTTCATACTGCTGTATGTATTGTGGGTACATATGGATATATGCAATTCTCATATGAGTGAGATCTAGAGGTGTATCCTGCGCCTGAGCTCTCAATCTCTCGTCGTCTTATGTTTAAAACTGTGCATACGGATTGAAAATAATAGTTTTGAACGTAAAATCATGAAATTTTACTTAACGATATAGGATACCACTATGGTAGTGTTCTCTTGCAATATGAATTCCAATAGGGTATGCAAATGATCATAACATTATATTGGGAACGACAAGTATAATGAGAAATGAGCAAGAAAAATATTATTGAAGGTGAAGACGAGGAAAACAGAGTAAAACAATTGAATAAGGAAATTATGCTTGTTTTTGAAAGGCATACCGCATCTTTTGGTCATGCTTCAGCTGCTTTGTTGAGCGTAATGTACTATATCTCTGAGAAATACACCAAGCAACATCCAGAGAGTAAACAAAATTTATCGGAATACTTCAAAACGGAATTTGACAAATTTTTAAATAAATTAGCTCAAAAATGAGTCAATGAGAATATGTTTTTTATGTCATGTTATTTTATTGGTTCAAACGATTTAATCATCTTTTCAATAGCTGGCAAATAACTAGAGTATTTTGTTGCATCAGCATGATAAGAAAGGGAATACAATCTATTACCCTCTATAATGTCTATTTCCATTACCTCTGCTTTTCCTACAATAGAATCGCTATAACTATAGACTATTTTATGCGAAGGATGGTCCACATTAGTATAAGTGGTGGGAGTACTGGCATTAGATTCGATTACAGCAAATCTTGGCAACGATTTCTTGTAGGTATCGATCTGTTGGCTTACATATTGATCCAATGATCTGGCATTGGACGGATGATCTTGGGCCTCGATTATAAGATACTCTCTAAACAAATCTGAAAAGGTTTCTTGCGGGGAGATAAAATTAACGATGATATTACGGCCAGATTCTTTAATTCCAGGACTAAATTCTACCTTTTCCCAATTCGAAGGATATTGAATTTTAAATTTGTAATTTGAATTTTCGTACGTAACGAAACTACCAGTTGATGCCGACGTCTGTGCAAGCGTCTGCTGCTGCGAATTTCTAGTTATTGTAAAGGAGAACGAAAGTGAAATTATTGTTATTATTATAATGATAATTCTGACGGTAAATATATTGCTCATACCCAGTTACCGATCTTTGAGGAGCTATATTTAGAGTTTCTATACTGGATTTTATGCTTCTTTGTTTTCTCAATCAAGATAAATGTAACAAAATAGGCCATATCGATAACCTTTGATCTCTGATTGCCAGTCTTACTTGGTGTCTTAATAATTTCAGTAATATGAGGATTCAGAATAAGGTACTGAATCTTGAGTGACTAAAGCAAAGTCTCTTTCATATAAAATAATGATAAGGAGGAGAGAGGCTACTACTGCTTAGTATTAAAAAGCAAGGTTTATTATCTAGATATAAAGGTGTGGTTATGATAGCACATATTCATGAATGCTCTTTCTCTTAAATGCTATTATCCGTATAACTGCACTTTTGCTTTAAGAAGGATAAATTTACTCTCTTCTTTCCCTTCTTTTTCTACTAAACCCATGGAATTGGTTTATGATGAAACTACCTACAAGACGTATAAACTCAGCAGGAATTAGAGCAAATGATAAGGATATTTACTGAAAAATACTCAAAGTAGTATAGGAGATATTAATAGGAAGAGGAGAGGGATTGATAGCAACAAGAATTGAAGGTAATTACAATACTAGTACTAATAGCAAGTATATAGATGGAGCAAAATAAAGTGACAGACGAGGAATTGCGGTATAAATGCGCACTATGCGGAAAAAGCCTTAGAGACCAAGAAAGAGCTACATTAGTAGAAGAAACGGTTGATGGCACAAATTATAGCTTCGACAGAAGAGATTGTGCTATTATGTTTAAAAGGTTTAAAGCTGTCTATGGAGACGAATTCAAGGAATTTTTAGGACAGAGGCAATACATTTCAGATCCATTCTGGGATCAAGCAATTCCTAAAGAAGAGGAGATAAAAGAAATAGAGAAAGAAGGACTCAAACCCGAAATTATAGATATAGTTATTCGCGACCCAGCTCAAATACAGAAATCTGCTTTTGACATGGTCAAATCTGCCACAGAAGAAATAATGATTATATTCTCTACTTCTAACGCATTTCATAGGCAAGAGCGACAAGGAGTAGTCAAAGTATTAGAAGAAGTAGAGGCCTCAAAAGAAGACGTCAACATTAGAATTCTAACTCCTATAGATCAACAAATAAAAGACACATTCACAAAATTAAAAGAGCATTTTAAAAAAATTGAGATGAGAGATATACAAGAATGCTTGCACACAAAAGTTACAATTTTAGTAGTAGACCGGAGATCATCCTTGGCGGTAGAACTCAAGGATGAGAATAAAGATCTTGTATACGAAGCAATGGGATTAGCAACATATTCTACAAGTAAATCAACTGTATTATCTTATGTATCGATATTTGAAAGTCTTTGGAAGCAAGTGGAATTAAATGAACAAGTAACAAGACTATACGAACAATTAAAGATACAAGACAAAATGCAAAAGGATTTTATCAATATCGCAGCCCATGAATTAAGAGCTCCTATTCAACCTATCCTTGGTCTTGCTGAGGTGCTTCGTTCCAGGAAGAAGATCGATGCCAACGAACAAGAAGAATTGCTTGGCGTCATAATTAGAAATGCAAAACGACTAAAAGGACTTACAGAGAACATTTTAGATGTTGCCAGAATTGAAGGCCAATCACTAACTTTACACAAGGAACCTCTCTACATTGATGATATAATATTGGATGTAGTGGAAGATATGATGAATCAAATTGGCAAAATCGACGATCTTAAATTACTATATGACTCTAGACTAGACACTCGTTTGCCAGTTGAGGCAGATCGAGGTCGAATAACTCAGGTTATTAACAACCTATTAAATAACGCAGTATATTTTACCAAAAAAGGGACAGTCTCTATTATTAAAGAGAAGAAGAATGATTCCGTTGTTGTTGCGGTGAAGGACACAGGAATTGGAATAGATTCTGATATGTTTCCTAGATTGTTTACAAAGTTTGCTACAAAGTCGCCCAAGGGTACTGGATTAGGCTTGTATATTTCAAAGAGCATCGTGGAAGCACATGGTGGTAAAATATGGGCAGAAAATAATGTTGATGAGGAGGGAGCGACATTTACATTTAGTTTGCCTGCCCGTCCGAGTTAGAAACTAAAAGAAAAATTAGCATTTTCCTCCTTGCTTAACTTCCTTTGTACACTCTTTATCCTGCCGTCATTCAATTCCCACATCTCTTAAATGATATGATGTAGGCAAACCACTGGAAATATATGAAAAAGATGCCACTGTCGGATAGACATACAAAGACTCCCGATAATCGTCTAATAAAAATGAAGGGTATTAAAAATGAAACTCGAAGAAATATCCTAGATGATAAAAGAAGAAAAGAGAACTCGAATGAAGATCACAGACATATTTTTGATGTGGCCATAATAGGAGCTGGATTTGCTGGCCTATCTGCTGCATTGCTCCTTGGAAGATATCTGCTTCCTACAGTAATTTTCGACGGAGGAAAAACAAGGAATTTTATGACTAAACAAGTCCATGGTTATTTAGGTTTAGAAAACACTACACCCATAGAGTTTATTCAGAAGGCATGGAGGGATGTGTTACAGTACGAATCAATAAAAGTAATTAAAGCAAAGGTTGGGAGAGTTGAAAGAGAAGGCCGTCTTTTTTTGTTATCCACAAAAGAGGATACGAGGAGAACAAGAAGAAGGATATTAGTCAAAACGAAACACGTGATAATTGCTACAGGAATCAAGGATGTTAAACCAAATGTAAAAAATTTTGAAACGTTCGACGGAAATGGAGCATGGCATTGCCCTCACTGTGACGGCTTTCAAAATTTTTTACATTTG
>Ga0193723_1001027_pt1 | contig 10948 bp, 8 predicted proteins | sample H2m2metaG_FD_143042 | JGI IMG/M metagenome (GOLD analysis project Ga0193723, IMG submission 143042) | Soil microbial communities from a riparian zone of the East river system, Colorado, United States - H2m2 | ecosystem: Environmental > Terrestrial > Soil > Riparian zone | place: USA: East River... | reverse complement strand
GCGATTATCGAACTTGAGGTGCATGTAGAACATCACCACTAGCGCGAACTTCACCGCCGACAACACGAGCAACACGGGGACGAGCACGCCCTGGAACGCCGGCACATAGAAGACGCCCACCTCGATCAGCGTGATCATCACGAGGATCGTCGCAACCCGGAGATATGTGCCCGTCGTGGCGTGTGCCTGCTCGCTCATTCCACCCTTCCCTTTCGAATCATTGAATCAGATAGACGACCGTGAAGATCACGATCCACACGACGTCCACGAAATGCCAGTACAGCCCGGTGATCTCGACGGTGAGCGCATTGGCGGGGCCGAGCTTCCCGCGCAGGGCCTGGATCCACAACGTCAGGAGCCAGATCACGCCCACGGTCACGTGCGCGCCGTGCGTTCCCGTGAGCACGTAGAAGGTCGAGCCGAACAGGTTCGTCGTCAGGCCGAGCCCTTCATGGACGAAGTGGCTGAACTCCCAGAACTGACCGCCCAGAAAGACGAGACCGAGGAGCGCCGTGATCAGCAGCCACAGCTTGCCCTGTTTCATGTCGCCGCGCTGGACCGCCGCGAGCGCGAGCACCATCGCGAGACTCGACATGAGCAGGTCGAACGTGCTGAACGACGTGAACGGGATATTCAGAATCTCGTGCGGATACGGCCCGACGAGGCTGCGTCCCTTGTAGACCAGATAGGTGGAGATGAGCGAGCCGAAGAGCAGGCACTCCGAGCCGATGAACGCCCAGAACGCCATCTTGCGGCTGTCGAGCCCCATGCTTGTGTGGTGGCCCCCCGTCGCGTGTGCCATCTACATCTCAAAGGGCTCGTAAGCCCAGCGGTAGATCCCGACCATCACGACGGCGGCGCCGCCGATCACGACCGGGATCAGGTGTGCCAGCGCACCGATCGCCATGACGGGCAACCCGAACGCCGTGATCATCGGCCACCACGAGCCCCCAGGGACGTGGATCGGCGCCGGCGGCCGCTCGGGCAACGGGGCCATCGGGGCATGCCGTTCGGTTTGCCATAGCGGCATGCGGCTCTCGACGGTCGGGATCACGGTGAAGTTGTAGACCGGCGGCGGCGAGGGAATCGCCCATTCGAGGGTGGCGCCGCCCCAAGGATTGTTCGGCGCGTCAGCCGGCCGCCAGCGGGTGCGCAGCAGATTCCAGAAGAAGATCAGCGTGGCGATCCCGATGAGAAAAGCGCCGATGGTGGAGACCAGGTTGAATCCGGCGACACCCAACTCTGAGGAGTAGGTGTAGATGCGGCGCGGCATGCCGAGCAGGCCGGAAAAGTGCATCGGGAAGAACGCGAGGTTCATGCCGATCATCGTGAGCCAGAAATGCACCAGGCCCAGCCGCTCCGAGAGGAATCGGCCCGTCATCTTCGGCCACCAGTAGTAGATCCCCGAGAACAGCCCGAGGATCGTCCCCCCGAACAAGACGTAATGGATGTGGGCGACCACGTAATACGTGTCGGTCTGCTGTAGATCGGACGGCGCCGACGCGTGGGTCACGCCCGAGAGCCCGCCAATGATGAACATGGCGATGAAACCGACCGCAAACAGTAACGACGTGGTGAACCGGATCTGCCCACCCCAGAGCGTACCGATCCAGTTGAAGATCTTCACACCCGTAGGGATGGCGATGAGCATGGTCGTGCCGGCGAACACCGAATCGGCGATCGGGCCCAGTCCGGTGGAGAACATGTGGTGACTCCACACACTCCACCCGAGGAACGCGATCACGACACCTGAATACACGACGACGGTGTAGCCGAACAGCGGCTTCTTGGAAAACGTCGGCAACACTTCCGACACGATGCCCATGGCCGGCAGAATGAGGATGTAGACCTCGGGATGCCCGAACATCCAGAAGAGGTGCTGCCACAGAATCGGGTCGCCGCCGCCCGACGGCAGGAAGAAGTGTGTGCCGAAAAAGCGGTCGAACATAAGCAGAACGAGCGCGACCGTAATCACCGGGAACGCGGTGATGACGAGGAACTGGGTGATGAGCGTCATCCACGTAAACGGCGGCAGGCGCAGCATCCGCATTCCCGGCGCGCGCATGTTCAAAATCGTCACGACGAAGTTGAAACCAGCCGCGAGCGATGCGATCCCGAGGATCTGCAGGCCGAGCAGCCAGAAATCGACGTTCGGACCGGGCGAGAACTGCCGCGATGTGAGATTCGCGTACCCGAACCAGCCGGCGTCGGGCGCGACGGACAGCCGGTCGGCACCGAACAAGGGCCCAGCGATGAAGCTCGCATTCAAAAACAGGCCGCCGAGCAGGAACACCCAGTAGCTGAACGCATTCAGCCGCGGGAATGCGACGTCGCGCGCGCCGATCTGGAGCGGAATGATGAAGTTGAAGAACGCGGCCGAGAGCGGCATCAGCGCGAGAAACACCATCGTCGTGCCGTGCATCGTGAACAACTGATTGAATGTCTCGGCGCTCACGCCGAGGCCACCGTCCGGCCGCGCCAACTGCGCGCGGATGATGAGCGCCTCCAGTCCGCCGATCAAGAAAAAGCCGAACGCGGTCCAGAAGTAGAGCAGGCCGATCCGCTTGTGGTCGGTGGTGGTCAGCCAGCTCTTCATTTCAGGCTCTGGAGATAGGCGACCACGGCATCGAGATCCTGGGGCGACAGATTCTGCGGCGGCATCAGCGCCCCAGGTTTGAGCGACGGCGCGTTCATGATCCAGTGGTGCAGCATCTCAGTCGTATTCGGAAACAGCGCGCCGGCAATCGTCGCGCGGCCGCCGACATGGCTCAGATCAGGGCCCACTTTGCCCTGCGCGATCCCGGTAATCGTGTGGCAGCCGATGCACGCGCTGCGCCTGAACACCTGCTGCCCTGCCTCGGCCGGTGATCCTTTTGCGGGCGTGGCGGGAGCGGCGCGCTGTTGGTCCACCCAGCCCTGGAACGCCGAATCGGTCTGCACAAACACGCGGAGCCGCATGTTGGCGTGCGATGCGCCGCAGAACTCGGCGCACTGGCCCCAGTACTCACCCGCGGAGTCGGCGCGGAATGCGATCCGGTTGGTGCGTCCCTGAATCAGGTCCCGTTTGCCGGCCAGCCGTGGCACCCAGAAGCTGTGGATCACGTCGGCCGACGTCATCTCGAGCTGTATCGGCGTCTGCACGGGGATGTGCAGCTCGTTGTAGGCGCCGATGTTCAGCGTCGGGTAGCGGTATTCCCACCACCACTGGTGCCCGATGACCTCGACGCGCAACGCCCCATCCGGGGCCTGACCCGCCGTGGCGAAGATCTCGCGCATCGTGGGGACGGCGATGAAGACGAGGATCAGGGCCGGCGCCAGCGTCCACCCGATCTCGAGTGCGGTGTGGCCGTGCACCGGCTTGGGGGCCGCCGCGCCGGGCCGCGCACGGAACCGGGCGATCGCGACGAGCAGCAGCGTCTCGACGATGACGAAGACGCCGACCGCCCACCAGAAAATGTTCTTGTAGAGACCGTCCAGATCGGTGCTGAAATCTGATCGCGGAGCGAACACCGATTGCGGGAATGGTCCGCTGCACGCGGTGAGAAGCAGGAGGAGCAGGGCGAGAACTAACGGCACGCGTCAAACTAGACCGACCCCCGCACCCCGTCAACGCGCACTATCTTAGGTCGGACATGGCTGAATTATCCGAACGTCTGCAAGCCGCGCTCGGCGCCGCGTATCGAGTGGAACGAGAGCTCGGGGGCGGCGGCATGAGCCGCGTGTTCGTGGCCGAGGAAACCCGACTCGCGCGGCGCGTCGTGATCAAGGTCCTGCCACCCGACCTCGCGCTGGAAATGCGTGTCGATCGCTTCAACCGCGAGATCCAGCTCTCCGCGTCGCTCCAGCATCCGCACATCGTTCCCCTGCTCGCAGCCGGCGGTGCCGACGACGTTCTGTACTACACGATGCCCCTCGTCGAAGGGGAGGCGTTGCGCACGCGGCTGAGCCGGGAGGGCGAGCTGCCGGTGCGCGACACGGTGCGCATCCTGAAGGACGTGGCCGACGCACTCGCGTACGCGCACGCCCGCGGCGTGGTGCATCGCGACATCAAGCCTGACAACGTCCTCCTTTCCGGGCAGCATGCGGTCGTGGCGGACTTCGGCGTGGCCAAGGCGGTCAGCCAGGCCAAGACCGAGAGCGGGCTGACGTCGGTCGGCGTGGCCCTGGGCACACCGGCCTACATGGCGCCCGAGCAGGCAGCCGGTGATCCCAACATCGACGCCCGAGCCGACATCTACGCGTTCGGCGCGATGGCGTACGAGATCCGGTCGGGCCGCGCCCCATTCGCCGGCCTCGCGCCCCACCAGATGCTGGCGGCGCATGTCACCGAGCCGGTGGTGCCCATCACCGACCGGCGGCCGATGCTGCCGGCGGCGCTCGCCGACCTCGTGATGTCGTGCCTTGCGAAGAATCCGGCGGACCGGCCGCAGAGCGCCGACGAGCTGCTCCAGGCGCTCGAGGGCATGGCGACATCCAGCGGCTCGACTCCCGTTTCATCCACGGTGACGACCATGCGCCACGTGTTGCGGCGGCCGCGCAATCGCATCGTCGCGATCGCGGCCATCGTAGTGGTCATGCTGCTCGCGGGATGGGCGGTGCTGCGGCCTCGCGCCGCGGCGGTACTCGATCCGAACCGCATCGCGGTCGCGCCGTTCGACGTGCTGGGACCCGAGCTCGAGCTGTGGCGAGAAGGGCTGGTCGATCTGCTCTCGCGGAGTCTTGATGGCGCAGGACCGCTCCGGACCGTTTCGCCCACCCTTATCGTCCGGCGCTGGAGCGGGCACGCGGACCCAGGATCCGCGCAAGCGCTGGGTCAGGCGACGGGCGCCAGGACGGTGGTGTTCGGCGGATTGGTGCGCGCTGGGCCTGACTCGGTGCGCCTGACCGCGACGGTCCTAGACGTGGCCGGCCCTAACGTCCTCGGCGACATCGAGCTCCGGGAGCGCACGGACCGGATGGATCGCCTGGCTGACTCGCTCACCGTGGCCGTGCTGCGCGAGCTGGGACGGACGCGCGCGATCGGGCTGGTGCGCAGCGCGCCGCTTGGCTCGCGCTCGCTCCCCGCGCTCAAGGCGTTCCTGCAGGGGGAGCAGTTCCTCCGGCGTTCCACCTGGGACTCGGCGCTGGCCTACCATCAGCGGGCGATCGGACTGGACAGCGGGTTCGCACTCGCGTGGAGCCACGCAGGCCTCGCGGCGGGCTGGCAGCACTCGGCGCAGGATTCCTTGTCGCACACCTATAAGCTGCGTGCGGGAGCGCTCAATCACGGCCTCGCGCCGCGCGAGAGCTTGATCGTACAGTCCGAATCCCTGGCCGCGGTGGTGTACCAGGGTCCCGCGCAGGTCTCGGGCCGGTGGTGGACGTACGGCAAGCGGCTGATCGCAACACTCGACGATGCGGTGCGACGCTACCCGGATGATCCAGAGCTGTGGTACATGCTCGGCGACGCGCGGTTTCACGCGGGGTCGCTCGCCCGCCTGCCGCTCCGCGCGAGCCTCGAGGCCTTCGACCGTGCCATTGCCCTCGACTCGGCATTCACGCCGTCGTACGTGCACGCCGTCCCGCTGGCGCTCGAATACAGCGGCACGGCGGCCGGCCGGCGGTATGCGCAAGCATTCCTCGCGGCCGGCGCCATGGGGAGCTACGCCCAGGGCACCGATCTGGTCTTGCAGTTGACTAGTCCACCCACGCGCGCGCGCGCGATCGAGTATCTCGCCGACAGCGCGGACGCGCATTTGTTCCAGACTGTGTGGCTCGCGATGGCGCGCTGGATGGACTCCGCTGAAACGTTGGTGGCCCTGATGCGCGCCCGCGCGGCGACGCAGCAAAAAGGCACCACGCCATCCAATGTCGGCGTCTTCATGCTCCCGGTCGCGCTGGCGGAACGCGGGCACGTCAAGGAAGCTTCCCAGCGCACGGCCATTCCCGGGCTGTTGGCGCAGTTCGCGCTCGTCGGTGGCGTCTCCAAAGACAGCGCCACGCAGCTCGCGCGCACCTGGTCGACGAATCCGGGCGAGGGGGCGCTCTATGCCGCTCCGCTGCTCGCGGCAGGGCACGATACGGCCACACTGGCGGCCACCGTGCGGCGGATGGAGGCGATGCAGCAGCATCTGCCGCCGAACCTGCCGCCGATCGCACACGATGCCGTCGGCTACGTCATCGCCGCCACGCGTGCGTTCCTCGCGCTCGCCCGCGGCGACAGCGCCGAGGCGCTGCGCCTGTTCGACGCGCGGCCCGATACCGCGTGCTTTGGAACGTGCGTGATCGACGATCTGGTACACGTGCAGCTGCTCGCCGCCCGGGGCCGCCCCGCGGATGCGGCCGCGCGGCTCGAGCGGCCTCTGGTAGGATTCTCCCCGGGGATCATGCCGGTCGAAGTGTTACGGGCGCTCGAGCGCGGCCGGGTGAACGAGCGCCTCGGCAATCGTGACCGCGCGATCGAGGGCTATTCGCTGGTCGTCCAGGCGTGGCGCAACCCGGATCCCGAGCTCCTGCCGTATGTCACGGAAGCACGCGCTGCGCTGGCGCGCTTGGCGGGCGAGAAGCGCTAGATTTCCCCTCGGCACACGCGACCGTGGCGGAATTGGCAGACGCGCCAGCCTTAGGAGCTGGTGGGGCAACCCGTGGGGGTTCGAGTCCCTCCGGTCGCACTGGCCGTCTAATGACGGGAGGTTCTGGAGGTTGGCGAAGGGTCGTGAAGGTTGTGTAGGACCGACCCGTTCAGATCCTCCACCAACCTTCACCAACCTCCACCCACTCCCGCCAGGCCGCACCTTCCTTCCATGGTTAGATTATCCGCCAGATGCCCGACATTCTGGTAAAGAAAACCCGCGCGGAGCCCGGCGAAGCGTCCCTCGAGGTGACGATTCCTCCGGACAACGTTAGGGCTGCCGAGGAGCGCGCGACGAAGGTCTACCAGCAGCGCGCCCGCCTTCCCGGTTTCCGGCAAGGCAAGGCCCCCGCCGCCGTGGTGCGGAAAAAGTTCGCCGACGACATCCGTCAGGAGACGCTGCGCGAGCTCGTGCAGGAGAGCTGGCGCGTCGCGCAGAAGCAGGAAGAGCTCAAACCGATCGCCGACCCACACATTCACAACCTGAAGTGGGAAGACGGTTCGCCGGTCACCTTCGAGTTTCACGTCGAGCTGAAGCCCGAGCTCAAGCTGGAGCGGCTCGGCAATTTCCGGCTCACGCGGAAGGTCGCGGCGGTCACAGCCGCGCAGGTGGACGCGCAGCTCAACGCCATGCGCGAGCAGCGTGCCCCGTGGACGCCGGTCGCGGGTGAAAAGCCGAAGCCCAAGGACCTCGTGGACGTCACGATCGCGACGCGCGAGAACGGTGAAGTCAAAGACCCTCAGCCCTATCAGTTCGTGCTGGGCGAGGGGCGCGCGATCCCGGACGTGGAAGAGCGCGTCATGAACCTCCTGCCGGGTGAATCGGTCGACGCGACGGTGCGCTTCCCCGACGACTTCGCCGAGGAAGCAAAGCGCGGGCAGACGCGCGACATCCAGGTCACCCTGCGTGAAGTCAAGCGCCAGGAGCTGGCGGTCCTCGACGACGCGTTCGCGCGCGAGATGGGCGATTTCGAGTCGCTCGACGCGCTGCGTGCCGCGGTCACGGCGGACCTCGGCACGGAAGCCGAACGGGACGCCGACGCGAAGGTGCGCGGCGAGCTGATCGAGCAGATCGTGCAGGCGAACAGCGTCGTCGCCCCGCGGCCGCTCGTGGAACGCGTGCTGGGGATGTACGCGCAGGCCTATGAGGTCCCCGAGGACCGCTGGGAGACGTTCGCGCAGGAGTTCCGGACCGTCGCCGAATCGCAGGTGCGGCGCGATCTCGTACTCGACTACGTGGTGGAGTCCCAGAATCTGCGCGCCACAGAAGCCGAGCTGGACGAGCGGATCCAGCAGCTCGCCGAGCGGCGCAGCATGCCCGCGGCGCAACTGTATGCCTCACTGGAGAAAGCCAAGCGGCTCCGCGATGTCGCGCGGAGCATCACCGAGGAGAAGGTGTTCGCCTATCTCCTGTCGCAGTCCACCGTGGAGCAAGCGTGACGACGAGCGAAAGCCACATCTATCCTCCGTATATCATCGAGCGCTCGAGCCGTGGCGAGCGCACCTACGACATCTTCAGCCGCCTGTTGATGGACCGCATCGTGTTCCTCGGCACCGCCATCAATGACGACGTCTCCAACATCATCATCGCCCAGCTCCTCTTTCTCGACGCCGACAATCCCGAGCGCGATATCTATCTGTATATCAATTCGCCGGGCGGGATCGTGTCGTCCGGGATGGCGATCTATGACACGATGCAGTTCCTGCGCGCGCCCGTGAATACGATCTGCATGGGCATGGCGGCCTCGATGGGTTCGTTCCTGCTCGCCGCGGGGCGCAAGGGCAAGCGGTCAGCGTTACCCCACGCGCGCATCATGATGCACCAGCCCTCGGGCGGCACCCAGGGCACGGCGTCGGACATCGAGATCCAGGCACGGGAGATCTTGTTCCTACGCCGCAAGCTCAACGAGCTGTATGCCAAGCACACCGGCAAAAACGTCGAATCGATCGAAAAGGACATGGACCGCGACCGCTTCATGTCGGCGGAAGAGGCCAAGGAGTACGGTTTGATCGATCACGTCATCTCGAACTTCGAGGAAATCAAGGAAGACGGGAAGGCAAAGAAGTGATCCCTTGCGCCGCCAGAAGCGCCTTCCCATACTAGGATACGATGTCTCACGACAAGCATCTCCGCTGCTCGTTTTGCGGTAAATCCAAGGATTCAGTCCGGAAATTCATTTCCGGGCCGTCGGTTTATATCTGCAATGAGTGCATCGCGCTCTGCAATGAGATCCTGGCGGAGGACGAAGAGCGCGAGGTCGCCGAAGCCATCACGCAGGTCCCCACGCCCGCGGAGATCAAGGACGTGCTGGACCAGTACGTGATCGGGCAGGACCGCGCCAAGAAGACCCTCGCCGTCGCCGTCTACAATCACTACAAGCGGATCAACTCCCATTCAGGCCGCGATAACGAGGTCGAGCTCGACAAGAGCAATATCCTCCTGATTGGCCCGACGGGAGTCGGCAAAACGCTGCTGGCGCAGACGTTAGCCCGCATTCTCGATGTACCGTTCACCATCGCCGACGCCACCACGCTGACCGAAGCCGGGTACGTCGGCGAGGATGTCGAAAACATCCTCGTACGCCTGCTGCAAGCCGCCGATTTCAACGTATCCGAGGCCGAGCGGGGCATCGTCTACATCGACGAGATCGACAAGATCGCGCGCAAGTCAGAAAACCCCAGCATTACGCGCGACGTCTCGGGCGAAGGTGTGCAGCAGGCGTTGCTCAAGATTCTCGAGGGCACGGTGGCGAGCGTGCCGCCGCAGGGCGGCCGCAAGCATCCGCAGCAGGAATACATCCAGGTCAACACCAAGGACATCCTCTTCATCTGCGGTGGTGCATTCGACGGGCTCGAAAAGATCATCGAATCGCGCACGGGCCGGCGACAGATCGGCTTCACCAAGGAAGAGGTGGCCGAAGGCGTCGCCCAGAAGCTGAAGAAGAACCCGTTCGTGGACGTGGAGCCGGACGATCTGCTGCGCTACGGGCTCATCCCCGAGCTCGTGGGCCGCCTGCCGGTCACCGTCCCGCTCGACGCGCTCGACGAGGAATCGCTGGTCCGGATCCTCACCGAGCCGAAGAACGCGCTCGCCAAGCAGTACCAGAAGCTCTTCGACCTCGAGGATGTGCGCCTGACGCTGGAGAAAGACGCGCTCAAGGCGATTGCGGCGAAGGCCATGAAGCGGGGCACCGGCGCCAGAGGGTTGCGCGCCATTCTCGAAGAGATGATGACCGACATCATGTTCGAGCTGCCGAGCCGCGATGACGTGCGCGAAGTGGCGATTACGGCCGAATGCGTCACGTCCGGCCGCGCACCGCTGCTCGTCACCGAGCGCCCCCGCCAGAAGAAAGAAGCCTGAGCGACCCTCACTACATCGGCTCGTTTCCGCGCGCTGATGTGCTGCTCGATCCCCCGCTTCCCGAAGTCGCGTTCGTCGGCCGCTCCAATGTCGGCAAATCTTCGCTGCTCAATGCCCTTGTAGGGCGACGGATCGCCAAAATCTCCGGCACTCCTGGGAAGACCCGGGCGTTGAATGTGTTCCTGATTCCGGAACTCGGAATTGGAGCCCCGGTGTACTTTCTCGACTTACCTGGGTATGGCTATGCACGGGTGGGGAAAGCACAGCGAGCCGCATTTCGGGGATTGGTGAAGCACACCTTGCGACGCGACCGGTTGCGTGGCGTCGTGTGGCTGCTCGATATCCGGCATCCGCTGTCCGCGGATGATCAGGCGATGCAGGACGCCCTTGCGGAGGAAGAAAAAACGCACGTGCTCGCGGCCCTCACGAAGGGCGATAAGCTTTCCTCAGGCAAGCGAACCACGCGAGAGCGCGAGCTGCGCGAAGAGTTGGGGCTGCCGGAGGATCAGGTCGTGGCTACGAGCGCAAAAACAGGCGAGGGTATCGCCGACTTGAAAGAAGCGATTGCTGGGCTGATTTCCGGAGCGACGCCGTGATCCTGGCCCTGCTGCTCTGTCTCGTCGCTCAGGATACGGTGCCGGCCGGTTACGGCACCCTCCGCCGCGACGACATCGTCGCCCGCTTCAGCACCGGCACACTCGAGATCCAGGTCCTGCCGCTCGACGAGCAGGTCATCCGGCTGCTCGCGCCCGACACCTATCGCTCGCTCGCCCAGCTCGTGCGAAGCCGCACCACGGACATCGCCGCGGCCGCCAGCCTTGGCGCGACGCAGAATCCGACGCTCGTGATGGTGACGTTTCTGGGTGTGGTGGCGGGGGCACGATTCACCCCGGAGGAGCTGAACATCACGAGCCGCGGCCGGCTGTTCCGGCCGATCGGGATCGTGCCGCTGTCGCCAACCTGGAGCGCCTATCAGC
>Ga0193723_1001025_pt1 | contig 10957 bp, 7 predicted proteins | sample H2m2metaG_FD_143042 | JGI IMG/M metagenome (GOLD analysis project Ga0193723, IMG submission 143042) | Soil microbial communities from a riparian zone of the East river system, Colorado, United States - H2m2 | ecosystem: Environmental > Terrestrial > Soil > Riparian zone | place: USA: East River... | reverse complement strand
AGCAAGAGAGGTGCCTGGATACTGTGACCGCGACCTTGGGATTAAGCCGTCAAACGTTGCATTTGGATTCCTCTTGTCAGCCGCTCCCATTGTCCAGAAGGCCCACCGATCGTCGATGCTTCCAAGCGCGTTGTCGATTTGGTTGCAGAGTCGCCCCACGTGTGTTCGAATAATCCAGTTCCAGCCGATCTGGCGGCATACTTTGGCAACACTCTTTACTCTGTTCTTGAAGTGCATGCCCGCATCAAACGCTACGTCATTGTAGAAAAAGGAATACGCTAGGCGAAAGACCGCGTTTCTCCGCGAGATCGTACCTAAGACGTTGGCATGAGGAATTGGATCTGTTGCCGCATTTAAGCGAGCTACCGTGGGAGAAGTGGTTTTGAGGTCGGTCAACCCAGCACTCTGAGCTCCGAATTCGTTACTCAGTAATGCCTGAATCTTTCCCTCGAACACGTTGTGCAAAAGGCCCAGGATATAGTCCACGGCGAGACCACTCAAAAGGTCTCCGGGCGTCGCTCGGTACATGATACTGATTACGCTTGAGAAAAAATCGGTGACTTCGTTGGCGGCGTACCCTGCTACTCGAGTAGCATTGTCGGCAATCGGAGCGCCTTGATGCGGCGTGCCCATTGTGATGATGCCTGAGAAAGTTCCGGGATGGCTGAAGTAGGCCGATCGACTTGTCAGCCCACCCATGCTGTGACCAACCAACACATGTGGTCCCTTTCGATCACCGGACACCTTCGTGAAAAGATTTGCCGCCTGGCTATCAATAGCCAAGCCCCCGTTCAAGCTCGGGTACTCTACCGTTTTAAGGTCAACCTGTGGGCTCAGCAACGCCGGAGTATTGGGCGTTTTGAATCGCAAGGAATCGTCGTTGAACCCGTGAATGAAGACTGTGTACCCGTAACTGAATTGTGCGGTCAGAATACCGGGCAATACCGCAATGGCAAGGAGACCGAGTCGAAGTTGGCGAATCATTTTTTGTGCCTCAAATGTGAGAGTCGGTGACAGACTATCTGACGGCCGCTGGATCCCAATGAACGTTTCGGAGGAGAATTGTTGTCTTGCTCGAGACGCGTCTCCCACCGATTATGTCCTCTCCCACCACATCCATTTGTTCGCGTACGTATTTCCCATTCATCAGAGACCATGTGAGATCTGCGCGGACTGTCGCATTTAGAGTCTTGACCTCTTGCCGCCGGATTAGCTCAGTCGTCGGATCAATCGCAATTGTCGTTTCTTCGCCGTTTGCGGATACTCCACGAAACTGACGAAACCCTTCCAAAGACGGCGCGATTTCGGTTTTGCCGTTCAAGAGATATCTGAGAACAATTCGACGAAGCGGAGTGACGACAATATCGTGCGTGGTCGGAGCTCCGATTTTAATGTCATACTGCGGGCAAGGCGGATTCGAGCAGTGCACGGGATTTGGGTCTTGAATCACTGCGTAGTATGGCTCGTTGTAGGATGCTTGCTGCTCGTCAGGAGTAGCGGCGACGAACTCAAAGCTGGTTGCGCCCACATTTCCCGGTCCTTCGATTTGGGTCCCCGCCGCATCGTAAGAGCTCGTTGTGCCAGCTTGGTAAATGACGGTGCCTACATCTTCCGAGTAGTCCGAGGCAGGTTCGGAGCTTCCTATTTGTGTGATCTCGCCGTTGTAATCGCTTCCCGTCCATTGCTCGCAGATCCGGGCCGTATCGGTCACGGCTTCGACTCCAAAGGAAGCAAGCTCGGTCTCATCGGTCTGGGTTATTGCGTCGTAGGTAATTCCGCAACTGAAACCACCGATTGTGGCTCGCAATGACTCGGGTGGTGTGAGTCTTGGACCAGATGGCGCATGTTCGGAGTCGGAACACGCCAAAACAACCAACGCGATGGCGCTGGCAGACAGCAACAATGTTCGCTGCAGCATAGTAGCCTCAGGAATTGAGTCCGCTAACACGAGCGTTCCGGAACGCGGAACGCGACTCGGGGGCCTGTGGAAGAACGAGGCCGACTCGTCCTCAGAGGATGCGCAGGAGGGTCTTGTGAAATGAAACAGACATCACGGTGGCAGGAAAACCACAACTCCGGTCGACGAGCTGATCAGTCGCCCATGCGAACCAGAGCCCAATTGGCTGCCGTAGCTAACGACTGAACAGTCGCACAAATTAGGAGCGCGCTCGAGAGAGCGCGTTTTTGCATCCTGTCCTCTGAGGCATTCGTGTTGCGCTTGCGGAATGACATGCTGCTCGCATTGTCTCGCCTTGCCCGGTATTCACACGTGCGGCGTGACGACCGATGGCGTCGTCTATTGTTGGGGAGCAAACAATCCGAACCAGCTCTCCACGGCCGCAATCACCGGCACTTGCGCGCAATATGCCTGCAGCATGCGACCGGTCAGAGTGAGGCGACTTCGCAACTGACGGTGAAGCACGCCGGCCTTTTTCGTATAGTTGCGGTTGTAGCAGTGGTGGCCATCGCGGCATGCGAACGGCCGACGGCTCCCGAGCTCGTCGCGAAGATCGATCAGGCCGAGCGTGAGATGCAGTCGGACACTGCAGCGGAGCGCACTCTGGGCTGGAGACTTGGGGCAAGCTGGGATTTGATCCGGCTTCTGCCGAACGGTCGCGTCGGGCCAAATCTTCTAACCGACATCGACGGCAAGGAGCATTGGTTCAAGGCCTTCGTGTTCGAGCGCGTGATCATCCGCCTCGATCCACACGACGGCTACCCGTGCCCGCTCGTGCTGAGGGAGCTGCTCGCTGTCGAGGGCGGCCGGCAAAGCTTCATGCTGAAGGGCTCCGATTTCAGCCAGCCTATCGGCAGCAATCCCAATTGTGAGGGACATTTCCAGGACGAGCGAGCTTCGCAGCCGGCGTGGCGACCGTTCCTCTGGGTCGAGCGTGTTGGCAACGGACCGCAGATCGGCGGGATTTCCGGCAGCGCCCGCATCGATGAAGTCGGCAAGACCGACGACTGCAGCTTCCTCAAGATTGACCAAGGTTTTCCGCTCAAGGTCGACTGCGAGCTGCGAGATTACGCGGTGCAGCTATCCGTTAAGCTCGGGGTGTCGAAGGATGATTCGACTCACGGACACATCCTACCACAGCAGATAATGAACGTTTCATATCAGCGTGTGCCGGGACTTCGGCTCGTGATCCATTGTGCGGTGAAGAGGACAGACATCGGCGGATGCTCCCCCATGCCGCCCCGCTAGCAGCTAGGTCTTCATTGCCTGCCGCTGTCCAAATTAGAACGCGCCTGAAGGCGCGTTTCTTTTTACAATTCCCCTACTTGCTCGGCGTGTTCTATGCAGCAGATTCGATATCCCGCCGCGAGTCGAGGGGCGAAGATGCGAATGTTCCGAACGACCTTAGCAATTGCGCTTGCTGCAGCGACCCTGTCCGGTTGCCGCGGAAGTCAGTTCTCCGAGGACCTCGTCCCCGAGCTGAACTCTGACAGCAAGGTGGTTCTCGAGGTCGAGAACCATAACTGGTCCGATATCATCATCTACCTCGTGCGCGACGGCCGACGAACCCGGCTTACCAGCGTGACAGCGACCAAAAATTATTCGATGGTGCTTCCGCCCAACATGATTGGGCAGGTCGGCAATGTTCAGCTGGTCGCGCGACGTGTTGGCGCGTACGATCGATACGTCTCCCAGCCGATCTCACTTCGCACTGGATCGACGATCGTGCTTACGCTGGAGAGCGATCTCAGTCGTTCGAGCGTCGCCGTCTGGTAGCCGCGGGACGCGTCACTGACCAGGCCCAGGCGGCGGCCCGCCAGGGTTTCCAGTGACGTTACGGGAGCCGGCCGTCTTCAGCAGGAAGCCGCCAGCAACGATCCCGGCCACGAACAGACCCGTGTTGAGCACTGAGAATTGTCGCCGCTGAATTCGGGATACCGAAGAAGCCGGAACCGTTACGCGCTCACCGTGCCACGTCTCTTCGACTCCGTTCGTTCGCGTCAGCGCACTTACGTCGAAGACAAGATCCGAGTCCGACCGCGCGGCAAGAACTCCTTCGAGCATGATGCCACGCGGGCCCACCTGTTTGGTGATTTCCTGCGAGCCTTCATCCGTAAGCTCGACGCGCACCGGAGTCAGCAGGGCGGCATCCCCTACCGCTTCATTGCGGTAGGTATAACACCCACACAACAGGAGCGCGCCAAGAATTGTCTTTTTCATTGTCGCCAAGAATAGCCCGGAGCCGCAGGCCGGCTCGCCCACGGCCCCGAGCAGGTGGTCTTCAGTTGCAGTTACTGTCCAAGACAAACATTCCCAAAGTCATCGGTAGCGTTGGCCGGATCATCCTGGTTGCGAGTCGGCTGATCCTGCGCAGACGGAATGTTCGGATTGGTCTGCCGCTCCAGCGCGTCGTAGAACAGGCGCCCTGGAATCTTTAGTCCCACAACCGTCGGAGTGACGTTGGGGAAACACGTCCGCCGATAATCCGTCCACGCCTGAGTGTGCACGAACAGCGAGATGTACTTCTCCGTAAGAATCTCACGCAGAAGGGCCAACCCGACTTCAGCGCCATTCGCAATGCCATTGGCCGTGCGATACTTATTGAGCTGCGCTAGTGCCTCGACCTGACCGCCGGTGCGATACGCCGCCTCGGCCCAGGTGAGAGTGTTCTCGTCAGCGCTGAAGATCGGCTGCGGATACGTCGGCGTAGCCACGTCTCCGAAGTCGACCTGAGTTCCGACGTCGGGATCGACGGCGCCAGAAAAATAGACCGAACGACGCGGATCGTTTCGCGCCTGCATCAGATTCCAGAGAAACGCATTTGGCTGCGCGTAGCCGTTTCTCTGTTCCTGCGTGAACTGGTAGAAAAAGTTCGTCTCTCCGCCGCGGCCGGACCAAACAGAGGTGTAGTCGCCGGCGGCGGTTTGAATTCCGAGACGCGCCTCAGTCAACGCTTGCGCGTAGGCTGCTGGCCGCACCTCGGCGGTATTGAGATAGAATCTCGCCTTCAGACTGTGTGCGAGGGCGTTCCATCTGGCAACGTTGCCCCCGTACACGAGATCCGCGGGACCAGGTCCCGCATTGGTGGTGGCCGTGCTGGCGAGGTTCGTGATCGCAGCGCTCAGAACGGCCTGCACTGAATCGTAAACCTCGAGCTGTTTGGTGAGCGTCGGGTTGCCTCCCTGCAGCGCGCCCTTGTACACCAGGTCGCCGAAGTAATCCGCGCCCAAGCCGATCACCATTCCTTCCATTATCTGGGCGACGCCCAGCATCCGAAAGTCCGCGGCGTCTTTCGATCGCTGCTGAAGCTTTCGAATGTCGACGAGACCGCCGGATCCGTACAGCGCGCTGTGGAAGCCGTTGGTGGCGTTCTCGTCGATTGCGTACTGGTACAACGGGATGTACTGGGACTGCGCTCCAAGAATCTGCTGCGTGAACAGCGCGGAAAGCCGCGACAGATCACTGTTGTAGTCAGCCCAGGTCGCCGACTGAATGCCCACGAAAATGTTTCTGTTCGTGACTATCTGCGGGCGATTGGGATCGTTGCTAAGCTCCCCGCCCGACAGAAAGTCCTTGCACCCGCCGGCGCTCGATATGATCAGCGCGGCCAGCGAGGCGTATCGCAAATAGGTCTGCATGATTTTATCCTCGGGGGTCAGCGGTTGAGACTGAATGAGAGCACGAATGAGCGGGTCTGCGGACTGTTGAAATAGTCCGTCCCCTGCGTCAGCCATTCGGCCCCACCGAGGTTGGCCTCAGGATCGAGACCCTTGTACCTGGTCCACGTCTTCAGATTGCGGCCGGCGATTCTCACGTCGATCGTGCTGAAGTTGAACCGGTCGCGAAGCCACTGCTGATCGAACGAGTAGCTGACGCTCAGCTCGCGAAGCTTGACGAAGCTCCCGTCTTCCACGAACTGCGCGCCCGTCGTTCCGAATCCACCGCCTTCGCCGAGGAACCAGTTCTGCCAGTCGTTCGCGTTGGCGAAAGCGACAGTTCCGGCGCCCGGACCAGCGACGTCCGGATATTTGTCGGTCGCCCAATCCTTTCCGAACGTGCCGGTGCGCTCGCGCACCAACGTCTCGTCGAGCGTTCCGAAACGCAGCAGGATGCCCCTCGTTCCATTCCAGATCGTGAGGCCTTTGCGAACGTCGGCCAGCGCGCCAAACGTCAGCTTCCCGAACTTCGCCGTGGTGCTGTACCCCATGCTGTACTTCGGATTCGGATTCGCGATCACGCGATCCGTAGGATCAGCAACGGGGAGACCGCCGGTTGTAATGAACAGCGCGCCGTTCTTGAATGTTCCGGGCGAGCTCGGTGTCAAACGGCACTCTGCATCGATGTCGTTGACCGTTCCGTCGCCGTCGTAGTCGATGTGCAGACCGCGACCGCAGCGGATGAAATCGAGTCCTCGAACGACACCAACGCCCACGCCCGCCGTCGCGGAGCCGATAGCGCCGGTGAATCCTTCGTTGTTGAAGTTCACGAACTCAGCGCCGGCCAGGCTGACCACGTTGTTGCGATTCCGGCCGAAGTTCACGCCGAGGTCCCACGAGAATCTGGGGCCCGTGAACGGCCGCACGTTCAACACGATCTCCTCGCCCCTGTTCGTGACGACGGCAGCGTTGGCGAAGCGACGGAAGTAGCCCGTCGCCGCCGTGCTGGTGGGCAGCCTGAGAATCACGTCGGTCGAGCGCTTGTTGTAGTGAGTGACACTCAAGTCGACGCGCTGATCGAAGAATCCGAAATCCAGACCGTACTCGTTCTCGCGGGAACGCTCAGGCCTCAGGTTGTTGTTCCCCTGAGTGATGTCGGTCGTGACGCCCGGCTGGCTGCTCTGGGACGTGTTGATGAGATCCCCGTAGCCGGAGCCGAAGAGAATCTGTTCCTGGAAAGCGTCGACGGTACCATACACCGTCGGCTCGCGGCCCGTTTCTCCATAGGCGATACGCAGTTTTCCAAAACTGAGAAGCCCTTGCTGATCGGCGTTCCCGAGCGCGTTGGTGAAGATCCACGCCAGGCTCGCCTTGGGGAAGTTGTGACGCCGCTTGGACGCGCCGAACGTCGAGAATCCATCGTTGCGGATTCCGAGCGTCAGGTATAGCTGGTCATACAGATCGGCCGTCCCCTGCGCGAAATAAGATTCGACGTGCTGGAGCGTTCGGTTCTCAAAGGGAGTCCAGCTCACGGTGTTCTGCAGCGCGAGAGGCTCCGGAGCTATGAGTGTCGTGCCGAGAACGCTCGTCAGCCTCTGCCGCCGGGAATTCAGGTTCTGTCCCAGAGTAAGAGTCGTACCGATGTTCGGCGTCCACGACGTCGTCGCGGTGGCGATCAGGTTGTGATCGATCTCGAGGTTGTTGACGTCGAGCCGTACCACGCGTCCCGTCGGGAAGCCTGACGCGCTCTGTGGGAGCGACTCCAGGCGCCAATCGTTGTAGTAGTCGCCTCCCAGCGTGTACTTCACTGCGAGCCACGACAGCGGATTGTAGTCGAGATTCACGTTTCCGATGAAACGACCGAGCTCGCTCCTGTTGCCATCGCTGTTGAGCGTGAAGAACGGATTGTCGTACGACCGCGTCCGCGTCTCGCTGCCGAGCGCGGGGCGAGGATAGCGATACGAGCGGTGCAATCCGTTGATGGGATCGAGATAGATCTGGTTGTTGAACTCCGGCGGTGTGCGCAGCGCGCCAAGCAGAAGGCCCGAGGTGTTGGATCCTTTCTGCACGTACTTTCCGCGGCTGTCTACGTAGCTGAAATTGCCGCCGACATTCAGCCGCGTGTTGAGCTGGTGCGTGCCCTTCAACCGGAGGCTGGCGCGGTTGTACTTGTTGTTCGGGCCAACGATCGTTCCCTCCTGCGAGGTCAGTCCCCCGGAGAGATAAAACGTCGTCCGGTCGTTACCGCCCGACATGCTCAGGTTGTTGTCGACCGTTTTGCCCGTGTCGAAGATCTCGGCGCCGTGATCGTACGTCGGTGTGCCCGCTGGGAGAGCTGCTCCCCACGATGCGTTCTGAAGACCGCCCGCCGCGCAGCCGACGCCGCCGCAGACGAACGGAATTCCATCGAGGCCCTGCCCGTACTTCCGCTGCAGCGGCATCGTCTTGATGACGTGATCGAAAGTCGTCGTCGACTGCATCGAGTAGCGCGTCGGACCGGAGTGACCACGCTTGGTGGTGATGAGCACCACGCCGTTTGCGGCGCGAGCACCGTAGATCGCGGCCGCCGACGAGCCCTTCAGGATGTCGATCGACTCGATGTCGTTCGGATTTACATCCGCCGCGCGATTGTTGGTGACCTCTCCGCCGCCGCCGGGTTGGTTGAGCGTCAGCGTCAGGTCAGTGGAGATGTCGTCGTTGTTGATCGGCTGGCCATCCACCACGAACAGTGGCTGGTTGGTACCGAGAATCGTCGCCGCTCCACGAATCTTGACGGAGCTCCCCGCGCCCGGCTCTCCGCTTTGCGAGCGGACCTCGACGTTGGGTGCTTTGCCAGCCAGCGAGTTCACGAGGTTCTGTGGCTCGGTCGAGCGCCTGATGAGCGAGCTGTCGACAGTGTTGATGACGTTGCCGAGTCTCGCACGAATGCTCGTGGTGCCCGCCCCCGTCACCACGACTTCCTCGAGGTGAAGCGGATTGAGCGGAAGCACGAAATCCTGAGCTACCTGCCCCGGATTAAGGGTGACCGGCGTGCTTCTCGACGTGTAGCCGATCAGACGCGCGATGAGTGGCACCGTCTGCCCGGTGGCGCGAGCCGCCGGAACCGTGAAGCTGTAACGGCCGGTCTGATCGGCTTGCGCGCCGATGCTCATGCCCTCGAGGTACACGGTCGCGTTCGCGATCGGGATACCGCCTTCGCTGGTGACTCGCCCCGAGATCGTGGTCTGTGCCGCTGCCACCGCGGGAAGCAAAACCACCAAAAACCCTGTGGCAAAAAAACGAGACTTTCTTCGCATACACGCTCCTCCGTTGCGCGGCCGCAATGAGCGGCACGCGCGGTGTAGTGTTGCGCGCTTACTGATGCTCGCAATGTGAGAGTGCGCGCAGAGTCGTGTAAACAATTTTGGGGTGCCGAAGCTGTCAGGCCTTGGTAGCCGATTTGTATACAATGAGTCAACGTTTACAAATCGTAGACATCGTAATTGAGGCGGATTTCCCGCCAGACGCGTATAGTATCGTTGGTACCCACCCGCCCAATCACGATGTCCATAGCCGGCTATATGCGAGCATACGGAGCCCGTCCACTGCTGCTTGGTGGCGCGCTGGTGGGAATTGTCATCGTCTCGGCGCTGGCGGTTCGCGAGTCGATGCACATCGCGCGGGAGCGGAGAGAGGTAGCCGAGGGAACGGTCAGGGACTACGCGATGTTCGCGAGCTACCTATACGCGACTCGCACCTACCTGTTCGCACGCGACCGGGCGGCCGCGGCATTTGACCACTCAGTCAATCCCGGCGCGGAGTGGGTCCGCAGCAAGCTGCCGCCGGTGACGGCTCTCGCGGCGGTTCCGGATACGATGGAGCATTGCGGTCCGCCCGACAAATGGCCGATCTACAGGTTTCGTCTGGACATGCCGGCACGCACTGTCACTTACGCCGGAGGACGGCCAGCGCCCCAGATCGAAGCCATCATCCGTGACTCCATTCCGAAGCTCGCGAATGGGCCCGGGGTCAGGCGCTTTCGCTTTGGCTACCTGTTCGTCGACGCACCCACGGGAAGAGAAGCCGTCGCTTATGCACCCGCATACGATTCCGGCACGAGCCTCCTGGCGGTTTACGGCTATCGCTCGTGCTACGGGGTCCGCGATACCACTGACTACAACACCCTCATCAGGATTGTGAAGGTGTTGCCACCGATGGTGCCCGGGTACGGCGAAATGAGAATTCGCTCAGCGAAGGATAGCGCTCATCTGGCTGCAGAGTATACGTCCGACGACATGAAAGGCTACAAGTGGCCGTTGGGAATGCCGGCCGAGTCGCTGATGACACTCACCATTTCCGATGCGCAGCACCGGCAGATCTATCAGGCGCCGAAGGGCTATCAGGCGCCGAAGGGCGGTCCCTCATCAAAATTCTACGGAGTGGCGCCCCTGAGGCCCATCGGAGACGTGACGTTCTGGATCTCGCTGCGACCCGATGTCGCGCAAGTACTCGTCAGCGGCGGAATTCCCGAATCGCGCGTCCCCATCTCCCTGCTGTTCCTCGCGGGAACGATCGTACTGGCGATTGCCGGCTTCGCGTCCCTTCGCAGCGAGATCCGTCTCGTCAACTCGCGACAGCGGTTTCTGGCTAACGTGTCGCACGAGCTCCGGACGCCGCTGCAGCAAATCCTCATGTTCGTTCAGCTGATTCGACTTGGCCGGACCCGAACCGAGGCCGAGCGCGAGCGATCGCTCGAGATAATCGAAAGAGAAACGCATCGGCTGATCTCGCTGTCCAATTCAGTGCTGGCCGGCGCGAAATCGGAGCTCCAGCTCGACTCCACCACGGTCGATGTCACCAGCGTCGCGGAAACCGCGGCGGATTTCTTCATGCCCCTGGCGCAGGCGCGCAAGATGAGGATCGACCTCGACGTCCACGAACAGGCATTCGCGCGCGGCGATGCGGGTGCGATCCGGCAGATCCTGATCAACGTGCTGGACAACGCGGCGAAGTACGGGCCGATCGGACAGACAATTACGATCGGCGTGCGCAAAGAGGGCAAAATCGTGCGACTCTGGGTGGACGACTGCGGACCGGGCATCGCGCCGGCCGATCGAAAGAGCGCGTGGGAGCCGTTCCAGCGTCTCGGCGGTACGCTCGACGACAGCACTGGTGGTGCGGGGCTTGGTCTTTCGATCGTGCGTGATCTCGCTACCGCGATGGATGCGACAGCGGAGCTCTCTGCGACTCCAACGGGCGGGACGCGGTTCACGCTCGCGCTCCACGTGAGTCAGAACGGAGTGCCGTCATGACAATCGCGTGGCAACCGTCCGTGGGTGACGCCGCGCCCGCCCGCTCCATCCTC
>Ga0193723_1001024_pt1 | contig 10973 bp, 11 predicted proteins | sample H2m2metaG_FD_143042 | JGI IMG/M metagenome (GOLD analysis project Ga0193723, IMG submission 143042) | Soil microbial communities from a riparian zone of the East river system, Colorado, United States - H2m2 | ecosystem: Environmental > Terrestrial > Soil > Riparian zone | place: USA: East River... | reverse complement strand
ACCGTACACCGCGTCGGGCGAGAGCCGGAAGTCGGCCGAGAGATCCACGGTGCGCTTGCCACCGGCGCGCGCCTCGTGGACGTAGCGGGCCGACACCCCGTGCGGCAACGCCGACAAGATGATCTCGGCCTGCTGCCACGGCGCGTCATCCGCCTTGATCAGCTCGTGTCCATCGACCCACTCACCGGCCGACGACTCGGCGGTCGCAAACGCGACCGTGGCATCCGGATGGCCGTGCAACAGGCGCAGCAGCTCCTGACCGACGTAGCCGGACGCCCCCAGGACACCAACCGGGATGGATGCATGATTATTCATTTGGACGGAAAATTATGCAGAGAGACTACGCCACGCAAGATGTAGGGGCGCAGCATGCTGCGCCCCTACTCGGCCCGTTCGCGTTTGACGGGCGCTTGACGCCCCTGATCGATCGTGTGGCAACTCGATCAGGAGATTCCGATGCGATACGCTCTGCTGGGCAGCTTGGCCCTCGTGGGCACGTCCGTTGCCGCGCAAACCACCCCTGCTCCGGTGTCCGCGGAGGCGGCCTACAAGACGTCGCTCTGGGGAACCATTATCCCCGTCACTGCGGGCGCCGCGATTCTGGTCGCCCAAGGCGGCGGCGAACACGATCGCACCGGCGCCATGCTCTTGCTGTGGGGCGGCTCGATGTTCGGCCCGGCCCTGGGCTACGCCCAGACGAGTCTCGGTGGGCGCGCGTCAAAGGGGATCGGCATCCGTGCCGGCATCGAGCTCGTGACACTGGCAGCGGCATTCGCGGTCTGCGGGATGAACTGCAACCACAATCAAGAGAGCCGTGCCAACATCGTCTTGCTCGGAGGATTGAGCCTCGTCGCGGTCTCGGCGATCTACGACATCACGCACGTACGTCGCAACGTTCGCCGACACACAGCGACCACGGTCTCGTTCACTCCGATCTATGCAGCGGACCGTGGTGTGGGAATGCGGGTCGCGCTAGGTCACGCGTTCTAGCCGCGGATTGGGCCGGTAGGATCGGCCCACTTTCGCGCAGGGCTTTCCCTCGAGCATCACAATGTCGGCCGTGAAATCGAACCGGCCCTGGAACAGGCTCGAGCCCACGCCGTACGCGTCCACCGGCACGCCCTGCTCCTCGAACTGCCGGATCTTGTCCACGCTGAAGCCGCCCGAGACGACGATCCGCACGTGTTTGAAACCCTCCGCGTCCAGCGCGCGCCGGACGTTCCACACAAGCTGCGGATTCACGCCGGTGGGCTTGAAGGTCCCCATCTGGGGACTCACCGACTGGTCTACCAGTGTCTCCGAGGTGTCGAGGCGCACTCCGTACAGCCGGTCGCCGAGCTCGCGCGCGACCGCGAGTGACGTGCCGACGCAGTCGTTGTCGAAGTCCACCAGGGTGATCAGCCGGATCGCGGGGTCGGACTGCTCGGCGAATTTGCGTGACGCGAGGACGGTGTCGCCGTTGTAGACGGCAATGAGCGCGTGCGGCACGGTGCCGATTCCTTCGGAGCCCCACCACGACGCCTGGGCGTCGGTGGACACGCCGATTGCGCCGGCGATGTGGGCGGCATAGCCGTCGCCGGTTTGCACCAGCCAGTGATCGTGCCGCGCGGGGAAGAACATCACCTCTTTCGGCTTCGCGGCTTCGACGACCTGCCGCGTGTTCGTGCCAACGCGCGTGCGACGGGCGAGCACGCCGAGATAGAGCGTCTCCAGCACGGCGAAGGCGTCGTATGGGCCTTCGACCAGGAGCACGGTCTCCCACGGCTGGATCTCGTCGCCATCGTAGAGCGCGTGGACCACCAGCTCGTCCCAGCGTTCCGCGCACAGTTTCAAGATCGCGATCGCCTCGTCGATGCCGCCGAGGTACGCGTGCGATTTTCCAAAGACCTGCATCGTGACGCGGGGCCGGCGGTGATCTTTTCGCACCAGCTCACGCGCGCGCACAAAGTATTTGTCGGAGTAATAGCCTTCCCGCATCTTCTCGACGGGAAGGTGGAAGATCGCGGGGTCGAGCCGTTTCTTGCGTGGGGCCATGGGGGCCATCACCGCGCCCCGGGCCAGGCAAACGTGGCGGCCAGCGTGTCACCCGTCGGCAGGGGCAACCGGCGCGCGACGTTGTTGAGGCGCCCGCAGATCGTGCCGAATGGCTGGAGCACGGCGGGCTGCGAGACCTGCAGGCAGACGATGTCGGCGTCGAGAGCGAGCGCGCGGTCGCGCATCGAGCGCGGGGTGTCGGGACGCGTGAGACTCACCACCAGCGTCGTGGGGCGCCCCTTGAGCACGAGCTGCACGACCCGCGGCGGCTCCTCGAGCACGAGATCCATCGGACGGGGACCGCTGACGGTATCCCCGCGCACGAGGTTCAGAATGATGCGCGCGCGACGCGGGCGGACCACCGCTTCGATGCGGACATCGCGCGTCGAGTCGAGCAGCTCGAAGCGTTCCCCCGCCCGCGCCTCGCCTCCCGCAAACTCGCGCTCGAGAATCAGCTCGACCCGCAACGCCCGAGCAGACGGACCCGGACCCACGCCGAACGGATAGACTCGCGCCGTATCGCTCCACGCGAACCGCACGACCCGGCGGTAGGTGTCTTCTTCCCACAACGGCAGCCCGCGGCGCGAGCGGCCCACCTGCCGCCGCGTGTAGAACTCCGCGCCGAGTGTCACGGTATCGCCGACCGTCGGTGTCACCTCAAACAGCGCCTCGACCTCAGCCGTGTCGGTGCGCAGCGTCAGGCGCATGTCGCTGTCCATCGGGCCGCTGACCGCGCCGCTCGCGAGCACACGCGGCGCGACCGCGGGCTCGATGACCCGAACGCGATACGTGAGCCGGGTGCCGGGACCCTGCAGCGCGGTCAGCGCCAGAATGACGCTACTGAACGACAACAGTCCCACGCGACTCCTCGAGTGTGGCGCCTCCGCCCGGCCCGCCCCAGCGGCGGTCCGCGAACCATCCTCCGAGGAGTCCCGTCGCAAGCGCCAGGATCACCCAGAGCGCGAGCGTGCCGCCGCGGATCGCCGGGCGGGGCACGACGAACGCGTGCGGATTCCCGGCCGAGCGTGCCAGGGCGACACGGACTTCCAAATGGCTGGCCCGTGCGCCGGCGCAATGCGAGCACGTCGCCAGATGCTTGGCGAGCGCCGCGCGCTCGACCAGCGACAGCTCACCGTCCAGCTCGGCATCGATCTGCGCGAGCCACTGCTCGTGCGTGCCATCGACTCCGGTCATTTAGAGCTCCTCCCGCACGCGGTACCGCAACGCACGCCGCTGCATCCAGCGCACCGCAAACGCATCCTGCAGCGACCGCCACACGCGATTCCACATACCGTATTTGGTGACGCCGTGTTTCCGCGGCCGGTGCCCCACCGGCACCTCAGTCACCGTGCCGCCCTGCATCTTGATCAGCGTCGGCAGAAAACGATGCATTCCCGTGAACAGCGGCACGGCGCGCAGGGCCTCGGTACGAAACGCTTTGAGCGAGCAGCCCGTGTCCCGGATGACTTCCCCGTTGAGCCGATTGCGAACGCCGTTGGCGATCCGGCTTTGCAGTCGCTTCCACGGCGTGTCACGCCGCGCGGCACGATAGCCCGCCACCGCCGTCGTCCCGGTCCGCTGCAGGGTGTCCACCAGCGCCGGAATATCGGCAGGATCGTTTTGCAGGTCGGCGTCCAGGGTGACGACCACCGGCGCGCGTGCGGCGCGAAACCCGGCCGCGAACGCGGCGGTCTGACCGGCGTTGCGCTCGAACGCGATGACGTGCAGCTGGGGATACCGCTGCCGGAGCGACTTGAGCTCCGCCAATGTGCCGTCGGTCGAGCCGTCATCCACGACGATCACCTCGTAGCTCCGGCCTGTGAGGGCGGCCGCGATCTCGGCGAGCAGTGGTGCGAGGTTGTCCCGCTCGTTGTACGCAGGGACCACGAGCGAAAGCTCCATGGGGTGCGAACGATAGCAAGTTGACAGCCGCAAGACGAGTGGCTAAAACCGTGCATGGTCGATTCTCTGTCGCGTCGCGATTTCCTGCGGTCCGCCGCGAGTGGCGTCACCGCGAGTGCGGTCCTGGGAATTCCGCATCCGATGCGGCCGCCACGTGCGCTGCCGCCAGAGTCCCGCTGGGCGGCCAAGCCCGTCGCGATCGCAAGTGCCAACGGCCTGCGCGCCGTGCAGAAAGCGTTCGACATGCTGATGCAGGGCGCGGACACGCTCGACTCCGTGATCGAAGGCGTGAAGATCCAGGAGCTCGATCCCAACGACGACTCCGTCGGCTATGGCGGCCTGCCCAACGCGGAAGGCGTGGTGCAGCTCGATGCCTCGTGCATGCACGGTCCTACCAAGCGCGCGGGGGCGGTCGGCGCGCTCGAGAACATCAAGACTCCTTCCGAAGTCGCCAAGCTGATCCTCAAGTACACGACCCACATCTTTCTGGTCGGTGAAGGCGCCAAGCGCTTCGCGCTCTCGTACGGCTTCAAAGAAGAAGACCTGCTGACCGAACATTCGCGCGAGGCGTGGCTGCGCTGGCGCGCCAACTTGAGCCCGAACGACAACTACCTGGACGTGCCGGACTCGGATCACCTCGTCGTCACGAGAACCGGGACGATCAATTGCGACGCGGTGACGCCGCAGGGCGACCTCTCCAGCGTCACGACGACCGCCGGCCTTTCATGGAAAATTCCCGGCCGCGTGGGCGACTCGCCGATCATCGGCGCCGGGCAGTACTGCGACAACGACGTCGGCGCTGCGGGCTCGACGGGACTCGGCGAGGCGAACATCAAGGTGTGCGGCGGGTTCCTGACGGTCGAGCACCTGCGCCGCGGGATGAAGCCTACGGATGCGTGCCTCGAGACGCTGAAGCGCGTGGTCGCCAAAACAGAGGCGCGGCTCCTGGACGCGCAGGGCAAGCCCAAGTTCGACCTCGTGTTCTACGCGGTGACCAAGCGGGGAGAGTTCGGCGCCGCGTCGCTCTATCCCAATCATTTCGCGGTGCACGACGGGGTGGAAGCCAAGATCCGCGATACGGCCTACTTATTCACACGCGCGTAGGTCTTCTCCTCCTCGTGCTGGGTGCACCACTCGCGGCGCAGGAGCCAAATCCAAAAGACAACTGGGTCGATCATCTCTACCCATTCGCCTATTACAGCTCCGCGGACGGGTTCTGGCTGGCCGGGCACTACGACTGGTCGAGCCCGATGGGCTTCGCCGAGCGCCCGGAGCCGAGTTTCGGACGCATCGCCTTCGATGCCGGCCTGAGTACGCAGGGAAGCTACGCCGTCATCATCGATGCCCAGGCGCCTGCCTACTGGGACGGGTGGCGGATCGGACTAACGCTCAGCCTGACCCGCGCCAACCGTCTCGGCTACTTCGGGCTGGGCAACGGCACGCTGTACGCGCGCGATAGCACGAAGGGCGTGGGGCGCTCGTACTTCTATCGCGTCAGCCGCAAGACCAATGGGGCGCGACTCACGGTGCAACGCAGAGTGGCGGGTCCGTTGCGCGTGCTCGTGGGTGGCACGCTCGAACACACCGACTTCCGTGTGCTGCCCGGCGAAAGCGTGTTCGAGCGCGACCGCACGGCCGGCCTCATCAATGACTCCCCGTTCAGCGACGTGGTCGGACGCGTCGGCGTCGTCTTCGACATGCGGGATCTGGAGGTGGACCCGCATCGCGGCGTTCTCGCCGAAGCGATCGTCGGCCGGGGGCGGGGCTATACGCGCACGAGCGCCTCGTTCCACGCGTATGTGCACCCCCTCTCACGGCTGGTGCTCGCGGGGCGGATCGGCGGCGAGCGCGTCACCGGCACCGCGCCGCTCGCGGTGCAGCAGACGATGGAAACGAGCGAGGGGCCGGTCGTGGCGCTGGGAGGATTTCGGTCACTGCGCGGCTACTATGACGGACGCTTTGTCGGACCTGGCAAGATCGTCGGCGGCATCGAGGCTCGGTACGGCCTGCTGTGGTCGCCGCGGCTGATGGAGCTCAAGCTCATCGCGTTCTACGATGCGGGCCGAGTCTTCGCGCCCGGTGAGGCCGTGCGGCTCACGCGGCGTGGCCTCCATTCCGCGTTGGGGGGCGGGGTGGCGCTTGCTCTCTTGCGAAACACGCTGATTGTGGTGGAGGCCGGAAAAGGCACGGAGGGAGCTCAGGTCACGTTCGCGACCACCTGGACGTTCTAGCGGACTTCCCGAATTTCGACTCCCCGCCGTTTGAGTTCATCGACATATGCCTGGAACGGCACTGCCTCGTCGGGCGTGTACACGCCCGCTGAGCCGATTCTGCCATCTACCTGCATGACGCCGGTGATCGCGAGCGAATAGCCGGTCGTCCGCATCATCGCGCTGATCCCCGTCGCCTCGTCGAAATAGTCGAGCAGCTGCCACGCCACGCGGTTGCCGCTCTTCCCCTGCACTTCCACGCGCAAGGCAACGAGGTCGCGGCCGTCGGGCTTGGTGAGCTGGGGCGACACGGCCGCAATGAACGCGTCGCGCGGCACGATCTCCGCGCCTTTCATCTTTACCGGCTCCAGCGACAGGAGTCCCATTTCGCGGATCGGTCGCATGATCGCGACGTGGCCCGGGTAACGCAGCGTCTTGTACTCCATGGTCCGGACCTTGCCCCGATACGCCCATGGCATCGTCGAAATCCCGCCCCCCGTGTGAAATGCCTCCAACGTCCCGACCGGGCTCGGGAATACCACATCCTCGAGCTCCGACAGCGCATCGACGCGCTCGGGCCGCCCCTCGCGCAGGATCCAGGACGGCGTCGTGTAGTAGTCGAGCGCGCCTTCCAGCGAGTAGACGATCTGATAGTTGAGCGGCGGTTCGGGCTTCTGCGGCAGGCCGCCCACGAAGATCTTGACGCTCTCGGCATCTCCGACGCGCTTGATTCCCTCGGCCGCAATGATGTTGACCATTCCGGGGGCGAGACCGCAGTCGGGAATGATCGAGACCCGTTTCTTCTGCGCGGCGGCGTGCAGCGTCTTCTGCTTCTGGACGATTTCGGTGTTGCCGCCCAGATCCGCGCAGTGCAGCCCCATGGCGACGGCGGCTTTCGCCACCGGATAGTTGAAGTAGTAGGGCAGCGCATTCATGACCGCGTCGTGGCCGCGCATCAGCTTCCGCAGCCGCGGGCCGCTCTTCGCGTCGAGACGCGCCAGCACGAGCCGTTTGTCTTTCTTCTTCTTGAGGAACGCGGCCGCGCGGCGCGGATTCAGATCGGCGAGCGTGACGCGCTTGACGTCAGGGCGCTGCAGGAGATCGTACGCACAGGCAGAACCCTGCAGGCCAGCGCCCAGCACGAGCATGCGCATCGCGGCAACGCCTCCAAAATGATCGATGGGAGATGAAACGGCCGGAAAGCTAGTAGATTCGCAGCCGTGACGGCAACCGAACTGACGCGGCAGCGACTGATCAGAACGGCCCTCGAGCTCTTCACCACCCGCGGCTACCACGACACGACGACGGCGCAAATCGCCAAGAGGGCGGGTATCGCCGAGGGAACGATCTATCGCCATTTCGCGAGCAAGCAGCAGCTCTTCAACGAGCTGTATCGGGCGGCTCAGCGGTGGGCGACGAAGGTCGTGCAGGAGACGGCGCGCGACCGCGATGTCGGACCCGCCCGCGCTCAGCTCACCGCGGTCGCGCATGGGCTGATCGAGGGAGCGGTGCACGACACGGCCGTGGTGAAGCTCGGGCTGCTCGACCCACCGCGCGCCGTCCTCGATGAAGAGAGTCGCAGGATCGAGCGCGAGTTCCGCCTGGCACTCGAGCGCCTGATCGCGGAGGGCAAGGCGCAGGGCTCCGTGCGGACTGGTGCCGTGGAGATTTGGGCCGGCGTGTGGCTCGCGACGATCAGTTATGCACTGGCCAAAGTCGTTGCCGGCGATTGGAAGCCGGGAGACACCGGGGTGCGGCTGGTGATCGACGCTGCATGGAAGGCGATTAGCGCGTGAACAGACCGTCAGGCCGTCGGGCCGTCCGACCGTCGTAGTTCAAACAGCGCAATCTCCGGTGGCACGAACACCCGAAGCGGTACTCCCACGACTCCGATTCCACGACTGACGTACAACTGGCTCGCTCCCTGCGTGAAGTGGCCCATGACGTACTTCGTGATCAGCCGTCCCGGTGACCACCCAATCACCGGCAGATAGAACTGGCCGCCATGAATGTGGCCGGCCAGCGTGAGCGGAATGCCGCGTGGTGCGGCGCCGTCGAATGCGCCGGGCCGGTGGGCGAGTAGAATCCGAAACGCATCCTTGGCGGATGGCGTGACCCGGAGCGCCGCGGCGATGTCGTCGTCCTGCGGATCGTCGGCGCGCCAGGCGTGGGGGTCGTCGATGCCCATGAGTGCGAGCGCGGCGCCGCCGCGCTCGATCACGTGGACGCCGTTCTTCACGAACACCTGCCCCGCCTCTTTCACGCCGCGAGTCACCGCGTCCTCGCCGGTGTAGCGATCGTGGTTGCCGAGGCAGGTGACGACGCCGAGTGGCGCGTTGAGATCGCGAAACGCGCGCACGTAGTCCGGGATGTACGACTGCGAGATGTCGATCATGTCGCCCGTCTGCACGATCAGATCGGCACCCAACGCATTCGTCTGCTGGACGATTTCCTTCATCTTCTCTTCGGACATGTGGATGCCGGCGTGCACGTCCGACAGGTGCGCGATCCGCAATCCGTGCAGGGCCGGAGGAAGATCGGGAAAGACCAGCGTGCGGCGTGTAATCGACGGCAAGCGCTCGGCGCTCCAGATACCGTAGGCGGAGAAGCCGACGCCAATCGCGCCGTAGGCGTACGTCGCACGGGCGAGGAACTGTCGTCTGGACAAACGTGCGTCGTCCGTGGTGCGTGGTGCGTGGGACTGCTTGAGCAACCGCCCACGCACCACGCACCATGCACCACGCACACCTTTGGCGAGTATGTAGAGGGCAACCAGAGCACAGAAAATCCAGCCCAGAAACTGCCACGCGATCCAGGGCGCGATGTAGGGGACGCGGCTGATGCCCCACAAGCTGCCCGAGAACATCCGCACGGCGACGATGCCCCAGGGGATGTTGAAAATGACAAACACAAGGGTGAGCCAGCGGCGCGCCGAGAGCGGCAGGCGCTCGCGTAAGTAGAGGTACAGCAGCACTTGGGGCGCTGCGAACAGCAACAGATAAATTATGGCCATGCCATCCCGTACGCCGTGGTTGTCAGCCTTGTTCCCGGTGCTGCTCGCCATGCCACTCGGCGCGCAGCGCGCGAATCCAGTCGACCGACAGCTGATCGCCGCTGGTCTGTGGGCCGAAGCGCGGTACAACTATGCCTACTGGGACGCCGTCCGCGCGAATTGGGACTCGGCCTTTGCGGCGACAGTCACGGCTACGCAGGCGCGCCCCGGTCCGACCGACCTGCAATACTTCCATCGGCTGCGGCGTTGGGGCGCGCTGTTGAACGACGGCCAGCTCGAAATCCTGCCGCCGACGAGCATCGCGAACCGCATTGCGCGCCCCCCGCTCGAGCTGCGCAGTATCGAGCGGCGGCCCTTCATTATTGACTATGCCGTAAACGACGAAATGCGTGTCGCTCGTCCCGAGCGGCTGGCGGAAGTCCTTGCAGTGCAGGGCGTCCCCGCGGCGCAGTGGATCCGCGACTCCGTGCTCCCGGAAGTCTCGGCCGCGAACGATGCGAGCCGCTGGGACCGGGCGGTCGCCCGGATGCTGGAAGGCGAGCGCGGCACCGCGTTGCTGCTCGTGCTGCGCCTCCCTGGTGGTGCCGAGCGCGGCGCGAGCCTCACCCGGAGCGTGCCGTTGGCGGCGCGCTGGCCGATCGAGCCTCAGGCCCTCGCAGTCGATACGCTGCCCGACGGCGCGATCTGGCTCCGGGTGACCTCGTTCGTAGATCCGGATGTCGTCAGTCAATTCGATCGCGCGATCGGCGCTGCCGTCCGCGAAGGACCGCGCCATCGCGGCCTGATCGTCGATCTGCGGGAGTCGGCGTGGACGGCCGATGGCCGTGAGAACAGCTACGCGCTTCTGTCGCGGCTCATCGAGCGTCCCTTCCTCTCGGCGCGGCAGCGTATGCCCTTGTACCGTCCCGATTCGACCAGTGTCTGGGTCAGCACGCCGTCAGGCATGATCTGGCCGCCGCCAACCCACGAGCACGGCGCATACACGGGGCCGGTGGCGGTCCTCATGTCGCCACGCACCGCCGGTCCTGCCGAGGATTTCCTCGTCGCGTTTCAGGCGGGCGGCCGCGGCCCGACCTTCGGCGAGTCGTCCGCCGGTAGCACGGGACAGACCGTCGTGCGGACGCTATCGGGTGGTTGGAAGGTGCGGGTGACCGCAGCCCGGGACGCGTTCCCCGACGGCAACGAGTTCGTGCCGACGGGGATCGCGCCGCAGATCCCGGTAGCGGTTCGGGTCGAGGACGTCCTGGCCGGGCGCGACGCCGTGCTCGAGCGGGCGCGCGCCTGGCTGACCGACGCCGCGCGCCGTTAGCTCTTCAGCTGCGCCCGGAAGAACTTGATCGCGGCATTCCACGCGCTGTCTGCTACTTCCGGTTTTTCGCGCGTCCGCAAGAACCCGTGCCCCACGCCCGGATACACCGTGTAGGGATAATCCTTGCCGGCCGCCTTCATGGCCGCCACGGCATCGGGCAACCCGGCGTTGATGCGGGCGTCGTTCTCCGCGTAGACCCCGAGCCCTTTCGCGCGGATCTTCCCCATGTCGGCCGGATTGGGACCCGAACCGTAACACACCACGAACGCCTTGAGTTGCGGCGTGTTCGTCGCGTACCGGAAGCTCTGGCCGCCGCCCCAGCAGAAGCCGATGATGCCGATCTCACCGGTGCGGACCGGCTTCAGCTTGTTGAGATAGCCCCTCGTCGCATCGAGATCCTGCGTCACGGTATCGGGATTCAGTGTCGCGATGAGCTTGCGCGCCGAATCCTGCGTGGCGGGCGTGCCGCCGCGGCGTGACAACAAGTCGGGCGCGATGGCGACGA
>Ga0193723_1001023_pt1 | contig 10975 bp, 13 predicted proteins | sample H2m2metaG_FD_143042 | JGI IMG/M metagenome (GOLD analysis project Ga0193723, IMG submission 143042) | Soil microbial communities from a riparian zone of the East river system, Colorado, United States - H2m2 | ecosystem: Environmental > Terrestrial > Soil > Riparian zone | place: USA: East River... | reverse complement strand
CTTCTTGTTCGCGGCGATGTCTTCTGCCGCCTCGCCGTGGACGACCGGCGCCACGAGGTCATTGAAGATCCGCGGCGAGCTGACGATCGCCGCCTGCTCCGGATGTGCGAGCGGCACCTTGATGACTTCGATCCGGAACAGCGCCGAATTGGGATCCTTGTCGGGCGTCAGCCTCGAGCAGCCGGCGAGCTCGTTCGGCGAGCGCACTCCGGCGGAACCGGAGATGTAGACGTAAACATTGTCCGGGTCCTTTGGATCGACGAGCACGGTGTGCGTGTGCGATCCGCGGCAGGTCTGGACGTTGCCGACGTATTTCGGATTGGTGATGTCGGTGATGTCGAAGATTCTGATGCCGCGCAGGCGGTCGTGGCTGACGGTGTCCTTGACGCCCTCCGCGCCGCAGTCGAGGCGCCCGCTATTCGACTCGCCCGAGACGAAGAGCAGATTCTTGTAGACCGACACGTCGCTCTGCGACGCGGGGCACACGTACCCGATCTTGAGCGTTGGAGCGCTCGGATTCGAGATGTCCCAGACCTGGTAGCCGTTGTAGTTGCCCTGGATTGCGTACGGACCGGTGAACGAGAGGTCCGAGTTCGTGACGCCGAGGAATTTCGCGGGAGGCGGCGTCTTTGACATGACGCGAAGATTCCATATCGCCTCGGCGGCATCCATCATTCCGGCGCGAAGACCGACACGCGGATCCGGCATCGAGCTCGAGCTCGATGTCGAAGTAGCCGTGGCGCACCCCATTGCGAGGAGCACCGCGGCCGGGAGAGACACTGACAAGAGCCGCGCGGCACCTGGTCGGACAGAAGTACGGCGAAGCTGAGACGCAAAAGCCATGGTTGATTCCTCTGAGGAAACGGACTGAAGGATTAAGAACGTTGGCAGCGCTTTGGAAAGTTTCGACTACGAGATGATTACCGAACCTCAACGCCGAAAGTAAGGGCGACGAGCATCTTCTCCATCCGGTCGATCTCGGTGGATTGATCGACGTTGACGTCGGAAGCAAACTTGAAGACGGTCTCGTCCTGGCCAGCGCCGTAGCTGTCGAACAGGTCCTTGACCATCGAGACGGCGCCGCGATGATGCTGGATCATGAACTGTAGAAACAGGCGATCGAACTCCGGCCCACGCGCCTGGTCGAGCTGCTTCATCTGAGCCTCGGTGAGCATTCCGGGCATGAGCATCACGTGCTCGACGCCGCCCATCGTCATCTTCATCCCCGCCGGGTCCGCCGCCGGTACCGGCTTGAGGCGGTCGCCGAGCCACCGTTGCATCGTGACTATCTCGTCTTTCTGAGCGTTGATGATTCGATCGGCCAACCTCTGCACGGACGGACTGGCGCCGTGAGTCGGCGCCCAGTTGGCCATCACGATCGCCTGCGCATGGTGGCCGATCATGCCGGACATGAAGTGAACGTCGGCGTCGGTGTACGGGTGGCGAACACTGTCGGCTCTCGCCGAGGCGATTGTCGAAGCGTTTGGTCGAGGGACGACAAGCGGCTGGACGGATGCCTGCGAGCCGCCGCGAGTCGCGCTGCTGCAGCCAGCGACTCCGATGGCACTGAGCAAGGCCGCGGTAACGCGGAGCGTGCGTAAACCTGTCATTGCGTAGAATCTCCTGCGCGGCGTGCTCAAAAAGCGACTCAACAATGTTTCTTCCGGCTGCCTGAAAATTACTCGCGGGATGCGGCCACTTCCACCCACCAAGACTTACGCGGAAAACCTGAAAATGTTGATGATGCGTGCGAGCGCCGAAAACTGTGTTTAATTCCGTGCTCAGCCGGCCAGAACACGTTTCTGCCCCAATAGCATGCCCATTACTGCAAAATCGCTCGCTCTCGCAGACCATCGGCTGTCGCTCGGCGCGTGCCAGCGCTGTGAGCTCGGGGCGGGAATCCGACCCGTCATTTCCCAGGCCGCGAATCCTCGTTTCATGCTCGTGGGTCAGGCGCCGGGAAAGGTAGAGTCGGAGGGCGGTGTGCCCTTTTCCGGGCGCGCGGGCCGGACGCTGTTTCGTTGGCTCGCACGCGCGGGGATCGACGAAACGACTGCGCGAGAGATCATCTATATCTCCGCTGTCACGCGCTGCTATCCCGGACCACACCCCAGCGGTCGAGGCGACCGCGTTCCGACTCGTCACGAGCAGGCCAGTTGCGCCGATTGGCTCGAGACCGAGCTGCGGATCGTGCGGCCCGAGGTGCTGATTCCCGTGGGACGACTCGCCATCGAGCGGTTTCTTCCGGATATTCCGCTATCCGACCTGATCGGCACGAAGAGAATTGTCGAGCATGCTGGTGGCCGTTCGGTCGTGATTCCGCTGCCGCATCCGTCCGGTGCGAGCAGCTGGATTCACGAGAGCAGCAACAAGCTGCTACTGGAGAAAGCAATCGCGTTGATCGGCAAGGCAACACTGGCACCACAAGTCGCGAGGAATCGAGCGCGACTTTCATCGACGACCCTCAAGGGGGCATGACATGGATCGCCGTGCGTTTCTGACTACACTCGGTCTTGCGGCTGCCGGTTCGCAGCTCGCCTGCGCATCGGTCGCGCAAAACGCCGCGCCGGGGCGACGGCTGCGTCGAGTTGGAATCCAGCTTTACACGTTGCGAGACGACGCTCGGCGGGATCTCGAGCGCACGCTCGTCGACATCGCGGCCGCCGGTTACAAGGACGTCGAGCTGCTGAGCTCGATGAACAATTTCGGAATGCCTCCGGCGCGATTACGAGAGATCCTTGACCGAAATGGCTTGCGCGCACCGTCCACACACGTTGGCGTGGCCGAGCTCAATGATCTGGACCGGCAGCTCGCGGACGCCGCGATACTCGGACACCGATACATCATTCTCGCGAGCCTGCCGGGGAATGAGCGGACGCTCGACGATTACAAGCGCTGGGCCGACCGCCTCAACGACCTGGGACAACGTTCTCTGACTCACGGCGTCTGGATCGGATTTCACAACGAAGCGTACGACTTTCCTCCCATCAATGGTGTCGTTCCGTATGACGTTCTGGTGGAGCGCACCGATCCCGCGCTTGTCCGGCTGCAGCTCGACACTGGCAACATGGCGATGGGAGGCCGCGATCCGCTCGAGTACATGAAACGCTATGGCACGCGTTATTGGGCGTTCCACATCAAGGATGCGCCCAGCCTCGGCGCTTCCACCGACACGGAGCTCGGTAAGGGCGTCGTCGATTTCAAGCGCTTGTTGGCGAGCATCGACAACATCGACGACAAGCTGCTGTACGTCGAGCAGGAGACCTATCCGGGCGCACCCTTGGACAGTGCGCGCCGGGACTACGCGTACATTGCCGGACTGACTTTCTAGACGAGCGACAACTTTAGCTCGCCACCCACCTGCCAAGTCGAAACGGCGACAGGTCGAACTCTGTTTTGCCTTTCATCAACAGGTCGGCCTGAATCTCTCCGATCGCGCTCGCGAACTTAAATCCGTGACCGGAGCACGGGCTGGAAATGAGCACCTGCGGAAAGAAGGGATGGAAGTCGATGATGAAGTCGTGGTCCGGCGTGTTCGTGAACAGGCACACATCGTTCTCACGAACGCGAGCCTCAGCGAGTCCGGGAAGAATCGGCGCGAGCGCTGCCCGCAAAGGCTTCACCTCCCTTGCGTCAACCGTGCGTCTCACTGCGTCGGGATCTGCCACGGCCTCCCCGTCGTGCATCACTGACGCCTTCACTCCGCGCGGAAGTCGTGGGAACCCGTAGCAGATCTCGCCGGCTCGGTACTCGTAGGCATAGATCGGGAAGCGTCCCAGATCGTACAGCGATGCGTCAGTCTTTGGCTCGAGCCAGAACACCGCCTGCCGCTCGATGGTGAGGGGCAGAACAATGTCGGGCAGTAGTGCGCCCTCCCACGCGCCGGCGGTTAGAACCAGCCGGTCCGCCTCGTAAGTGTCGGACGACGTCGTCACCCGGACGCCCCCGCCATCTGGAATCCAGTCGAGCACCCGTTCATTGAAGCGCGCGTCGGCTCCACCGTCGCGGGCCAGCTTGATGTGCGCCCGGTTGCAAGCCTCAGGATCGAGAAAGCCCGCGCGCGGATCGAGCACAGCGACTAGCGCATCGTCGAGACGAAACGCCGGGAATCGCTCTCGCACTTCGGCGGGAGTGAGAACCTCGTGTGGCAGGCCGTGCTCCTCCGCGCTGCGCAGCGTTCCAGGAACGATCACGCCGTCGGGCGGACCGATCATGATTCCGCCGGTGATCGTCATCAGCGAAGAGCCGCTGTTGCGCTCCAGCTCACGCCACAGCTCGTGCGCACGCCGCACCAGCGGGACGTACAGTGGATGTTCGAAGTAGGACTCGCGAATGATCCGACTGTCCCCGTGCGAAGACGCCCGATTGTGCCCGGGCTCGAATTGCTCCAGCCCCAGCACCCGCCAGCCGCGTTGGGCGAGGTGATAGAGCGTCGCGCTGCCCATCGCGCCGAGTCCGATGACTATGGCGTTGTAATGGCCGGTGTTCATGACAGTGGCGCCCCCTCACGGGGCAATCTAGCTTGACCGAACGCCAGCGTTCCACGCAACGACTCGAGAAGGAGGAGTGGTGCAATATCGAATACGGCGGTTTGGCATTCAGTCCACAGCGCTCACGGTGGGGATCCTGTACTTCCTGCTTTCACTGTTGTTGCTGCCGATCTTCTATCTGGCGACGGGCGGCGCGATTGGGCGGACGGTGCCACCGATTACCCTCGTGCTGATTCCTTTCATCTACGCCATCGTTGGCTACGTCGGATCCGCAATTGGATGTTGGCTCTACAACATCGTTGCCGGCTGGTCCGGGGGCATCGCATTCACGCTGGAGCCGGCCGAAGGTGCATGATGGCGGGAGGTAAGCGCTGATTCCCGAGTTCGTCGTTCTCTCGCGCGAAGAGGCCGAGCGCTATGAGCCGCGCGGCAAGGAGATCTGCATTTCAATCTCTGACCCTGATGCTCCTTCCGCGCGAGTCTCGTCGCGGTTCGCGGCGGTGCTTCGGCTGAACTTCGACGACGTGATCGAGCGTGGCGAGCCGAGCGACATTCTTTTTGCTGAAGATCTCGCGCGCGAAATCACGAAGTTTGTCGATGCATGGCCGGACGCAGAACGAGTGATGGTTCACTGCAATGCCGGAGTGAGCCGGTCGCCGGGTGTGGCGCTCGGAATCTGCGACTTGCGCGGCTGGGCGACGGCGGCGCTGGAGCGCTCGCATCCCGGTTGGAATCGACTGGTTCGATCCGTCTTCGCTGCCCAAGCAGGAGCACCCCCGGCAAATCGCTCGCGGAGGCGGAGTGCGTCAGAGTAAGATCACGGCGGACGTTCGCGCGTTTTTCACCGGCTACTGCACGGCGTTCATCCGCCAGGACGCGCCGGCGATCGCCAAGCATTTCGCCGATCTCGTGCACGTCGCCAGCGATGACGGCCGCGACGTAAGCGTTCAGCTCGTTACGGCAGCCGATTGGCGGAAGACAATCGACGGTCTTCTGGACATGTATCGCGCGATCGACGTGGGATTCGTAGAAGCGACAGGTCTCGCGACGGACGCGCTCTCTCCGCGACTCGTTCAGGCTCGGCTGCGATGGGCGCTGAATGACAAAGCCTCCCGGCCGCTTTACGAATTCGATGCCATGTACACTCTCGCAAGGCACACCGAAAAGTTTCGCATCACAGCCATCGCGCACAACGAGATTCCAGAATATCGTAAGTGCCTGGCGCGCATCAAAACGGAGCAGCGGAGTCCAAAATGACAGGAGCCAATCCGAAGGAAGGCTGGCGGGCGATTATCGCCTCGTCGCTCGATTGGGAGCAGGCGCACACGACATTGGAACACGCGGTGAAAGATCTTGCGCCGGCATTGCGCGGCCAGCGGCCGGACGGCTACCCGCACTCGGTGTGGGAGCTGCTCGACCACATTCGAATCACCCAGCGCGATCTGCTGGATTTCTGCCAGAATCCGGACTACGAGGAAAAGCTCGCCTGGCCCAAAGACTACTGGCCGGCGACGCCCGCGCCGCCGACACCAGATGCGTGGGACAAGAGCGTCGCGGAATACCGGAGCGACCGCGAGGCACTGGCCCGGTTCACGAATGATTCCGAGATCGACTTGACGACGAAGATTCCGCACGGGACGGGTCAGACGTATCTTCGCACCATTCTCGTCGCCGTGGATCACGCTTCTTATCACGTTGGGCAGATCGTTTCTGTGCGGCGATTGCTGGGCGCGTGGCCCTCGGCGTGAGTCGCGGCCAGCTTGACTCCGGGAAACCGGGCGCTCACTGGGACGTAGTGTAACCGGCAGGCAGCAGCACCCAAATCTGATTTCGAGGCTCTATGAATCCGGAAGTCACAGCATTCCGTGATGTTGCAATCATCATCGTCGTTCTCGTTGCCTCACTCTCCGCAATCACGGTTGCACTCGTTCGCGGCGTTTCCATCAAGCCAAAGCATGGCAAGGTCAGTGATGCGCAGAGTCTCCAGCTCGAGCAGCTGCAGCAGTCGGTTGACGCAATCGCGGTAGAAGTGGAGCGCATCGCCGAAGCACAACGCTTTTCCGCCAAGCTGCTCGCCGACCGAGCCGAACCGGCGGCGATTACCCGCTTCGGATCAAACTGAGAGAAACCGACTGTCTGGAGCGCTCGATGCTCACTCGCACGAACAATGCGGATGAGGATCGTCGACACTTTCACTTCGAAGCGCCGCGCGCGCGAGGAACCTGACTGATGCCATGTATCATGACTCTCCTGGCTCTCGCCGCACCGCGACTCGTCGTTGCGGTGCTTTGGTTCTTCACCCATTGGTTCCGCGGCGTCTTCGACAACATCCTGTGGCCAATCATCGGCTTCGTTTTTCTGCCAACCACGATGCTCTGGTATTCGGCGGTGCACAATTGGTTTGGAGGTCATTGGACGTTCTGGCCGGTTGTCGGACTCGTGCTCTCGCTCATGATCGATCTGGGTCCCGCCAGCGGCCGCCGCGTCCCTGCCAAGCGGTAGACGAACTCAGCCGTACGGAGAAATCAGATGAACTACGGAATGCGGAGAATCGCTGCTTTTTCGTTCGGCGCGATGGCGACTGCTTTCACGCTCGTCGCTTGCGTGAAATCGGAAAGCGGGTCAGCGGATAGCACTGGGAGCGCATCGTCCACTACTTCGTCCGCCGGTTGTGCGGGCGACAACGGTGGGATCACCCTCCCCGATGGATTCTGCGCGACAGTTTTCGCCGACACCATCGGGCACGCAAGGCACATCGTGGTCAGCTCCAACGGTGACGTCTACGTCAACACCTGGAGCGGCCGCTACTATGACACGCCTGCCCCCGCGGGCGGTTTTGTCGTAGCTCTGCGCGATACAAACCACGATGGCCGGGCGGACATCATCAAGCGGTTCGGGCCGGACTCGGCGCACGGGAACGGTGGCGGAACCGGGATCGGCATCTTCAACGCCCAGCTCTACGTCGAGGAGTCTGGCGCCAGCACCGGACGGATCGTGCGGTATACGGTGTCCACGGACAGCATGACTCCTACCGCTCCCTCGCAGACAGTCGTCAGCGCGCTCCCCTTGAGCGGCGACCACCCGATGCATCCTTTCGCGATCGGACAGTCGGGCGAGATCTACTTGAACTCGGGCTCTCCGTCCAACTCGTGTCAAACCAAGAACCGGACACTCGGGTCGCCCGGGAAGAAACCCTGCCCCGACCTTCTCACTAGAGCCGGCATCTGGCGCTACGACGCGAACAAGACGAATCAGCGTTTCTCTCCCGCTGAGCGTTACGCGACGGGCATCAGAAACGCCGTCGGAATCGCTTTCGATGCAAGCGGCCAGCTCTATTCCACGCAGCACGGCCGCGACCAGCTCTCTGAGAACTGGCCGAAGCTCTATACGTCTGATCAGGGACAGAATTTGCCCGCCGAGGAGCTGCTGAAGATCGATCAGGGTGGCGACTACGGCTGGCCGTACTGCTACTTCGACGGAGCTGAGAAGAAGCTCGTTCTCGCCCCGGAGTACGGCGGTGACGGTGGCAAAGCCGTCGGTGATTGCGCCTCGAAGAAAGGACCCGAGGCGTTTTTCCCCGCGCACTGGGCGCCGGATGGGTTGATGTTCTACACCGGAGCGATGTTCCCCGCTCACTACAAGGACGGAGCGTTCATCGCCTTTCACGGGTCCTGGAACCGCGCACCCGCTGCGCAGCAGGGATACAATGTCTCGTTCGTTCCTTTCGCTGGAGGGAAGGCAGTCGATTCGGCCAAGTATGAGGTCTTTGCCGATGGCTTTGCGGGCGGGCCGCTCGGGCCCGACGCGAACGACAAGGCCGCTCACCGTCCGGTTGGTATTGCCCAGGGGCCTGACGGCGCTCTCTACATCGCGGATGACAAGGGGGGTCGTGTGTGGCGTGTCGTTTACAAGGGAGCCAACAAGTAGCGAAAACGCGACCGCCGGCACGTAACCCTCGCCCCGGCGCGTCGTCTAGATAATGAGTTGAGCGGCGGCCTCTTTTGGCCGCCGCTCCTTGTATCTAACCGACCAGGACAATCAAATGATTATACCACCCCGCCGTTACGGACTCCGTACGCTCGCCGGTACGGCAATAATCGCTGTCGCCGCCTTTGCTGCCTGCGGCGGTGGTCATCATTTGTCCGAGTATCCGTTTTCGAGCAGGACGCTCGCGGTCGTCTACATTGCGCCGCCAGCCCCGGAGCTGCTTACCAGCTACTACGACCTGCGTAGCTCCCAGAACCCGATCGAAGCGGTAGTGCGGGCGGGCGCAGACGTCGCGCGAGAGCGCGAGGGACGTCGGGCTAATGCTCGACTGGACAGCGCCACGGCTCGGATCGACATCCCGGCGGTTCTCGCACAACGCACGCTCGCCAGGGCGAGCCGGTACCTCGGAACCAGGCCGATCACGGATGACCAGGCCGCCGACTATCTCATGGAAGTCCGCATGGAGAGATTCGGCATCAACGCCAAGGGCGACGAGGCAGCGTATCTCTTTACGTTCGCTGAAGCCGTCCTGATCGATCGGCGTACTGGACGCGAGATCTGGAACGTTCGTATTCACGGACGCGATCGACTCACCCCCTACGTCGAGAGCTCGAGCCCGATCCCGGGGTCGGTCATTACCGCCGGCACACTCGGTACAGTATCCGTTGCCGACTTTCAGGCGGCTCTCAACCAGTTGATGGACTTGTCGTCGAACAGCATCACCAACGAGCTCCGCGCTGCTCTGAGGGACGTCCGCAACAACTAGCACCAAGAACGCGCGTGATGAGGGGCGAGGGCCAACCGGCCGTCGCCCCTGCTTTGTCTCTTGCCGCCAAACCGCGTTCAGGATACGTTCGGTTGGCTCCAGCAGAACGCTGGGCGATAGCCGTCCGTAACCTGAAACGGGGGGTTCCATGCTTGCGCTGCAACGCTCCACCAGCATCGCGCTTTGCCTCTGCGCTGCTGTCCTCACCGGATGCGCCAAGAAGGACAATGCCGCTGTCGATACGACCGCGATGGCGTCATCCACAGAAACGACCACTGCTCCTCCGGCACCTGCACCGATCAACCTGGCCGATGTTGCCGGCAAGTGGAACATGCGCTCCGTTCCGACTAGTGGCGCAGACACCTCGGCTACGACGTTCGTGCTCACGGCGACGGCTACTACTTCAGGGTGGACCATCACCTTCCCCGGTCGGAAGCCAATCGCTGAGAAAGTCACCGCTGCCGGTGACAGCCTCATTCTGGAGGCGGGGCCGTATCCAAGTGTGCGGCGCAAGGGAGTCACTGTGACGACCAACGGAGTTCTGCGCCTTCAGGGAGGCAACCTGGTCGGCAGCAACACCGCGCACTACAAGGTCAAGACGGCGGATTCAGTCCTGACGCTCACCACCACGGGAACACGCGCGCAATAGACAGACGGAGGCCAATCATGTTCAGGCCAAAAGGACCTGCGTGTCAGAGCTGCGGAATGCCGCTGAGCAGAGATCCGCTCGGCGGCGGCACCAACGCGGACGGCAGCACGAGTACGGAATACTGCAGCCACTGCTATCGCGAAGGTGCTTTCACGCAGCCGAACATCACGGCGGCAGAGATGACGACGCTCGTCGAGGGGAAGCTGCGGTCGATGCACTTCCCCGGCTTCCTGGCGAGAAGGTTTGCGAAGGAGGTTCCCACGCTTCGGCGCTGGAGAAACCAGCCCGGTCGTGCGGGGGCCAGGGAGGATGGGCCGCGAGAGGTGAGAGCGGGCTGAGCTAGCAGCTTTCCGTTGCCCGTTTCGCGTTTCCCGTTATCAGCTACCCGTTGCCCGATTGTCCGTTTCGGGCAACGGGTAGCGGGCAACAGGCAACGGGAAACAGGCAACGGGAAACAGGCAACGGGTAACGGGAACTGGTCTACGTAGCATTACGTACAGCGGCCACGCCTCCAGCCGGAGCATAATTCGATCGTAAGGCTCAATGGAGGCCGACAAATGACCGATCCAATCTGGCTCGAAGGATACGACGAGGGGGTTCCCGCCACCCTCGAGCCATACCCCGAGCGAACTTTGCTGGACTACCTGTCGGAATCGACGCGAAACTGGCCCGATCGGCCCGCTCTGCTGTTCAAGGGAGCCAGCGTCAGCTACCGCCAGCTGGAGCAGGACAGCGACGCCTTTGCGGCCGCGCTCGTTGCGATTGGGGTCAAGCGGGGTGACCGGGTCGCGCTGTGTTTGCCCAACTGTCCGCAGTTTTTCGTCGCTGAATTCGCCGCCTGGAAGGCTGGCGCGATCGTGTGCCCGTTCAATCCGACCTACACCGATCGTGAGATGGTCGAAGCGCTTCGCACCAGCGGCGCCGAGACTCTGGTCGTCCTGAATCGATTCTACGACAAGGTGAAAGCGTTTCAGGCGACGACGTCGCTGAAACGGATCGTCACCACGAACATCAAGGAGTACCTGCCCCCGTTCCTTCGCATCGCCTACACGTTTCTCAAGGAGAAGAAGGAGGGCGACCGCA
>Ga0193723_1001022_pt1 | contig 10981 bp, 9 predicted proteins | sample H2m2metaG_FD_143042 | JGI IMG/M metagenome (GOLD analysis project Ga0193723, IMG submission 143042) | Soil microbial communities from a riparian zone of the East river system, Colorado, United States - H2m2 | ecosystem: Environmental > Terrestrial > Soil > Riparian zone | place: USA: East River... | reverse complement strand
GGCCCGTGGGCGTGGGTCGCAATCCGCCAGGCGGCACCGTCGTCTTCTTCTATCTCAAGACCGCTCCTGACTCAGCGACGAACGTGAGCCTCGATTTTCTGGACAGCCGCGATTCGCTGATCCGGCGCTTCACGCCGAAGCCGAGAGCGCCAACCGATTCACTCAAGGTGAAGGTCGGCATGAATCGGTTCGTCTGGAATCTCCGCTACCCGGACGCGAGCCGGTTCCAAGGCATGATCTACTGGGCCGGCGGCACGGCGGGGCCGGTGGCGGTGCCGGGGAGCTACAAGGTCCGGCTCACGGTGGGCGACTGGTCGGCGACGCGCGAGTTCACGGTGCGTCCCGATCCGCGGGTCAAGACGACGCCGGAGGAGTACCAGCGCCAGTTCGATTTGCTCACAAAGATCCGTGACCGCGTGAGCGCCGCGAACGACGCCGTGCGGCGGATTCGGGAGGTGCGCGAGCAGCTCGATGGTGCGACGACGCGCGCCCGCGGCCTCGGCGATGCCGGCAAGCGCATCGCGCAGCAGGCGGACTCGATCAAAGGACGGCTCGCCGCGGTCGAGGAGGCGATTTATCAGGTGAAGAACCGCTCGAGCCAGGATCCACTGAACTACCCGATCCGGCTGAATAACAAGATCGCGGCGCTGGCGGGCGTCGTGGCGAGCGCCGATGCCGCGCCGACGGCGCAATCGGAGCAGGTGTTCACCGAGCTGTCGGCGGCGCTGCAAGTGCAGCTCGATCGGTTGAAAGCGGCGCTCGACGCGGACATCCCGGCGTTCAACAAGCTGGTGAAGGAGAGCGACGTCCCGGCGATTATTCTGCGCTAGAGCCGGTAGCGCAGGCCGAGGCCCACGCCGTACCGCCAGGTGACTTGCCGCTCCAATTCGGACGGCAAGTCCCCTGGGTCGAACCACGATTTCGACAGCATGCCCTCGAGCCGAATCGCGCCGGAGAAACGGTTCGTGACCGGCCACTCGTACGCCACTGCGGCGACGCCGCCGGCGCGGGATCGGCTCTCGGACTCGGCCTTCCAGAGGTGGAGGGAGGGTCCCAATTCCATCTTTACCGCTCCGCTCGACCCTATCCCCACCACCTGGAAGTTCAGCAGCAGTTGGCCTTCGAATACCTCACCGGACGATTTGTCGGTGAGACTCAACTTGGGAGCCGCAGCCGTAAGGCCGACGGTTGCGTACGATACCTGTACTCCCAGACGTACCCGGCGAATCGCGCGATCCACGCGCACTCCGAACGTCGTAGCGTCGGAGGGCCGAACTCTCGTCGGGCCGCTACTGTCAGTCGCAGCGCGGGACGATCCACGATAGTGGGTGGGATTGATCTCGAGCCCCACATTCCATTGCGCGGCAACGGGGACTGCGATCACCGCCATGAACACCAGTACCGCTGCTCGAACACGCATAGTCACAGCCCTCAGTACATGACCAGGTTGATCCAGCCGTTAGTGATGTTGTTGTCGCCTTTGACGAACCAGTTGTAGCCGGGGTACGTGGTTCCGACGATGTCGTCCTCCACGGCTGTTCCAACGAGATCATCATTGGTCTTGAAGAACGACGTGATCGCCTGCCAGAGACTCTTGGCGCCTTTCGCGTACTTGTATGCCCGCACGAGCGTGCTGCTAGAGTCATTCCCGGCGGAAAGGTCGTGATACACACTGTCCACGACCTGGAAGAGCCGCTCCGCGCGACCGACGTCGGTCTTGATCTGGCACGCCGTGTCGTCGTCCTCGACGATGAAGACGCGCAGGTTCTGCTGCGGATGGGCTGCGTTGTAAGCATTCAGCTGCGCCTTTGAGAACAGCAGCACTTGTCCCGACCAATCGAGATCGTTCTGATCGAACGTGTATGGCCCGCCGGCGTGCTCGCCCGCGCATTGATAGTCGTACAAGGAGTCGCTCGCGCCCTTCTGGCCCAGCATGTGTACTTCAAATTCGGGGGACCCCTTCAACCAGCCTTCAAAGTCTTGTACGAAATGGCTTTTGGTCATGTACAAACCCGGGGCCGGCGGCGGGGGAGGGACCACGTCGCCGATCGGGCCCCCCCCGCCACCCCCGCCGTCGCAATCGACGATGCACTCCATCACCCGCGCCGGCCGGACCGAGAAGTCGGTTTCGACCGGTACGAGCGCCAGCACCGGCGTGGTAGGCGGGGTTTTGGGATCGAGAACCTGGCGCCGGCCGTCGGGATCGAAGGCGATGGGCGGATCGTCGTCCGTCACCGCCGTGGCGACCAGCACCTGCTCGTCGCCGGTCCACGCCGCGCGGTGCGCAGGCACGGGGAAATAGACCTCCAGCGCTATCGCCCCCTTGGCCTCGCTGGCGAGCGCGTCTTTGGTCGCGCCGTTCTCCGCCGCGATTTCGCGGAGGGCCCGGCTGGCGTTGGCCTCGAGGAAGGTCTCGAACTGTAGCTTGTGCTCGCGATAGGGCGAGGCGTTGAGCTGTGCCTTCAGGTAGGCCCGAAACGCCGGGTTCTTCAGCCCTTTCGCGAACATCTTGGCGAGCGCCTCGGGACGTTTGGCATTGACCGCGCTGGAAGTAGTCGGTGTTTCGGCCGGCGGGGTCGGGGGGGTCACGGTCCGATCGCTGCAGGCGGCGATGAGGATGATCGTCGCCAGAGCGCAACTGCGGTGCAACATGAGTCCTCCTGGTAAGAGTGGAGGCTCATTGTGGGGGCGGGCGCGCAAGGATCATCGTCCTTTCCTTGCGACGCGGGCCCAGAACACGCGAGATTCCCGGGCCATGCTTCCACTCGCGGTCGATTCGACTTACTGGCAGCAGCGGGTCGCGTACGAGATCACCGCCTCGGTCGACGAGCCGAGCGGGGTGCTGAGCGGCAACGTCCGCATCACGTACGTCAATCAGTCACCCGACACGCTGCGCGATTTCTACGTCCATCAGTACCTGAACGCTTTCCGTCCCGGCTCCCGCTGGGCGGCGGTCGATTCCGCGGAGGGCCGAGTCCGCTTCCAGCATATGCAGGACCCCGATTACGCGTTCGAGCGGATTACCCAGGCATCGCTCGGCAAACCGGACTATCCGTACGCCCCCGATTCGACCATCGCGCACTGGCGGTTGCCTCGCCCCCTGGCGCCCGGTGATTCGATGCGCGTCGACATCAGCTGGAAGGCTCGGCCGTCGACGCTGCCGCGGCGGCAGGGCCGGCGGGGTCGGCGCTTCGATTTCGCACAGTGGTATCCGAAAGTCGTCGTGTACGACAAGTACGGGTGGGAGGATCACCCGTTGTATCCCGCCGGTGAGTTCTACGGCGAGTTCGCGAGCTACGATGTGATGCTCGATCTGGCTGCCGACCAGGTGGTTGGTGCGACCGGCGTTCCAGTTGAGGGTGATCCTGGCTGGGAAAAGGCGGCGGTCGGGGGTTCGACGATCGACTATCAACGCGACTGGTATGGTACACGTCGGCACGATGGCACGTCGGCACGATGTGGCGCTGCCGCACCGGGTCGAAAATGCGTCCGGTTCTTCGCCGACTCGGTGCACCACTTCGCGTTCTCGATGAATCCCGACTATCGCTACGAGCAAGGCCGTTACAAGGACGTGGTCGTGCACGTGCTCTACCAGCCCGGTGACACCGCGACATGGGGGAAGGGGATCGCGGTCCGGAACACGGAGGTTGCGCTCGCCTGGCTCGACTCGCTGTACGGCAAGTTCGCCTGGCCGCAGATCACCAACGTCCACCGCATCGAGGGCGGCGGCACCGAATTCCCCATGATGATCATGGACGGGAGCGCGAGCCTCGGTCTCATCGTCCACGAGCTCGGCCACAACTACACGATGGGCATCCTCGCCAACAACGAGTGGCGCGAGGGCTACCTCGACGAAGGGTTCACGAGCTTCCAGACCGGCTGGTTCTTCGAGCGACAGTACGGACCAGGATATCCGGGCCTCGACAGCGACATCCTCTTGTGGGACGTGGACCGCTGGAGCGAGCCGGTCTCGATGGTGAGCGACCGCTATCGCGACTTCATCACGTACAACACGATGATCTACGAGAAGGGCCAGCTGTTTTACGAGCAGCTGCGCTACATCGTGGGCGACGACGTGATGCGTCAGATCCTGCGCACCTACTACGCGCGCTGGCGCCTTAAGCACGTGGACGAACAGGCGTTCCGCGACGTCGCCGAGGAGGTGTCGCACCAGGATCTGAAGTGGTTCTTCGGGCAGTGGTTGCATGGGACGCCGCTGATCGATTACCGATTGGACAAGGTGCAGCGACGTCGACTCCCTGATGGCCGATGGCTGACGGCTGTCAGCATTAGTCGTCAAGGCGACGGCTGGATGCCGGTCGAGATCGGCGACAAGGACACGATCTACGCGCGCTCGACGGGGCAGCCAGATCGGGAACGGGTCGAGTTCGTGACCGCCCGGAAGCCGAAGCGCCTCGTGCTCGATCCGCGCCAGCGCTCGCACGATTGGAACGCGCTCAACAACAATGAGAAGCGCGGGCTTTTCGGTTCGCGCTCGAGATCGCTCGTGCGACTCGACAATCCGACGCGCCAGGAATCCCGCCGCGACCGGGTCGTGACCGCCTTGCTGCCGCTCCTGTGGTACAACGACTACGGCGGCGTGGCGGGCGCGGTGCACGCGCGCTCCAACTACCTCGGCCGGTTCGAAAAGAACGTCGGCGTCTATTCGTACGCCTTTGATCCCGACGCGACACATCGCGAAGGCTTCTATTTCCGCGTTGGGAACCCGGTCAGCCACCCGATGCCGCGTACCGAGGCGTCGCTGGCAGGCTGGAGCCTCGAGGGCCGCACCGGCATCGCCGTGCATGCCGACCGCTCGCTGCGCCGGAGCCTGGCGTTCGGGTCCGACACCCACGCCGGCTTCGATGCCATGTGGATGGCCGTCAGCGACCTCGGCTACGTCGACCGCCGCCTGTGGGACAACGCCGGGACGATCGAAGCGGGACCATGGGTCTCGGTGACGAATCGCAACGGCGACCGGGTGTGGCGGGGACGGGCCGGCGTGCGGGGCGGGGTGCTGTACCGCAATCCGACCGCCGGGGTGCAATCGGCCAAGAGCTATGACGTCGAAGGATTCGCGCGTGCGACCGGCGAAGTGAGCCTGAGGACTTCGTACCTCGGCGTTCGCCTGTTCGGCGGTACGTATCTGGCCCAAACCGCACCGCCGCTGCAACGTCGCATCATGCTCGCGGGCGCCGATCCGTACGAGACGTTCACCAATCCGCTGCTGCGCAGCCGCGGCGCCCTGTTCGTGCGGCCCGATTTCCACTACCAGGCCCCAGGCGACGCCAACCTGCGCGGCTTCCGGCCCGACCTCGGCGGCCGCTGGGCGGTCGGCGTGAATATCGAAGGGACCAAGACCGTATACCGGCGCGAGCGCGACGACGGTCTGCTGGCCCGCGTGACGCTCGAGGCGTTTGTGGACGCCGGGTTGGTCGATACCCTCGCGGTGCCGGCGTTGGACGGTCACTCGTACACAACGCTGTACGACGGCGGTGTGGGGCTCGTGACCCGCCATCGGATCAACGAGCTCGCGTGGACGATGCGGTTCGAAGTGCCGCTCATCGTGAATCGCTGGGATTACGCGGCGGATGGCCCGGATAAGCGCGTGCGGTTCCGCTGGCAGGTCAGTCTGGAGCCGAGCTTTTGAACGAACGCCGCGCGTTTTTCCAGAGCACGATCGGAAAGCTGCTCAACGAGGTCGCGAAGCGCACGGAAGCGCGCGTCGCGCCCAAGCGCTGGTTTCGGCCGCCCGGTGCGGCGGACGAGGTCGCGTTTGTGGCCGCGTGCACTCGCTGTGGCGACTGCATCGACGTCTGCCCCGTGCACGCGATCCTCAAGACGCCCGCGAACGGCGGCGGCCTGGCCGCCGGCACGCCCTACATCGATCCCACGACGCGCGCGTGCATCGCTTGCGAGGATATGCCCTGCGCTCATGCCTGCGAAACCGGGGCCCTAACCCCGATTCCCTGGTCCCAAGTTCACATGGGTGTGCTGGAGCTCGATCCGCAGCGCTGTATCACCTTCCAGGGCGCCGAGTGTGGCGTCTGCGCCCGGGCGTGTCCGATTGGAGACAAGGCGCTCGCGCTCGACGATCGCGGACGTCCCGTGCTGAAGCCGGAGGGCTGCGTCGGCTGCGGGGTATGTGTGACCGCATGCGTGACCATTCCTTCGTCGCTCAAGTTGAGGCTCGCGTGAGGGACGCGATTACCCGAGTCGACAAGCCGTGGGGATACGAGCTCATCTGGGCGAAGACCGACCGATACGTCGGCAAAATCCTGCATATCGAGGCCGGCCACGTGCTCTCGCTGCAATACCACAACGTGAAGGACGAGACGATTTACGTGCTGACGGGCGAGATCATCCTGCGGACCGGCAAAGTCGACACGCTCACTGAGCGCCGCATGAAACCCGGCGAGACCCTGCACATTTCACCCAAACAGATCCATCAGTTCGAGGCCGTCGTCACGAGCGATTTGCTCGAAGTCTCGACGCCCGAGATCGACGACGTCGTGCGCCTGAAGGATCGCTACGGACGAGTGCCCCCCCAATGAAAGTCATCATGCCCATGGCCGGCAAAGGCACCCGCCTCTTGCCGCTGACCAAGCGCGTTCCCAAGCCGCTCGTGAATGTCGCCGGCAGGCCGGTGATGGATTACGTGATGGACGCGCTTGGGCGTGCCGGGCAGCTCGAGGAGCTGATCATCATCACGGGCCATCTGAAGGAGAAAGTCGAAGCGTACGTCCGGAAGAACTACAAGATTCCCGCGCGGTTTATCGAGCAGAAAGTGCTCGACGGCACGGCCGGCGCCGTGAATCTCGCGCGCCCGTACGTGGACGGGCCGGTCATCGTGATCTTTGTGGACACGTTGTTCGATGCCGATTTGTCGATCGTCAAAACCACCAAGGCCGACGGCATCATCTGGACGAAAGAAGTTGAGGACTATCAGCGCTTCGGCGTCGTCGTGGCGGACCAGCAGGGGCACATGACCAAGATCGTGGAAAAGCCCAATACGCCGATCTCCAAGCGGGCCAACATCGGGCTGCAGTATGTGAGTGATTGGCGCACGTTGTTCGACGGCATCGAACACGTCCTGAAGAGTCCCCCTGGCAAGGGCGGGGAGTTCTTTCTCACCGATGCCTTCCAGTACATGGTGGACAAGGGGAAGAAGCTGTTCGTCAGCGAAGTGGGCGGCTGGTACGACTGCGGCAAGGTGGACACCTTGCTCGAGACGAACGAGCACCTATTGACGCACGGCCGCGGTAAGCGCCCCCCCCCCGCGAAGGTCTCGGCGGATGTGAAAATCAACGAGCCGGTCTACATCGAAGAGGGCGTCACGCTCAAGGACGCCACGATCGGTCCCAACGTCGCCGTGGAGGCGGGCAGCAGCATCGTGGGCAGCACCGTCACGAACAGCATCCTCGGCAAGGGTGTCACGGTGAAGAACGCGACGGTCGGGGGTTGCGTGATCGGTGATAAGCAGGTCATCGAAGGCACGCATCTCAAGGACTCAGTAATGGACGCGGGGGAAATCGCGGCCGCTCGCTAATGCATGAGTTCCTCGATCTTTTCGCCTACAACGGCTGGGCGAACCGCATCATCTTCGACGGCGTCGCCCGGCTGCCCGAGGAGCAGTACTTCAGGGACCTGAAGAGCAGCTACGGCGGCATTCACGGCACGCTCTGTCACATCGTGTGGGCGGAGCAGCTCTGGCTCCACCGCTGGCTGAAGCGGCCCAACCCCACCGTACCACAAGGGACGGATCTCAAATCGGTCAAGGAAGTGCGCGAACGCTGGGCGGCGGTCGACGCCGAGCGCGCTGCGTTTGTAGCGGGACTGTCGGACGCCCAGCTCGATGACACGCGTGTGGTAAAGCCGTCCAGCGGCGGGGAATTCGTCCACACGTTCCGGCAGATGTTTCGCCATTTCATCAACCATTCGTCCTACCATCGCGGGCAGATCGTGACGTTCATGCGCCAGCTTGGAACGGCGCCGCCCAGTACCGACCTCATTCTCTACTATCGGAGGGGTTGACGGGGGCGGGGAACCGAATTTACTTACTGACCGTTCAGTTAGTAACTTCGGAGCAACAATGTCGCAAGCAATGACCAAACCCCGTTGGCGCCGCCGCAAAAATGCCCGTCCGGAAGAGATCATCAGCGCCGCGCTGGAGGTCTTCGCCGATCGCGGCTTTGCCGCGACCAAGCTCGAGGACGTCGCCCGCAAGGCCGGAGTCACCAAGGGCACGATCTACCTCTACTTCGAGAACAAGGAGGCGCTGTTCAAAGCGCTGATCCGCCAGACGATCGTCCCCGTGATCGCGCAGGGCGAGGCGCTGGCCAAATCCTTCACCGGCAGCGCGCGCGATCTGTTCGAAAAGCTCGTGCGCGAGTATTGGCGGTTGGTTGGGGAAACGTCGCTCGTCGGCATCCCCAAGTTGATGATGGCGGAAGCCAACAATTTTCCCGAGCTGGCCCGTTTCTACTACGAAGAAGTCGTGACGCGGGGGCACCGGCTCATGGCCGGCGTCATCCAGCGGGGTATCAAGGCCGGCGAGTTTCGTCCGGTGAACGTCATGGTCGCGGCGAAGCTGGCGATGTCGCCGCTCATGCATGCGGTCGTCGCCCGTAAGGCCTTCTCGGCATGCATGCCCGAAGGCTTCAACGTCGCCAACTATCTCGACACTCACATCGATCTCTATCTCCATGGCATCAGCAAGTAAGCCGCTGATCACGCTGATTCTCGCGCTGATCAGCGCAGATCTGCTCCAGGCTCAAGCGCCCGCGCCGTTGCGGCTCTCCTTTGCCGAAGCCGTGCGGCAGGCAACAGGTGCGTCGCAAGTGGTGCCACCCGCCGTCTCAATCGCCGGCTTCCGCGCCGATGCCGCCGCGGCGCGCGTGCGCCAGGTGCGCTCCGGATTGCTTCCCGACCTCGCGGTCACGGGCTCGTGGGTCAACCGTTCCTTCAATTCCAAGACTCTGGGATTCTCGTTTCCCGGGCCTCTGGTCATCCCGACGCGAATCGGGCCGTTCACTGCCTATGACGGCCGCGCCCGGCTGACGCAAACGATCTTCGATTTCTCGAATCTCGGGCGGGTCAACGCGGCCAAAGGGCAAGTCCGTGCGGCATCCGCGGAGCGCTCGGCGGTGGTCGAAGCCAGCGCGCAGACTGTCGCGCTCGCGTACGCACGCGCGGTGCGGGCACAGGCCGTGGTCACGGCCCGCGGCGCGGACTCGGCGCTCGCTGCGGAGCTCGTCGGTCTGGCGGTGGCGCAGCAGAAGGCGGGCGTCAGCGCGTCGATCGACGTCACGCGTGCCCGGACGCAGCTGGCGGAGGCAGCCGGCCAGCTCGTCGTCGCCGAAAACCAGCTCGATCGCGCCAAGATCGACCTCGCCCGCGCGCTCGGCCTAGATCCTGCCACGCCGATCGTGCTGACCGACACGCTGACGGCGCAGCTGGGCGCCGCCGATGTGCCGGCGGATCGTGACGCCGCCGTGGCGCAAGCTGTCACAGCGCGGCCCGATCTCGCCGCCGAGATCGCGCGGGGCGCAGCGGCGCGCACGGCGGCGTCCGCGATCTCCGCGGAGCGGCTGCCCCGACTCGACCTCGAGGCGGACTATGGGCTGAGTGGCGTGCGGATGCCGGATGCGATCACGACCCGCCAGGTCGCGGTCCAGGTGACGCTGCCGATTCTGGACGGGTTCCGGCGCGAGGGCCGGCTCGCAGAACAACAGTCGGTGGTACGTGAATCTGACGTCCGTCAAAAGGATCTGCGCCAGCAGGTCGCCGCAGACGTGGACGGCGCCTTGCTCGACCTACGTTCGGCGGCGGCGCGGCAAATGATCTCCACGGACCGGCTGCAGCTCGCGGCTCAGGAAGTGTCGGAAGCGCGCCAACGCTTCAGGGCCGGTGTCGCAGGCAACATCGAAGTGATCAACGCGCAATCGTCGCTGCTCCGTGCACGCGACGCGGATATCGACGCACGTTTCGCGGCCGTAACGGCGCGCATTTCGCTGGCCCGGTCAGTCGGATCGGCCCGGACGCTTCACTAGCAACCCTCAGAGAGAGCACACGCACATGGCTACGACGATGGAACCAAAGACGGAAACTTCGGCGCGACCGGGGGGGGGGCCGCGCCCCGCCACCCCGGCCCCCGCAGCGGCTCCCCAGAGCTCGCGGCGGACGGTCTTCATGATCATGGGTGTGATCCTGCTCGGGCTCGTGATCTTCGGCGTCCGGAAATGGTGGTTTGGCCGCTCGCACGTGTCGACCGATAACGCCCAGGTGGACGGCCACATCGTGCCGGTCCTGCCGAAGGTCGGCGGCTACGTCGTCGAGGTGCGGGTGGACGAGAATCAGTCCGTCAAAGCCGGCGACACGCTCGTCGTGCTTGATGACCGCGACTTCCGCGCGCGCCTCGCGCAGACGGACGCCGACCTGGCGGCGTTGCTCGCCACGGTCAGCAGCCGCACGCGCGTCGGTCAGGCAGAAGCGGCGGTCGCCCAGGCGCAGGCGAATGCGTCCAAGGCACGCGCCGATCTCGCCCGGGTCGAGCCGCTCGCGGCCCAGAACATCGTGAGCCAGCAGCAGCTCGACGCCGCCCGTGCCGCGGCAGCCGCCGCCGAGGCGCAGCTCGCGCAGGCACAGGCGATGCTGGTCGGCGCGGATGCCCGCGTCGCGGCGGCCCGCGCGTCCCGCGATCAGGCCGCGCTGCAGCTCTCCTACACGCGGATCATCACCCCCTCCGCCGGCGTCGTCTCCAAGAAGGCGGTGGAGCTGGGTCAGCTGGTGCAGCCGGGCCAGCCGTTGATGACCGTCGTGCCGCTCGCGGACGTGTGGGTCACGGCCAATCTGAAGGAAACCGAGACGGCTGACGTCACGCCCGGCGATTCTGCCGACATCACCGTCGATGCCTACAAGGGCATGCACGTGCGCGGTCACGTCGAGAGCCTGTCACCGGCCACCGGCGCGAAGTTCTCGC
>Ga0193723_1001021_pt1 | contig 10990 bp, 9 predicted proteins | sample H2m2metaG_FD_143042 | JGI IMG/M metagenome (GOLD analysis project Ga0193723, IMG submission 143042) | Soil microbial communities from a riparian zone of the East river system, Colorado, United States - H2m2 | ecosystem: Environmental > Terrestrial > Soil > Riparian zone | place: USA: East River... | reverse complement strand
GCCCCCCTTCGATCACCCCGACATCGTGGCGGGCCAGGCGACGATCGCTCTGGAGATCGTCGAGCAGCTGCCGGAAGTCGAGACGGTGCTGGTGCCGGTGGGCGGCGGCGGATTGATCTCGGGCGTCGTAGCGGGGCTCGCCGCCGCGCGCAGCCGGGCGAAGGTCTGGGGCGTCGAGCCCGCCGGCGCTCCCAAGCTCAAGCGCTCGCTCGAGGCCGGGGCGCCGGTACGGCTCGAACGCACGGCCAGCATCGCCGACGGCCTGATCACGCTCAACGTGGGGGGCATCCCCTTCGCGGAGCTGGAGGCCCACCGAGACCGGCTGCGCGGGGTGGTCCTGGTCGAGGATGACAGCATCCGCGATGCGGTGCAGTTTCTGTGGCGCACCTGCCAGCTCGCGGTCGAGCCCTCGGGTGCCGCTACGACGGCCGCCCTACTCTCCGGGGCCGTCCGGCCGTCCGGCGTCACGGTTTTGGTCGTGAGCGGCGGCAACATCGACCGCTCGCTGCTCGAGGACTGACACGCACCCATGGCCACCACCGCCGGCTCGCGGATCCTGGTCGCTGACGACGACGAATCGCTCGTTCGGACGCTGACCTGGATCCTCAAGGAGCACGGCTACGAGGTCGTCGTGGCCCCCGGGGGTGAGGGGCTGCTCGCCAAGCTCGAGGAAACCAAGCCCGCCCTGCTGCTGCTCGACATCATGATGCCCAAGGTGGACGGCCTGCAGCTGCTCGAGCGCGTGAAGCAGGACGAGCGCTACAAGGACCTCCCCGTCCTCATGGTCTCGTCGATGCCTCCCGAGGACGCGACGGTGCGCGCCCTCGGTCTCGGCGCCGCCGACTTCATCTCCAAGCCGTTTCGGGTGCGCGAGCTGCTCGCCCGCGTCGAAGCCCACATCCGCGTGGGCCAGGCGCTCGCGCAGGCGCGTGAGGAGGCCCGCAGCCGGGCGGCGATGGTCGACATCCTGCACGAGGTCACCGACTCCCTCAAGCCGGACGAGATCTACCACATCCTGGCGCGGCGGGTCGCGCGCGTCCTCAACATCTCGAAGTGCTCGATGGTGCTCGCCAAGTCGGGCGACCAGCAGGGCGTGGTCGTGGCCGCGTACGAGAACCCGATGCTGCGCAATCTCCAAATCGACTTGGGACGCTACCCCGAGATCCGCCAGGCGCTCACCACGGGCCGGCTCGTTCTGGTCGAAGACGTCTCGACCGACCCGCTATACAAGGAAGAGCGGCTGCGCTGGGAGCGCGACGGCATCAAGGTGCCGACGCGCTCGGCGGTGGCGCTGCCGTTCTGGATGAAGGACCAGCAGATGGGGGTGTTCTTCCTCCGCACCACCGGGGACGATCCACCCCTCACCCGTGCCGACGCCCAATTCGGTGAGACCGTGATCAAAACGGCCGTGTCGGCGATCGAGAAGGCGTACGACTTCGAGTCCGCGGTATCGGACAAGCAGCGCCTCGAGAAACTCGCACTGACCGACGCGCTCACCGGGTGCCTCAACCGGCGCGCGCTGGCGGAGGCGCTGGGGCAGGAGCTCGACCGGGCGCGGCGGTACAACCTGGCGCTCACCATTCTCCTCGCGGACATCGATCGCTTCAAGCAGATCAACGACACGCGCGGCCACATCGCGGGAGATTCGGTGCTCCGCCAGGTCGGAGAGCTGCTGCGCCGGGAGGCGCGCTCGGTGGACATCGTGGCACGGTACGGCGGCGAGGAGTTCGTCGTGGTAATGCCCGAGACGGCGCTGCACGGTTCGGCGATTTTCGCCGAGCGGCTGCGGCGGCGGGTGATGGCGCGCGACTTCGCCGATCCCGGGGAAGACCCGCTCCACATGACGGTCAGCATCGGTGTCGCATCGTTCCCCGATGACCGGGTCCAGAGCGCCGACAGCTTCGTCTCCCTCGCCGACCAGGCCCTCTACCGCGCGAAGAACGAAGGCCGCAACTTGGTGCGGCAATGAACGAACGCCGCTGCCCCAAGTGCGGGTCGGTCTACACCGATACGGCCCGGTTCTGCCCCAAGGACGGCACCATGCTCGTCGAGGTCCAGGCGAAGCCCGCCTCCTCGGGGAGCGGCACGGGCGTGCGCCAGCCGCCCAACTCCGGCAAGGGCCCGGGTCTCGACCGCGCCTCCACGCTCTCGAATCAGATCCTCGACGCCCGCTACCAGGTCCTGAAGAAGCTGGGCGAGGGCGGCATGTCATACGTCTACCTCGCGAAAGAGATCTCCTCCGACGAGACCGTGGCGATCAAGGTGCTGTCGCCGCGGCTCGCGTCCGACAAGAGCTCGGTGGAGCGGCTGCGGCGCGAAGCGGGACTGGCCATGCGGCTCGATCATCCGAACGTCTGCCGCATCCTGCGCCTGGGAGAGTCCGAAGACGGCCTCATCTACCTGGTGATGCCGTTCCTCAAGGGCGAGCTGCTCTCGGACCGCGAGGTGCGCGGCGGTCCCATGGATCTCGATCTGGGAGTCAGGCTGCTCCAGCAGATGTGCGCGGGGCTGCACCACGCCCACGAGCTCCAGATCATCCATCGAGACCTGAAGCCCGAGAACGTGATGCTCGTCCCCGACGACGACGGCGGCAGCGATCGCGCCGTCGTCATGGACTTCGGTCTCGCCAAGGAGCGCCGCGCCGACCCCGCGATCGCCAAGCTCACGGCGACCGGGATCATCCTGGGCACTCCCGAGTTCATGAGCCCGGAACAGATCCGCGGCAAGCCGCTCGACGCCCGCAGCGACATCTACGCGCTCGGCATCGTGGCCTTCGAGATGTTCACCGGGAAACTGCCCTTCCAGGGCCGCAACGCGCAGGAGATGATGATCGCGCGGCTCCGGGGTCAGCCCACGCCGGTTCGGCAGCTGCGGGCCGACACGCCCCCCGCCGTCGAAAAGGCGCTCACCAAGGCCCTGCAGACGAACCCCGACGATCGCTACACGACGGCGCTCGAATTCGCCGACGCGTTGATCGCCGAGGAGTCGTCCGGCGGGAGCCTGTTCGGGAAGCTCAAGGAAAAATTCAAATGATCGCGCTGCTCGCCGCCCTCCTCACCCTCCAGCAAGCCCCGCAACCCCAGGTCACCGCCATTCGCGCCGGCACGCTCATCGACGGCACGGGCGGCGCGCCCATCAAGAACGCGGTGATCCTGGTGCAGGGAGGCCGCATTACCGGCGTCGGTGCCGGCGTGGCGGTGCCGGGCGGCGCCACGGTGATCGATCTGTCGGGCTTCACGGTGCTCCCGGGCTTCATCGACGCGCACGTGCACCTCGCCGGCCGCACCATCGGGGACGGGGACTGGCAGCACAGCCGCCTCACCGAGATGCCGAGCCAGCTCGCCCTGCTCGGCGCCGCGCATGCCCAGCAGACGCTCGAGGCGGGCTTCACCACCGTGCGGGTGGTCGGCAGCGCCGCCTACGGCGACGTCGCCCTGCGCAACGCGATCAATGCGGGCTGGATCCCGGGCCCGCGCATCGTGGCCGCGGGAGTCTCCTTCGGTATCCGCGGTGGCCACTGCGACGAGACCAACGGATTGCAGCCGGGCGCGCTTGGTTACGAGGCGGGCGTCGCTGAGGGCGTGGCCAACGGGGTGGAGGAAGTCCGCAATGCCGTGCGCTACGCGGTGAAGTACGGCGCGGACGTCATCAAGATCTGTGCGACCGGCGGCGTCCTGTCACTCACCGACTCGGTCGGCGTGCAGCAGTACACCGAGGAGGAGATGCGGGCGATCGTCGAGACCGCCACGCAGCTCGACCGCCGCGTCGCCGCCCACGCCCACGGCACGGCCGGCATCAAGGCTGCCGTGCGGGCGGGCGTGACGTCGATCGAGCATGGCTCGATGCTCGACGCGGAGGCGGTACGGATGATGAAGGAGAAGGGCACCTGGCTCGTGCCCACGCTGCTGGCCGGGTTCACGGTGGAGTCGCTCGCCAACGCCGGCCGCCTGCCGCCGCCGATCGCGGCCAAGGCGCTCGCCATCGCGCCGCGCCAGCACGCGTCGTTCAAGCTCGCGCTCGATGGCGGGGTGCGGATCGCCCTGGGGACCGACGCCGGCGTCATGCGCCACGGCACCAACGCGCGGGAGTTCGGCCTGATGGTGCGCTACGGGATGACCCCGATGCAGGCGATCGTCGCCGGCACGTCGAACGGCGCCACGCTGCTGGGTCTCGAGGCCGAGGTCGGCACGATCGCCGCGGGCAAGCGCGCCGACCTGGTCGCGGTGCGCGGCGATCCGATCCAGAACATCGCGCTGCTCGAACGTGTGGACTTCGTGATGAAGGACGGCGTGGTCTTCAAGCGCGAAGGACAGGTCGTCGGACGGAGTGCCGTCGGGGTGCCGTGAAGCGTTTCCCCGCCTTCGATCCACCGGAATACGTCGACTGGAAGGCGGAGCCCGAGCTGGTCCGGGCTTTCCGCAGGACCGTCGAGAGTGACGAGCAGCGCGCCGCCCTCGTCTCCCGCCTCGCGCTCGACGCCAAGCTCGACCTCTACGCCGGCCTCGTCCGCGCCCGCCTGCACGACATCCAGCTGAAGCGTTGGGTGCGCACCGCTGTGATTTCGAAGGCGTGGTTGGGCACCGGAGAGGAGGCGACGACGGTCGGCCCGGTGCACGCGCTCGACCGCGAGCACGACGTAGTCGCGCCGATGATCCGCAATGCGGCCGCCTGCTGCGAGATGGGCATGTCCCTCGCCGACATGCTGCGTGCCTACCTCGCGACCGAGGATTCGCCCTCGCGCGGCCGCGACCTTCACGTAGGCTCCCTGCCGCACGGCGTGCTGCAGCCGATCTCGCATGTGGGTGACATGGTGCCGGTGATCGCGGGGGTGGCGTTGACGTTCAAGATGAAAGGCGAGCGGCGGGTCGCCCTTACCTGGGTGGGTGACGGCTCGACCAACACGGCTGCGGCGCACGAGGGAACGAACTTCGCGGCGGTGCAGAAGCTTCCCGCCGTCTTCATCGTGGAGAACAACCAGGTCGCGCTCGGCACCCGTCTCGAGCAGCACCATCTCCCCGGGGAATTCAAGGATTGGGCCGCGAGCTACGGGGTGTGGGGGGCGCAGTTCGACGGCAACAACGTGCTCGATGCCTACGCCGCGACCCGGATCGCGGCGGAGCGGTGTCGCGCGGGGGACGGGCCGGCGCTGCTCGTCGCCGACACGTTCCGGATGGGCGGGCACGCGACCCACGACGAACGCGAGGCGCGAGAGACATTCCCAGCGGCGGTCTTCGCCACGTGGGGGAAGCGAGACCCGATCGGCCTGTACGAGGAGTACCTGAAGGAAGAGGGCGTGAAGGTCAAACGGCTGGGCGAGGTCGAGGCCGAGGTGACGGCGCAGGTGGAGCGCGCCGCCGAGGAAGCGATCGCGAGTCGGGAACGGATGCCGGAAGGGAAAACCGCCTTGGAGGGGGTATACGCGAAATGATCTCTCGAGCCATGCTCACACAAGTCGTCGTCGCCGTTGCCGCCCTCGCCTGCCGCGGCAACACGGTTGCCGGGCAGGACCAGACGCTCCATGTCCCCGCGGGTTTCCAGGTCGCCGTCTTCGCCCAGGGCCTCAGCGGGGTGCGCTACCTCACCCTCGGTCCTGGAGGCGTCGTGTATGCCTCCCGCCCCAGCGCCGGAGAGATCGTGAAGCTCCCCGACGCTAACGGCGACGGTGTTGCCGACTCGGTGGTGACGGTCGCGCGGGGCCTCAACGGGCCTTTCGGCATCGCCTTCCGCGGCGACACGATGTACGTAGCCGAGAACAGAGCGGTGGTGCGGTTCGATCCCGGGTCGGCAAACAAGGTCGTGCTCGTGCCGAATATCCCCGGTGGCCGCGGGCACGCCACCCGAACGATCGTCTTCGGCACGGACGGCAAGATGTACGTGAGCGTCGGTTCTTCGTGCAACATCTGCGACGAGTCGGACTCGATGCGCGCGGCCGTCGTACAGTTCAATCGTGATGGCTCGGGCGGTCGCATTTTCGCGCGCGGCCTGCGCAATTCCGTGGGGCTGGCGATTCATCCCACGACGGGCGAGCTGTGGGGCACGAACAACGACCGCGACAACCTCGGCGACAATCTGCCCCCGGAACGGATCAACATCATCAAGGACGGCAAGTACTACGGCTGGCCGCAGTGCTACCTCCCCGGTCAGAAGAACCCCGAGTACCCTTCCGCCGACTGCTCGACGGTCGAACCGCCGGCGATCACCTTTCAGGCGCACTCGGCACCGCTCGGAATGAACTTCTACACGGGCACCGCCTTCCCCGCCGACTATCGCGGCGATGCCTTCGTGGCCTTCCACGGTTCCTGGAACCGCTCGGTGCCGACAGGTGCCAAGGTCGTCCGGGTACACGTCGCGAATGGCCGTCCCGTGGCGATCGACGATTTCATTACCGGCTGGCAGCGGCCCGACGGGTCGCGCTGGGGCAGACCGGTGGGCCTCGCCGTGGCGGCGGACGGCGCGCTGCTCGTGAGCGACGACATGGGCGGGAAAATCTGGAGGGTGACCTATGGGCGTTAGACGGTTGGTCGGTTGGTCGGTTAGTGGTGTTGCTGCGGGCACGGTGTTGGCGGCGTTTTCTCTAACCGCCTATCCGTCTAACCGCCTAACGGACATTCACGCCGAATACGTCAAGTACCTCAGCGGTAGGGACACGGTGACGGCGTACATCGCCTACCCCGAGCGGCCGACGCCGGCGCCCGCGGTGATCGTGATCCATGAGATCTTCGGGATGTCGGACTTCGTGCGACAGACGACGGAACAGCTCGCGAAAGACGGCTTCGTCGCGATCGCTCCCGATCTCCTCTCGCGCCGGGGCGGGACGCCGGCCCTGGGTGATTCGGCGCGGCGGGTGATCTCTTCACTGCCGCCGGACTCCGTCACCGCGGACCTCGACGCGACACAAGCGTATCTCAAGACCCTCAAGGCCGTGCGCCGCGACGCGATCGGCGTCATCGGCTTCTGCTGGGGCGGGGGACAGAGTTTCCGTTACGCGACCAATTCGCCCGCGCTGAAGGCGTTCGTGGTGTGTTACGGCCCGAGCCCCAATCCGGCAGACATGGCGAAGATCCGCGCGAAGGGCCTCGGCGTGTACGCGGAGAACGACGCGCGCATCGATGCGGGACTGCCGGACGCCGCGGCCGCCATGCGAGCCGCGGGCAAGGACTATCCGTACACCGTGTATCCGGGTGTGGGACACGGCTTCCTGCGCTCCCGTGAGAAGCCCGAAGTAGCCGACAGCGCCTGGAATGCGGTGATCCGGTTCTTCCAAAAAAACCTGGGACCGTAACAGCCCCCCCCCGGGCCTACCGCTTCAGCTTCAAGTACTCCCGCGCCCGGTCGAGCACCGCATCGCGCCCGGCCAGCACGTCGGCCACCCGGACAGCGACCGGCAATTCCGGCGCGATGCCCGTCCGCCCAAACTCCGTCCCGTCGGGAAACGCGTCGCGCGTCACGGTCACCCGCAGGCGCCAGCCGCGCGCGAGGGACAGGAGCAAGGTCTGGCCGGTGCTACCCGCCGACGTCTCGCCGATAACCGGACCGCGCGAGCCGTTACGGAACGCGACCAGGAGGTCCTCCGCCGCCCCTGCCGTGCGGAGCGACGTAAGGATGGCGACGGGCCCGGCGAAGCGGGCGCGGCCTTGGCGCGGGCGGATCGTGTCGGAGGGGGCCTCCAGCCACGCGCCGATCGAGTCGGGAGCATCGGCACCCCGGTACGCGGGCCGGTACTGTGGGGTGCGCCAGCGCGACGTGAGGCACGGCCGCTCGATGAGGCGGGCGAGGATCGCGTAGCCGTTCTCGCGGCCGCTGCCGGTGCCCGCCGTCTCGCGCAGATCGAGCACGATGCCGGTCAGGTGCGGCGCATCTCCCAATGCCTGATCGAACGCCTGAACGACATCAGGGTCGGCGAGGGAATTCACCCGCACCCAAACCGCGCCGCCCGGGAGCGTGTCCACTTCGAGCGCCGGCCGCTCGAGCGGCCAGCGCGCGGTCAACGCCACACTGCGCGTCACGCTGGCGCCGCGCTGCTCTCCGCCGGGGAGCCGCAGCTGCAGGTGGAGCGCGCTACCCTTCTCCCCCTCCAGCATCCGCGCCACGGCGCGCTCCCACCGGCTGGGCTCCGTGGCGCCCGGGACCTCGGGAAGCACCGAATCACGGATCCATTGCTCCGCGGGGATTCCCTGTACGAGGACGATCTCCGCCAGCCGTTCCGGCCGCGCGATCCGCATCTCGTCGTTCAGGGCGTAGTCGATGATGAACGGCCGCCGCTCGATGCTGCGCAGGGCCAACGGCGGGCGCGCGACGCGGCCCGCGAGCGCCGCCGGCGGCCACAGCTCGGTCTGGCCGTCGCCGAGCAGCGTGATGAAGCGGCGCAGCTGGCGGAAGAAGTGCACGTCGGACGGGGCGGGGCTCCCGCGTGCGGCGGTGACCACGGCGGCGAAGGCCGAGTCCCAATCGGCGCGCACGGCGTCCCAGTAAGCATAGTTGTAGCGGGGCTCGGACCAGACGGCGGCGGCGACGAGCTGGCGGTCGACGGGCGACATCTGTTGGGCGAGAAGCGGTTCGCGCAGCACCACGAGCGCCGGGAACCACAACACCGAGCGGAGCGTACGGGATAGCATGATCGCGGTAATCTACCTGCTCCTCTTCATCGCGCCGCAGGTCTTGATCTATCTGTACCTGCGTGAGCGACTTCCGGACCTCAGCCGCCCGCGCCAGGCGCGCGCCGTGCGCTGGGGCCTCGCGGCGGTGTTCGCGCTATTCAATCTCCCGTGGCTCTTCGTGGCGCGCCGCGTGCTCTTCGGCAGTGTCTGGGGGATCGGCCGCATACCCTACATCGCTCCCTGGATCGCGTGGCAGCTGCTCGGCTGGCTGTTCTGCGGACTGGTGACCCTATATCTGATCGGGAAGGGAGTGAGTGGGGCGTGGGGCGTGGTGCGTGGGCGATGGGGCGCGCAGCCCCACGCCCCACTCACTACGCCCCACGCACAGCTTTCACGCCGTCAGTTCCTCGCCCGGGCCACCTACGCCTACGCCGCCGCCGGGCTCGGGCTATCGGGCTACGGCATCTGGAGTGCCGAGCGGTTGCCGGTCGTCACGCGCCGGACCCTGTTCTTCCCCGATCTCCCTCCGGGGCTCGATGGGATCAGGATTGCGCACTTGTCAGACGTGCACGCCGGGATTCACATGGAGCGCGGCAAGATGGAAGCGATCGTCGCGCAAACGAACGCGCTCCAGCCCGACCTCATCGTCCAAACCGGCGACATGATCGACATCGCCGCGTCGTTCATCCCGGACTACGTCCGCGCGTTCCGCGACCTGCGGGCGCCGCTCGGCGTCGTGACCGTGCTCGGCAATCACGACCGCTACACGGGCGAGGACGCGGTGATCCGCGGCGTGCGCGACGCGGGCCAAACGTTCGTGCAGAACGGCTCGCACGTGGTCGAGCGCAACGGCACACCGCTGGCGCTCGTCGGCATTGACGACCCGCGCAACTGGCGCGTCGACGACCCCCAGGACGCCGACGTCGGAATAGCGCTGCGCCGCACCCCCCCCGGGGTCTTCAGGATTCTGCTCGCGCACCGGCCGGGGGCCTTCGACGGCGCGGCCCCTCACGGCGTCCCGCTCACGCTCGCCGGCCACATCCACGGCGGTCAGATCTACCTGCCGGTCATCGGGTGGTCGGCGGGGCGGCTGATCACGAAATACGTGATGGGCCACTTCCGGCAGGGCGCCAGTCAGCTCTACGTGAGCCGCGGCATCGGCGTCGTTGGCGTCCCGATTCGCGTGTTCGTCCCACCGGAAATCGCGCTGCTGGAGCTGCGTCGGGGGGACGGTTAGGCACGCGACCCGGGGCCCGCGCAGCGACTGCCAGGTTTTCTGTCGCGTAGCGGGCCCATCAGCTCACGCGCTGATGGACTCCCAGGCTCCCTCAATCACCAGTCCAACTCCCGCGTCACCCGGTTTCCATTCCTTCGCGACGACCTTCTCCAGAGCGTAGCTCACCACGGCCAGCCAGACCCCCACCCACACGTCCACCGCGCCCGCCCGGACGGCGCCTTCAGCCTTGCCCTGCGCAATCACTCGCTCGAGCGCCATCCTGAATTCTCGCGCCGTGCGGTGACTCTCGTCGTCCAGCACCGCGTCATGCCGCTCGATCAAGCCCAACTTGACCACGGCGGGGTCGCGCACGGCGCCGTCGACGAGGCCCTGCGCCACGAGGGCGAGCCGGGCACGCGGAGTGGCGCCCGCCGCATCGTCCACCGTCTTGGCGGCCCAGCGCAGCGCCCCCCGATACAGCTCGTTCAGGAGCTGCTGCTTGCTCGGGAAGTGGCGGTAGATCGTTCCCTCGGCCACCCCGGCCTTCTTCGCGATCTGAGCGGTGGTGGTGTCGTGATAGCCGCGGCTGCTGAACAGCTCCAGGGCGGCGCGGATGAGGCGCTGGTGAGTCAGGTCGGCAGCAGGGGACATTGTGCGCGAATTTAACTACCTTTCGCGGCCTTTAGAACGAGAGCGTTGTCGATGCGTATGCTGGTGCTGGGCGCGGGACTGCAGGGGTCGGCTTGCGCGTACGATCTGCTGCGGCAGCCGGCGGTGGAGCGGGTGACGCTCGCGGATCTCGATCCGAAGCGCCTGCCTGCCTTTCTCAAGGCGAAGATCGGCAAGCGGCTGGCGCTGGCGCGCATCGATGTGAAACAGACGGCGCGCCTGCGCGCCTTGATGCGCGGGCACGATGCCGTGATGAACGCATCGCCATACCACTTCAACTATGCGGTGGCAAAGACCGCGGTCGCGGCCGGTCTGCATTGCGCGGACCTGGGCGGCAACACCGAGATCGTGCAGCGGCAGAAGACTCTGGACGCGGCGGCGAAAGAAACGCGTCTCGATCATCCCCGACTGCGGTCTCGCGCCCGGGATGGTCAACATCATCGCCGCCGAGGGGATTCGCCGCGTCGGCGACGCCGACACCGTGAAGATCTTCGTCGGTGGCCTGCCG
>Ga0193723_1001020_pt1 | contig 10992 bp, 9 predicted proteins | sample H2m2metaG_FD_143042 | JGI IMG/M metagenome (GOLD analysis project Ga0193723, IMG submission 143042) | Soil microbial communities from a riparian zone of the East river system, Colorado, United States - H2m2 | ecosystem: Environmental > Terrestrial > Soil > Riparian zone | place: USA: East River... | reverse complement strand
CACCTCCTCCCACGTGCGGCCGTGCGTGTGCTCGATTAGCCGAGCCATCACCTCGGTGTCGAGTGACGTGTCGAACACGGCCCCCTCTTCTTCCAGCTGCTTGCGCAATGCATCGGCGTTCAACAGATTTCCGTTGTGGGCGATCGCCCCGGGGCCGAGCTGCGGGTGATGGAACGGAAGCGGGTGAGCGTTCTCAGCTCGGCTTGCGCCGGTGGTTGAGTAGCGAGTGTGCCCGAGAGCGAGGATCGAGCCCGGGCCCATGTCCTGTACGGTGGCCGGCGAGAAGACCTGAGCCACCAGGCCCATTCCACGATGCACGCGGACGTTCGTTCCGTCGGACACCGCTATGCCTGCCGATTCCTGGCCGCGGTGCTGCAGCGAGAAAAGTCCGAAGTAGGTGAGGTTCGCGACGTCGATGCCCCGCGATGCGCAGATACCAAACACCCCGCACATGGCTAGAGCAATCCTCCTTCCCAAGCTTGACGCATCTCGGCTAGGGACACCCTGAACTGGCCTTCGAACTCGATGACGTCGCCACCCGCAAGGCCGATCAGCGAGATCTCGACATGGTGGCGCCGAGCGAGCGTCTGCATCTCCGGCATCGCACGCGACTGGACGCTTACGATGAAGCGGCTTGGGGACTCACTGAAGAAAGCGGACTCCATGCGGATCGGGGCCTCAGGTCGCACTGGAGGGCAGCGGACGCCGATACCGCTGAGCAGGCAGCATTCGGCGAGCGCGACGAGCATTCCGCCGTCGGCGCAATCGTGGGCGGAGCGCAGCAGGTCAGCCCCTGCCGCGGCGAGCATCAGGTTGTGGACCGCCCTCTCTCGAGCGAGGTCAAGCGCCGGCGGGCGGCCGGCCACGCGGCCGTGCTCGACCTTCAGGTATTCGCTGCCGCCGAGGTCGTTGTGGGTGGACCCGACCAGCAGGACAAAATCGCCTTCACTTTTCAGGCCGGCCTCGAGGCGACGGCTGTAATCCTCAAGCAACCCGATCATCCCGATCACGGGCGTCGGGTAGATAGGTGAGCTGCCGGATGCGTCGTTATAAAGGCTGACGTTCCCGCTGACGATCGGGAGCTCGAGGACCCTGCATGCTTGGGCAAGGCCGGCGACCGTCTCCTCCAGCTCCCAGAAGACCTCTGGATGGTCGGGGTTGGCCAGGTTGAGGCAATCGGTGACCGCCAGCGGCCGCGCGCCGGTCGCCACGATGTTGCGCGCCGCCTCCGCCACCGCCAGCTGGGCGCCCAGGTTTGGATCGAGGTGGCAGTAGCGGCTGTTGCAGTCGGTGGTCATGGCCAGGCCCAGTCGCGTCCCTTTGATGCGGAGCAGTGCGGCGTCGCCGCCCGGCGGGATGACAGTCGAGTCGCCGACCATGTGGTCGTAGCGCCGAAAGATGCCACGGCGGCTGCTCAAGTTAGGGCTTGCAAGGAGTCGAAGCAGTGTCGCTCGCGGATCGACCAGCGGAGGAAGGTGGTCGAGGTCGAGAGCAGGCCGCGGCGCTGGTGCGCTCCCGGTCAGCCGTCGCAGAGGCGCCCCGTCAGTCAAAAGTCCTACCGGTAGTCGGGCGACCTCTCGCTGTCCGTCGACGATGGTGAGCAGCCCGTCGTCGGTAACTTCGCCGATCACTGCCGAGGTCAGGTCCCAGGCCCTGAAGGTCATCTCCACTTCGGCCTCTCGCCCACGCTGCACGACAACAAGCATTCGTTCCTGTGATTCCGAGAGCATCACGTCGTAAGCCGTCATCCCCTGCTCACGCCTCGGCACGAGCGAGACGTCTATGCGCGCGCCGGCGCCTGCAACGCGGCTGGCGGATTCAGCAACTGATGAGGTCAGGCCGGCGGCACCGAGGTCTTGGATCGCGACCACCGCGTCTGTGTGCGCCAAGTCCATGCACGCTTCGAGCAGGCACTTCTCGAGGAAGGGGTTGCCGACCTGGACTGCGGGTCTTCGCTCGGAGCTGCTCTCGTCGAGCTCGACCGAAGCGAATGAGGCGCCGTGTATGCCATCGCGGCCGGTGTCGGCACCGACGAGGAGCAGGCTGTTGCCGGTACCCTCGGCGCGCGCGCGCATCAGCCTGTTCACCGGCACGAGCCCCACACACATCGCGTTGACGATGGGGTTCTGTGCGTAGCAGTCCTCGTAGTAGACCTCTCCCGCGACTGTGGGGATGCCCATGCAGTTCCCGTAACCGCCGATGCCTGCGACAACCCCGTCGAAGTGATGCTGCGACGCGGGGAGCGGGCCGAAGCGCAACGAGTCGAGGAGGGCGATTGGACGTGCCCCCATGGCGATGACGTCCCGAATGATGCCTCCCACGCCTGTGGCGGCGCCCTGGTAGGGCTCGATCGCCGACGGGTGGTTGTGCGATTCGATCTTGAAGACCGCCGCCCAGCCCTCGCCGATGTTCACTGCCCCGGCGTTCTCACCCGGGCCTTGAAGCACCGCCGACCCGCTGGATGGGAGGCGCCTCAGAAGCGCTTTCGAGGTTTTGTAAGAGCAGTGCTCCGACCAGAGCACACCCAGCATGCCCAGCTCTACGTCATTTGGCTGTCGCTTCAGCTGCTCGACAATGACCCGGTACTCGTCAGGTGTGAGAGCGACCTCCCGTAGTCGCTTTTCGTCAAGCTCTTCTACCTTCAAGACACCAGGGCCCGCACCGCAGATTCGGCCACCGAGCGGAACAGCTTGAGGCCATCGGTACCGCCCAGCTCGCGCTCTGAACACCGCTCAGGGTGAGGCATCATCCCTAGCACGTTGCCACGCTTGTTGACGATGCCTGCGATGTTGTGCAGGGAGCCGTTGGGATTGACGCCCGGAACTACCCGGCCGGCCGGATCGGAGTAGCGGAACACCACCTGGCCGTTCTGCTCGAGGCGTGACAGCGTGGCAGGGTCGGCAAAGTAGCTGCCCTCACCGTGGGAGATGGGGACGCGAATCACTTCGCGCTCCGAGCACTGAGACGTGTAGGAAAGGTCATTGCGCTCGACCACGAGGTTGGTCCACTCACAGCGGAACTCAAGCGAAGCGTTGCGGATCAACGCGCCCGGCAGCAACCCGGCCTCGCACAGGATCTGAAAACCGTTGCAGATCCCCCACACCAGGCCTCCCCGGTCTGCGAACTCACCCACCTTTTCCATGACCGGAGCAAACCTAGCGATGGCTCCGGTGCGCAGATAGTCGCCGTAGGCGAAGCCGCCCGGCAGGATGACGCAGTCGCAGCCCTTCAGGTCCGCATCTTTGTGCCACAGATACTGGAGCTGCGCGCCGAGGACCTGGTCGATGACCCAACCGCAGTCGCGATCCGACCACGTGCCTGGGAAAACGACGACTCCGAATTTCATCTCTGCTTGTGCCCTTCCATCTCGATCTCGAAATGAAAGTCTTCGATCACATGGTTGGCGAGGAGCTGCCTGCACATCGCTTCGACGCGTTGCCTGGCCTCGTGCTCGTTGGCCGCATCGAGGCTTACCTCTATGTACTTGCCGATGCGGACGTCCGAGACCTCCCTGAAGCCAAGCGTGGCGAGGCCCTGCTTGACAGTGATGCCCTGTGGGTCGTTGACGACAGGTTTGGGGGTCACTATCACTCGGGCGATGAGAGTCATTATTCGTTGCGCGCCTTGGGTGGGAACAATGGCTTTCCGACCAGGCGTTGGTAGGCCGTGAGATAGCGCTCGCGGGTCTGCGCCACGATGTCCTCGGGAAGCGCGGGCGGCTCTGACTCCTTGTCCCAACCCGACTTGGTGAGCCAATCCCGCACGAACTGCTTGTCGTAGGAGTCCGGCGAGGTGCCGACAAGGTAGGTTCCCGACTCCCACAGGCGCGAGCTGTCAGGTGTCAACGCCTCATCGATGAGGATCAGCTCGTCACCGATGGTGCCGAACTCGAACTTGGTATCGGCCAGGATCAGCCCGCGGCGCGCCGACAGCTCCGAAGCAAATTTGTAGAGCTCGAGGCTGGCGTCCCGCATCTTGGTCGCGAGCTCATCGCCGAGCTCCTTTTTCATCTGAGCGAAAGTGATGTTCTCGTCGTGGCCCGTCTCCGCCTTGGTGGCGGGCGAGAAGATGGGAGTGACCAGCCGCTCGCTTTGCTTGAGTCCTGGGGGCATCTTCTCGCCGGCGAGTGTCTTCGACTCCTCGTACTCCTTCCACGCGCTGCCGGCAAGGTAGCCGCGCACCACGCATTCGAAATCGATGCGCTTGGCCTTCCGCACGATCATGAAGCGCCCGGCGAGCTCGCTTCTTCTGTCGCGAAGCTCCGCCGGAAGGTCAGGCACCTGGCCGGAAACCAGGTGGTTTTCCTGGAAGTAGTCGGTCTGGGAGAACCAGAAGATTGAAAGCTGCGTCAGCACCTTGCCTCGATCCGGAATGCCGTTGGGCAGGACGTGGTCGAAAGCCGAGATGCGGTCGGTGGCGACCATCAAGAGCCTCTTGTCATCGAGCTCGTACGTGTCCCGGACCTTGCCGCGGGCGAAGAGCTTCAGCGGCAGGTCCGTCTTGAGAAGCGGTGGCCCAGCGATCACTTGGTTTTCGCTCCAAGTCCCAGGCGCTCGTAAGCGAGGTCCGTATGCTCGAGGCCGGCCCAGGGGTCGAAGATCACATCCATTCGCGTCCCGATCCGGGTCATCACGTCCTTGTCCTTCTCCAACATTGCGCGAAAGCCAGCCCCGTCCTCGGCCATCGCCTGCATCGCGGACTTCTGCACGACAAGATAAGCGTCCTCCCTTGACATACCGCTATCCACGAGGGCGAGCAGCACACGCTGCGAGAACACGACACCACCAGCGAAGTGCAGATTGCGCAGCATCCGCTCTGGCCTTACCTCAAGTCCGCGCAGCACCTTCGACATCTCCAACGCCATGTAGTCGACCGCCGCGCAAGCGTCGGGAAAGATGATCCTCTCCGCCGATGAATGGCTGATATCGCGCTCGTGCCACAAGGCGGTGTTCTCGAGCGCGGTCACCAGGTGGCCTCGCACCACGCGAGCGAGACCGCAGACGCGCTCGGTGAGCACGGGGTTGCGTTTGTGGGGCATCGCCGAGCTGCCCTTCTGCTCCTTGCCGAACGGTTCGAAAGCCTCCCCGACCTCGCTTCGCTGAAGGTGCCGGATCTCGGTCGCGATCCTCTCGAGCGCTCCAGCCACCAGGGCGAGCGCTGACATGAAGCCGGCATGCCGGTCCCGCGCCACGACCTGTGTCGAAACGATATCCGGCGCCAGGCCGAGCTCCCTACAGACGTGGTCCTCGACTTTAGGGTCGATCGTCGCATGCGTCCCGACCGCGCCGCTGATGCGGCCGACAGCTACCTCTTCTGCAGCCAGCTCCAGCCGCGCTTGCGCCCGGTCGAGCTCAGCGACCCAACCGGCGACCTTGAAGCCGAAGGTTGTGGGCTCGGCGACGACGCCATGAGTGCGACCGGCCATCAGAGTTCGGCGATGGCGAACTGCCAGCTCGGCAGCCGCGTCTCGAACCGTCGCCAGGTCGGCCTCGATCAGCCTTGCCGACTCCTTGAGCTGCAATGCCATCGCCGTGTCGTTGAGGTCCTGGCTCGTCATGCCGAGATGGACGTAACGCGCCTCCGGTTGGCCGATCGACTCGTTGACAACGGTGAGGAAAGCGATGACGTCGTGGCCAACGCGCTCCTCGACCTCGGCGATCCGGGCCACGTCGAACGTCGCCTGGCGGATTTTCGGCAGAGCAGTCTGGGGGATGCGGCCGAGAGCCGCCCAGGCCTCACACGCCAGAATCTCTATGCGAAGCCACAGGTCGAACCGGTGCTGGTCGGACCATACCGCCCGAATCGCAGGCGGAGAGTATCGCTCGATCAAATAGGGCACCGGCTCCCAATTAACGAAATGGGGGACATCTCGATTATACGGGTAGCAGGTCGTCGGAGCACATGTTGTAGGTGCCAAACCAATGCCTACAAGATGCTGTGTGCTTACGGGCATATGGGTGAAGCGTCCGGCCTGCCGCCCATAATCCGGTTCGATCTCATGAACGAATCTCGTAACCAGCCTGCGGGGTGCCTCGTTTGAACTCGCACAAGCTGATTGGCTCGTGAGCGACCTGCAGCGCGATGACGAGCGAGACCTCGTCGAACGCGCGAAGCGGGATCCCCGGCAGTTCGGGGCGCTCTACGACCGTCACTTTCAGCAGATTTACAGGTTCGTGTATTCAAGAGTGAGGGAGCAAACCGCGGCAGAAGACGTTACGTCAGAGATCTTCATCAAGGCTCTGAAGGCGATGCCCCGTTACCAGGACACGGGGAGACCCTTCGCTGCCTGGCTGTATCAGATCGCGGTGAACGCCATCGCGGACCGCTATCGCACGCTACGCCCTGCCCAGTCGCTTGATGACTTTCATGACCTGAGAGTGGCCGGCCCGGCACTTGAAGACCTTGCTGCCCACCGCGACGAGCTCCGCCGGATCTGGAGCCTTGTCGAGCAGCTGCCGGCTCAGCAGAAAACTGCGCTGGTCCTCAAGTTCCAGGAGGACATGAAGATCGAGGACATCGCGATTGCGATGGGCAAGTCCGCCGGCGCTGTGAAGCTCCTCATCCATCGCGGGGTCAGTCGCCTCCGACAGGACGCCGACGCCCTGAGGCCAGTCGAATGAGCATGAACCACGACCCCGAGCTCGACGACGTCCTGCAGGACGATGAGCTCGTACGCCTGGCCGCCATGCTGCGGTCAACCCGCCGAGCCGAGCCTCCGCTCGACGAGGCGTTCCGTTCAAGTCTGCGCCGGCAGCTCATGAAGTCGGCATGGGAGATGAACGAAGGACGCACGCCGTGGTGGCGCCGGCTGTCGGCGCCAGAGCCCAGGGCGCCCAGGGCGCCGTCACTGGCGTGGGCGGGCGCCGCGGCAGGTGTCTTGCTCATCGCGGCAGTGGTTATCACCATGTCGGGCCAGCAGCCGGGACTCAATGAGCTTCTCATCACGAGCCCGATCGCTGACGCGCACGCAGTGCAGCTGCAGCAACCAATTCTGGTGAGCTTCAACCAGCCGATGGACCACAAGTCAACCGAGGCGGCGGTGCAGATTCAACCCGCCACGTATGTCGCGTTCTCCTGGCACGACAACACGCTGGAGGTTCGACCGACCGGCGGCAACCTCGCGCCGAACACTCAGTACCAGGTGACGATCGGCCCAGGGGCTAGGACCCAGTCAGGGCAGCAGCTCCTTGCCAACCCAAGGAAGTTCACTTTCGTGACCCAGCCCTCGGCGACTCCAACGCCTTCGCCGCGGCCGACGGCTCCGCCAACCCCACGGCCGCAGGCGGGCGAGCACAGGTTGGCCACGCTTGCCCTGCCCGCGGGCGCCACATACACGCCTCAGTGGTCGGCTGACTCCTCGACCATCTACTTCGTCGGGGATCACGGCGCCCTCAATTCGGTGACAGTGAGCGAGAGCAAGCTGACCGTCATTGTTCCTGACGGGGTCTCGTACCCCGCCATCTCTCCGCTCGGCGACCGCGTCGCATACGTCCGTGGCGGCAAGATCGAGATCCTGACGCTCGCGTCGGGCGCCACAACCGACCTCACGACTGCACCAGGCCTCACGACACTTGGTTGGGCCAGGGCTCAGCTCTTCTGGGGCACAAGCGAGGGCGTATACAAATCCGGGGCCGACGGTCCGGCGCAAGTAGCTGCGCTACCGCAGCGTGGCGCCTCTGTCGTTTCGATCGCCCCCGACGGCGCACACGCGGTGTACCAGCAAGGAGTGTCGCTGGCGGTCCTCGACCTTGAAACCTCCAAGAGCACGCCAGTAGGCGGCAGCGCCAGGGCATTTCTCGGCTGGTCGCCTGACGGCACGAGGTTCATCTACAGCAGCAGAAATGCCACCGTAGTCGCCGATGTGAATGGCGCCACGATCGCGACGATCGCTCTCTCAGGAGAGCCGAGCTGGTCGAGCCGGGACGTGATCCTGGTCGGCAACGACACCGAGCTTTATGCGGTCCTTCCCGACGGCTCCGGACCGACCAAGCTGAGCAGCGGGACTTACCACTTTCCGGTGTGGGCGCCGAACGGAACCACGTTCTCGTTCGTCCGAGGCGCTGCGATCTGGAGCGCGACAGCAACCCAGCTTCCTGCAGGGCCTTCGGCCCTCGACCAGGCTGCGTCTCAGGTGAGTCTCTTCATGAACGCTCGGTTGTTGAGACAGTCGGAGCTGGCGCAACGGTTCCTAGACGACAAAGGCAGGCAGGCTTACTCAGGCGGCGAACTTCCGCTCGTGATCGCCGGCGATGCCAACTTCACTCGCTTTTACGTGCTCACTAAGGAGCTCACTGGTCGACTCCCCGACACTGCACGGTTTGTCGTGCGCCTTGTGCTGACCAGAGGCGGCGTTGACGTCAGCGAATACGAGGAGACGCTGACACTCCGGCGCGACGGGCCCGACAGCCCGTTCCTGATCGATAACGCGACCGGTGGCCCCACCCTGGCACTAGGTAGGGGCGCTGAGGTCGTGAGCGTTGAAATCGCCGCCGGCAGCATCAAGGTGACCTTCGACAGCGACCTGGTCGCCGACACCGTTGCGGATGGCGTCGTCGTGCTCGACCAGAATGGCACGCGAGTCGGTGGGTCATCGACTTACGCAACCAATCGCACGGTTGTCATAACAGGACTTCAGTTCGTGCCTGGCGCGAGCTACCGGTTGGTGGTGCTGCCCAGCGTGAGGGACGTCGGCGGCCGCAACGTGCCGTCGCGGTATGACCTCAACCTTGTCGGACCGGCGTCAGGCACCTCATCCGCCGGCCGGGGAGAAGCCGCCAACCCTCAGTTGTCAGAGCCCGGCCTCGCACCATCGCCCTCTCCACGGAGAACTCCCGCTCCGTCCTAGATGAGCTTCAGCGCACGGGCCGCTCGGCAGAGCGCCGTCACTGAGCCTGAGTGCCCGATCGATCCGCCAAGCGCCGCTTCCAGCGCTTCGGTGAATGGAAGTCGCAGCACCTCCATGTCCTGCTCGTACGTTTCCGGGCTGCGGTCCGACTGGGTGATGGACTGGGCTAGGAACAGGTGGGCGCGACCCGACAGGAATGCGGCGCCGTGCACCACACCAAGTGACGTGTAGTGCTCTGCCACCAGGCCGGTTTCCTCGGCCAGCTCTCGGCGAGCGCAGGCGAGCGGCTCCTCGTCTCCGTCGAAAGTGCCGGCGGGCACCTCCCATGACGACTCGTCCCACGCATGCCGCCATTGCCGCACCAGCATGGTGTCGCCATTGTCGAAATATGGAACGATGAAAGCCGAGTCCGGGTTGGCCAGCACCGTGTACAGCGCCTCCGCGCCGTCGGGAAACCGGATCACGTCATCGCGCAACGTGAACGGTCCTGACCGCCCTGCCACAGACGAGGCGGCGACCTCAAACGGCCTGCCCGTCTTGGGGTGCGAAAACTTGCTCAGTGCTTTTGCACCACCACCGCAACAGCGGCTGCAGCGGCCGCGACGTGACGTGGGTCTGCGCCGTAATCGAATGGTGAGATGTCGCCCGCAAACTGCCTGGCTTTCTCGACCAGCTCGGGATGGTCCTCGATGAAGCGTGTGCTCAGGTTACCGGCGCGGAAATCGGCGCTGTCGAGAATCGCGCGGTGATAGCCGATGGTTGTCGCGGGCCCAATGACGACGAACTCGCGCAGGGCCCGGCCGGCCCGGGCGATGGCCTCAGCTCTGTCACTGCCGTGAACGATCAGCTTGGCGACCAGCGAGTCGTAGTTGGGGGGCACGTCGGACCCGGGGCCGAAGCCGGAGTCGACCCGCACCCCGGGGCCCGCGGGAGCCACCCACCTTGCGAGTCGCTTGGGGTTGGGCATGAACTTGCGGAGCGGGTCTTCCGCGTTGATTCGCATCTCGATGGCGTGCCCCGTCCAGGTCACATCCTCCTGCTTGAAGCTCAATTGCATGCCGGCGGCGATGCGGATCTGTTCCTTGACCAGGTCAATGCCGGTGACCGCCTCGGTGATCGGATGCTCGACCTGGAGTCTTGCGTTGACCTCGAGGAAATAGAAATCGCCGTCGCTGAAGATGAACTCGACGGTCCCGGCGTTGACATAGCCCGCGGCCCTGGCCGCCCGGATCGCCGCCTCACCCATGGCGGACCGAATCTCAGGTGTGACCGCCGGCGATGGGGTCTCCTCCATGATCTTTTGATGGCGGCGCTGGATTGAGCATTCGCGCTCACCCAGGTGCACCGCGTTGCCATGCATGTCGCAGATGACCTGGATCTCGACATGACGCGGCTTACGAACATAGCGCTCCAGATAGAGCGTCCCATCGCCGAAGGCCGATCGCGCCGCTTGACCGCTGCTTTCGACGGCGGCAACCAGCTCAGATTCAGACTCCACCACCTTCATTCCGATTCCGCCACCGCCGCCTGACGGCTTCACCATCACCGGAAAACCGATTTCCCTGGCGGCGGCGATCGCCGCCGAAGCATCCGCGACGGCGCCGCTGCCAGGTGTCACCGGGACGCCGTTGTCGACTGCCATCTTGCGAGCGGCCAGTTTCGAGCTGAGGGCGCGCATCGCCGACGCCGGCGGCCCGATGAACTGGATTCCTGCCGCTGCGCAGGCGTCGGGAAACGCTGCTTTTTCAGAAAGGAAGCCATAGCCGGGATGGATCGCTTCGGCGCCGCAATCGTGCGCGACCTTGACGATGCGCTCGAGCTGCAGGTAAGACTCAGCCGGCGGAGCCCCTCCGATGTGATGGGCTTCGTCCGCGTAGCGGGTATGGATCGCGTTGCGGTCGGCATCGGAGTAGACGGCAGCGGTGGCGATGCCGAGCTCCCGACACGCGCGCATGACGCGGATTGCAATCTCGCCGCGATTGGCGATCAGTACTTTCTTGAAAAGCTTTTGTTTCATCCAACCGCCAGCAGTGGCTGGCTCGGAGTGACCACCTCGCCCTCTTTGACGTATACCTCGCGCACCTTGCCGGCGACGGTGGTGACGATGTCGTTCTGCATCTTCATCGCCTCGAGCACGGCAACCACGT
>Ga0193723_1001019_pt1 | contig 10995 bp, 8 predicted proteins | sample H2m2metaG_FD_143042 | JGI IMG/M metagenome (GOLD analysis project Ga0193723, IMG submission 143042) | Soil microbial communities from a riparian zone of the East river system, Colorado, United States - H2m2 | ecosystem: Environmental > Terrestrial > Soil > Riparian zone | place: USA: East River... | reverse complement strand
AAGAGTAGTCATTCAATATCCTACGCGCGCCGGCAGCTTCAAGCGCTTGTTAGGCCGCAGCCAAGCGACAACGGGTGAGCAGCCTGTAGAGGTGCTCACCCGTCGGCCACTACTCGCGGAGGTAATGATTGCGAGACACTCCGTCATACCGCCCGGACTTCAAACAGCACTTCTTGAAACCGGCGGCCGGAACCGCACGGACATGGGTCGTTGCGACCGAGCTTCTCGGCGAGCTCCTTGTCACCATGCACGACCTGATCGCCGCGCTTCACGTGTGTCTCGCTCAGGGAACCCCCTGCGGCGCTTGCTCGTGGCCTCAAAAGGAGTTGAGCGACTCGAGGTCTTTCCGGTGCTTCGCCATACAGCCTCCCAGCTGAGGTTGTGCGCGTAATCTAACGAAGCTGGAAGTCCGCTGCGGTCTAACCGATCGCGCTCATGAAGAGGCTACTGGCATGAACCCGAGAATACTACCTGCACCAACGTATCGCGTTGAACTTGGACAAAGTCAGGACTCGAGGGACTGACGCTGCACGTCGCGCGTACATCGGTGAGATCCAAGCGATGCTGCCCGACTGAAAGGACAGGGAAACTGACAGAGTCGACGACCGCAATGTGCTGAGGATTGCCACCATCGAGAGCCAGGAAAAAGCCGTCTGTGTCCTCGACGACTCGCGCCGCAGCATTGACGCTGACATGAACCTGGAGCGCGCCGATGTGCGCGTCTGGTTCCTGACAAGCTGCAATCAGCGACCCGAGGACGAAGACCAAACCCACGCTTGGCCGAAGCATTGCTAGTCCTCCAAGGATTGTCTGGCGGTAGACTAACAACCGGCCATCGACGCCGCCAGCTAGTGCGCACTAAAGGTCATAACGCCGCCGGATTCGGCCTAAACCCGCTGCCGCACCCAACGCGCCGCCGCCCGCTGCATCAGCGCCTGCCCGTGCCACGCACACACGATCGGCGCCTCGCCGGGAATCTGCGCCGCGAGCCGCGGATGCCCGAACACCACCACCAGCGCCGCACTCGACGCGAGCCGCTCCAGCTGCGCCACTGACCGCGCTCCCAAGTCACCCCTGCCCTTCCACGACCGAGGTTCCGAGTAGACGAGGATCACTCGGCTGACCCCGGGGCGGCGCCCCGGGGTGACCCCCAGCGCCTTCCCAAACACGTCCCTCGGCGCGATCGAGTACGGTCCCCCCACATCATCATCCACGATCTCGACCGAGAACGGTCCAGCGAGCCGCGGCGGCTCCCCGCGCAGTAAGTGCACGGCCCGATCCGCCAACCTGTCGGCGAACTGTTGATGATCGATGTAGAACTGCGGGTTGACGGTCCCAACCTCAGAGCGGCACCACTGGTGTCCCGCCGCCTCGACCCGCGCGATCGCCTCCTCGGCGCGCGCGTCCGGCACCGCATCGAGTGCGCGAATGACCGCCTGCCAGTCGGTCGGATAGAGCAATGCATCGCACCCCGCGCTTACCGCCGCCACCGCCGCCGGCCCCTCGGACTGCGCCGCCGTCGCCCCTCCCATAATGAAGGCATCCGTTACGACGAGCCCCTTGAAACCGAGCGGATCCCGGAGATAGCCGAGGATCGGCTTCGAGAACGCGGCCGCCACGCCGCTGTCGTCCCACGCAGGATACGAGACGAACGCCGACATCACGCTCCCCACCCCCGCCTGCACCGCCGCCCCGAAGGGAATGCCGTCGGTGAGTCGCAGCTCGATGGCACTTGTCCGCACCACGGGGAGCCCCTCGTGCGAATCCGTGGTGGCGCGGCCGTGCCCGGGATAATGCTTGGCGCACGCCATCACACCGTGCTCCTGACACCCCGCAATCCATCTCGCGGCGTGGGCGCCGACCCGCATCGCATCGGGCCCGAACGACCGCGTCTGGACGATCGGGTTCAAGGGCTCGAGATCGAGATCGCACACCGGCGCGAACGCCCAGCAGACCCCCGCCGCGACGGCCTCGCTGCCCGTGATCATCCCCGCGGTGTACGTCGCATCGAGGTCGTCCACGAAGCCGAGCGCCGCCGGGGGCGGCAGCTCCGTGAGCCCGCGAAACTGCTGCCCCGGCCCGCGCTCCAGGTCCGACCCGAACAGCAGCCCTCGCTCGACTTGGCGTCCCAGGGCCAGCGTGAGCGCCTTGACCGCCGCGCGCGTCCCGCCGAACAGAATGAACCCGCCCACCCCCGCCGCGAGCGCGGCCTTGATCTTGGCGCGCTCGTGCGTGAACACGCCGTTCCGCGCGCGCAGCGCCGGAAACACGAGCCGGGCGCGCGTCATGCCTGCGTGATGTGACCGAGAATCCGGGGACCGCGCGCGCCCGTGGCCCCGGGGAGATTTCCCGGCCGGCCCAAGACGGTCTGGTGGCCGAGAAAGGCGAACGCCACGGCTTCCTTCGCCTCACCGTCGAAGAACAGATCGTCGAACAACACGATGGGACTCGGCTGGATGCGCGTGGCGAGGCGCTCGACCAGCGCCGGATTGCGCGCGCCACCCCCGGAGATGACCAGCTCCGCTCCGGGCCAGCGCGACACCGCCCGACCGATCGTCTCCGCCGTGAGCGCGGTGGCCGTCGCCACGGCGTCGTTGTCGGAGCCTCCGCCGCCGCGCACCCGCGCCAGCAGACGATCGGCGTACTCGATCCCGAACCGCTCCCGGCCCGTACTCTTCGGGGGCGTTTGAGCGAAGTAGGGATCCGAGAGCAGCTCCTCGAGCAGCTTTTGCGCGGGCCGCCCGCGACGGGCCCGCTCGCCGTCGCGGTCGAACACGGCCTCCGGGTCCACGCGCCGCGTGACCGAGTCCATCACCCCGACGCCCGGCCCCGTGTCGAACGCCAGCGCTCCATCGGTTACCCCGCGCCGCGGCACCCAGGTGACGTTCGCGATCCCGCCGATGTTCAAGAGCAAGCGGCCGCGCTCTTCGTGCCCGAACAGCATCACGTCGGCGAGCGGCACGAGCGGCGCCCCCTGCCCGCCCGCCGCCACGTCGCGCGCGCGGAAGTCGCTCACCACGCGGACGCCCAAGCGCTCCGCGATCACCGCGGCATCGCCGAGCTGCAACGTGGCGCGCCCCGGCTCATGCCATACCGTCTGACCGTGTGACGCGATGAAGGCGAGGTCCCTGGGCGAGACTTTCGCCTCGGCGAGGAGCGACAACACCGCCCCCGCGAACCGCTCGCCCAGCGCGACATGCAGGAACGCGAGATCGCGCGGCGTGCCTCGCGCCATCGCGTCGATGATCGCCCCGCGCTCGCCGGCGCCGTACGGCTCCTGCCGGAAAGCGACCAGCTTGGCGCCGGGAGGATCAGCCGTCAGCCGCACTAACGCCGCCGAGACGCCGTCGAGCGACGTGCCCGACATCAAGCCGACGGCGAGGACTTCCGTCACGGGCGCGTGACGGGTGGCGGATCGCCCACAGCCCGCCGGACAAAGCCCCCGGCCTCCTTGAGCACCCGCTCCGCCTCTTCCCGCCTTATGCCCGCCTTTGCCATGACAATCGCCACCTTCACGCTCCCACCCGCGTCTGCGATCGCCGCGCGCGCCCGTCCCCGGTCCACCGCGGCGCACTCCATCACGATGCGCTCGCCGCGGTCCTTGAGCTTGTTGGAGAGCGCCATGAGGTCGACCATCATGTTGCCGTAGACCTTGCCGAGCCGGATCATCGCGCCGGTGCTGATCGTGTTGAGGACGAGCTTGGTCGCGGTGCCGGCCTTGAGACGGGTCGACCCGGTGAGCGCCTCCGGCCCCACCATCGGCACGATCACGACGTCACACGTCTCGGTGAGCAGCTTCGGGGGCGTCGAGCAGGTCACGAGGGCGGTCTTGGCGCCGAGGGTCTGCGCGCGGGCCAGCGCGGCGCCCACGTACGGCGTGGTGCCGCTCGCCGCGATGCCGACGACGATGTCGCGCGCCGTCACCGCCGCGGTGTCCATTGCGGCGGCGCCCGCGTTCACGTCGTCCTCTGCCCCTTCGACGCTCTTCACGAGCGCGCCGTAGCCGCCCGCGATCACCCCCACGACCATCGTGGGCGGCGTTCCAAATGTGGGCGGGCACTCCGCCGCGTCGAGCACGCCCAGCCGCCCCGACGTCCCGGCTCCGACGTACACGAGCCGCCCCCCCTGTTGCAGTGCCGCGACGACAAGATCAATCGCGCCGGCGATGCGCTCGCGTTGCCCGCGCACGGCGCCGGCCACGGTGGCATCCTCGGCGTTCATTAGATCGACGATCTCGAGGCTCGACGCGACGTCGATGCGCTCGGTGCGCGGATTGCGCTGCTCGGTGAGACGAGGGTCGCGGAAGTCGGAGTTGGTCATTGAGTGGGTTCTGTGCGTCAAATTAGACGTTGACCGCGGCCCCGGTCAACTTCATTCTTGTCGGATGCGCCAGCCCTCCCTTTTCACGCTCGTGGCCCTGGTTGCTGCGTGCGGCGGTGCTCCGAGTCCCGAAGCTGCTCCTTCACCCGCCGTCGCTGGTGCCCGCGCCGCCGTCATTCGCGGCACGCGGTCGATCCCCGCCACCTGGACCGTCCACTCCTCGCCGGTCACCGCGCCCAAAGCGATGGTGGTCTCGGCGCATCCCTTGGCGAGCGCCGCCGGCATCGAGGTGATCAAGCAGGGCGGCAACGCGATCGATGCAGCCGTCGCGGTCGGCTTCGCGCTCGCGGTCGTGCTCCCCGACGCCGGCAACATCGGTGGCGGCGGCTTCATCGTGCACCGCAGCGCCGGCGGCGACGTACAAGCGCTCGATTATCGGGAGATGGCGCCGGGCGGCGCCAGCCACGACATGTACCTGGACTCCGCGGGCAACGTCACCGAAAAGAGCCTCACGGGACATCTCGCGTCGGGTGTCCCGGGCAGCGTCGCGGGCATGTACGAGGCCTGGAAACGGCAGGGCTCGCTACCCTGGGCCACGCTGCTCGCCCCCGCGATCCGACTGGCGCGCGACGGGCACCGCGTCGACGCCGAGCGCTCGGGCGACATCGCAGGCGACTCGGATCGCCTGGTGCACTTTGCCGGGTCCAAGCAACAGTTCCTCCCCGGCGGCCACCCGCCGCCCCCCGGCACCCTGTGGAAGCAACCCGACCTCGCGCGCACGCTCCAGTTGATCAGCGACTCGGGACCTGACGTGTTCTATCGCGGCCAGATCGCCGACTTGATCGTCGCCGAGATGCAGCGCGGCGGCGGTCTTATCACGAAGGATGACCTGCGCCGCTATCGGACCAAATGGCGCACGCCGATCCAGCTCTCCTATCGCGGCTACACGATCTACTCGATGCCCCCGGCCAGCTCGGGCGGGGTCACGATGGGCGAAATCCTCAACATCATGGAGGGCTACGACACCCTCCCCGCGTTCGGCTCAGCGGCCTATGTCCATCTCTTGGCCGAGGCGATGCGCCGCGCCTTCATGGACCGGAACCACTGGCTCGGCGATCCCGACTTCGTGAGCATGCCGCTCGAGCGGCTGCTCTCCAAGTCATACGCCGCCGAGCTGCGGGGGCAAATCGATCCCCGCCGCGCCACGCCGACGCCGCCGCAGGCCGCGGGCGGCGGCCAAGGAGTCCACACGACGCATTACTCGATCGTCGACACGGCTGGCAACGCCGCCTCGGTCACCACGACGCTGAACGGCGGCTTCGGCAGCGCGGTCACGGTGACCGGCGCCGGCTTCCTCCTGAACAACGAGATGGACGACTTCGCGGCGGCGCCCGGCAAGCCGAACATGTACGGGCTGGTCCAGGGCGAGGCCAACGCGATCGAGCCGGGGAAGCGGATGCTCTCGGCGATGACGCCGTCGATCGTGCTCGATCGCGACGGCCAGCTCTCGATGGTCGTGGGCACGCCGGGCGGGCCCACGATCATCACCACGGTGACGCAGGTGATTCTCGACGTGCTGGACCAGGGGATGACGCTGGCGGAGGCGGTGGCGGCGCCGCGCATCCATCATCAGGCGCTGCCCGACGTGATCCGCTACGAGCGCGGCGGCTTGAGCGACGCGGCGGTCGCCGCGCTGCGCGCGATGGGCCACCAGGTGGAAATGCGACGCGGCACGAGCGGCATCGTCGCGGCAATCCAACGCACGCCGGCCGGCTGGGTCGGCGTACCAGATCCGCGTTACGCGGGAGGAGCAGTCGGATGGTAAACCTGTTCCGTCGCAGCGACCCCGCGGACGTCGTCATCGTCGGCTCAGGCGCCGGCGGCGGCATGGCCGCGTACGCGCTCACCCGCGCGGGCCTGAACGTCACCGTGCTCGAGGCCGGCGGCCCGTGGGACAACACGACCGACTCGGCGATGCTCACGTGGCCCTACGAGTCGCCGCGCCGCGGGAATTCGACGGCGGAGCGCCCCTTTGGCGAGTTCGACGCCTGCATCGGCGGCTGGGACATCGACGGGGAGCCCTACACCCGTGCCCCAGGCACCGAGTTCCGCTGGTGGCGGGCGCGAATGGTGGGCGGCCGCACCAACCACTGGGGCCGCATCTCGCTGCGCTTCGGCCCCTACGACTTCAAGCGCAAATCCCTCGACGGGTTGGGCGACGACTGGCCGATTGCATACTCGGACGTCGCGCCCTATTACGACAAGATCGACCGGCTGATCGGGATCTTCGGCAGCAACGAAAACCTCCCCAACGAGCCGAACGGCGTGTTCCAGCCGCCCCCGAAGCCGCGCTGTTACGAGCTGCTGGTCAAGGATGCGGCCGACAAGCTGCACGTCACCTGCATCCCCTCGCGCCTCTCGATCATTACCCGGCCGCTCAACGGGCGGGCGGCGTGCCATTATTGCGGCCAGTGCAACCGCGGCTGCAAGGTGAATGCGAACTTCACAGCCACGAACGTGCTGATCGCTCCGGCCCGCGCCACCGGCAAGCTGACCCTGCTGACCAACGCGATGGCCCGCGAGGTCACGGTGGACCCCGCCGGCCGCGCCACCGGCGTTGCGTACGTCGACAAGAGCGACGGTAGCGATAAGCACATCCGTGCCCGCGTCGTCGTCCTGGCCGCGAGCGCCCTCGAGACGTCGCGGCTGCTGCTCAACTCCAAGTCGGCGCTGTTCCCGAACGGCCTGGCGAATTCGAGCGGCACGGTCGGCAAGTATATCACGGACACGACCGGAACCGACGTGGCCGGGTTCATTCCCAAGATGATGGACCACGTCCCCCACAACCACGACGGCGTGGGCGGCATGCATCTCTACATGCCGTGGTGGGTCGACAACAAGACGCTGGACTTCCCGCGCGGCTATCACATCGAGGTATGGGGCGGCGCGGGCATGCCCGGGTATGGCTTCATGGGCGGCATCCAGCGCTATCCGTCCGGCGGCGGCTACGGCAAGGACCTGAAGAACGACTACCGGCGCTACTACGGCGCCACGATCGGTTTCTCGGGTCGCGGCGAGATGATCCCCAACGACGACACCTACTGCGAGATCGACCCGCGCACGGTGGACCGCTGGGGGATTCCGGTGCTGCGCTTCCACTGGAAGTGGACGGATCACGAGTACAAGCAGGTGAAGCACATGCAGGAGACGTTCCGCGCGCTCATCGCGCAGCTGGGGGGCGAGGTGTTCTCGCCCATGCCGACCGCCGAGCAAGGCTACGGCATCGCCGCGGGCGGCACGATCATCCACGAGTTGGGGGGGGCCAGAATGGGAGATGACCCGAAGACGTCGGTGCTCAACCGCTGGAGCCAGGCGCACGACTGCAAGAACCTGTTCGTGACCGACGGCGGGCCGTTCGTCTCGCAGGCGGACAAGAACCCGACGTGGACGATCCTGGCCCTGTCGCTGCGAACCAGCGAGTACATCGCGGACCAGGCGAAGAAGGGGGCACTGTGATGAAGCGGCGCGACGCGGTTCGCCTGCTCACCGTCGCCCCGCTGGCTGCCGCGTTCCAGTGGGCGCCGGAGTCGGTGCGCCAGGCGGCGCTACAGACGCGTGAAGCCATCAAACGGGGCTCCCGGTACGAGCCGAACGTCTTCACCTCTCACGAATGGGAAACGGTGCGCATGCTCGTGGATCTGATCATCCCGAAGGACGACCGCTCCGGCAGCGCCACCGACGCCGGCGTGCCCGAGTTCATGGACTTCATGCTGGGCGACGACCGCGACCTCGAGACGCCCGTGCGGGGTGGACTCGCCTGGCTCGATCACGAGTGCGACGACCGCTACGGCAAGACGTTCGTGACCGCGAGCGACGCCCAACGCGCCGCCCTGCTCGACGACATCGCCTGGCCGAAAAAGGCGAAGGCCGAGCACGCAGCGGGCGTCGCCTTCTTCAACAGCTTCCGGAACCTGACGGCCTCGGGCTTCTGGTCCAGCAAGCTGGGGATCGACGATCTCCAGTATCAGGGCAACAGCTTCGTCGCCGAGTGGCGAGGATGCCCGCCCGAAGCGCTGGCGAAGCTCGGGGTGCGTTACTCATGAAGCGACTCGGCATCGGCATCGTCGGCAGCGGTTTCAACGCCAAGTTCCACCTCCAGGGCTTCGTCGCCGTGCGCGACGCCGACATCCTCGGCGTGTGGAGCCCCAACGCCAAGCACGCCGAAGAGACGGCGGCGCTGGCCCGCACGCTCGGCGTCGGCGCCGCCAAAGCCTTTCCCTCGATCGCCGCGATGGTCAAGGACCCCGCGATCGACGCGATCTGGATGTGTGGCCCGAACTTCGCACGCGTCGCCAACTTCGAGGAAATCGTCGACGCCGTGCAGGGCGGCGCCAAGCTGCTCGGGATCGCCTGCGAGAAGCCGCTGGCGCGCAATGTCGCCGAGGCCAAGCGCATCGTCGACCTCGTCAAGCAGGCCGGCATCCCCACCGGCTACCTCGAGAATCAGGTTTTCGCGCCGCACGTCGCCACGGGCCGCACGCTGCTCTGGGCGCGTGGCGCCAGGATCACCGGACGGCCCTACCTCGCCCGCGCCGCCGAGGAGCACAGCGGCCCGCACATGCCCTGGTTCTGGCAAGGCAAACTGCAGGGCGGTGGCGTGCTGAACGACATGATGTGCCACTCGGCGCTCGTGGTGCAGCATCTGCTCACCGAACCGGGGAAACCGGCCAGTTCGGTGCGGCCGGTGCGCGTGACGGGGCACATCGCGAGCCTCAAGTGGAGCCGTCCCCACTACGCCAAGAAACTCTCCGCGATGATGGGGCCCGAGGTGGACTACACCAAGTCGCCGAGCGAGGACTTCGCCAGCGTGATGATCGAGTACGCCACCGACGAGGGCCAGCGCGTATTCGGCGAAGCCACGACGTCGTGGAGCTTTGTCGGCGCGGGGCTGCGGCTCTCTGCCGAGCTGCTCGGCCCGGAGTACTCGATGTCGTGGAATACGCTCGACAGCGGCCTCAAGCTCTTCTTCAGCCGCGAAGTCAGCGGTAAGGCTGGTGAGGACCTCGTGGAGAAGCAGAACGCCGAGATGGGGCTGATGCCGGTGGTCCCGAGCGAGGCGGCCGCCTACGGCTACGAGGCCGAGGACCGTCACTTCGTGCGGGCCTTCTTGGACGGCACGCCGGGGGCGCTCACGTTCGACCACGGCCTCGAGGTCGTAAAGATCCTGATGACCGCGTATCAGAGCGCCGAGCAGGGCAAGACGCTCGACTTTCCCCCGCCGGGGATCGAGGCGTTCGTGCCCGCGGTCGCGAAGGGAACCTGGAAACCATGATCCTACCTCTCGCGGTGGTTGCACTCATGCAAAGTCAGTGGCCGCCGAATTCTCCCGATCGTCCCAAGCCCCCCGTGGTGACGCCGGCGCCCGAACAGCCGCCCGTGCCGCCGCCGTCGGACGCCATCGTGCTGTTCGACGGCACGAGCCTCGCAGAGTGGCAGAGCGTGGACTCGGCTGGGAAACCCGCGAAGTGGCTCGTGAAGGACGGCTACATGGAGGTCGTGCGGGGCACGGGGAACATCATGAGCAGACGGGCATTCGGGTCGGTGCAACTGCACATCGAGTGGCGAGCGCCCGTGCCTGCGGAGGGTGAAGGACAAGACCGCGGCAACAGCGGCGTCTTCCTGATGAGCCACTACGAGATCCAGGTGCTCGACTCCTATCACAACGACACCTACGCCGACGGCCAGGCGGGGGCGATTTACGGACAAACGCCGCCCCTCGTCAACGCCAGCCGCCCTCCCGGAGCCTGGCAGACCTACGACATCGTCTTCCACCGTCCGGTGTTCGGCCCTGACAGCTCGGTCGTGCAGCCGGCCCGGGTGACGGTGTTCCACAACGGCGTGCTGGTGCACGACAACGACACGATCACGGGATGGACGGTGCACCACGCCGTGGCGACGTACCGGCCGCATCCCGATCGCCTGCCGCTGCTGCTCCAGGACCACGCCCACCCGGTGCGGTACCGGAACATCTGGGTGCGGGAGCTGACGCCGTAGGCGTCATCCTGAGCGAAGCGAAGGATCCTTCGCGCTTCGCGCTCAGGATGACAAACTCGCTCGCTCTGCGAACAAAAAGAGGGAAGGACCTAGCGCCGCATCCAGAACGCCGCGCCGAGCGCGCACCACGCGGCGAACGCGATCCATTCGGACGTCGTGAAGCTCCCGGGGATACCCGGGACGATCTTCATGGCGACGATCGCGAGGCTCACGATCATGCCCGCGATCGCTAGTCGAACCCCTGCTCTGCCGCCGCGCCGAACCAGCGCTGCACATGCTGCAAGCCAGCCCACGCCCGCGGCCAACGACCCCACCTCGGTCACCGGCACGAGCAGCGCGTCGCCGAGAAACGCCGCCGTCGCCGTCAGCACCGCCATCAGCACGATCGCCACGCGCGGCGTCTCGTAGCGCGGGTGCACGGCGGCGAGCGCTGGATGTACGAGCCCGCGGCGCCCCAGGGCGAACAGCATCCGGGTGGCGGCCATGAAATTCCCATTCATCACCTTGAAGAGCGAGAGGAACGCCGCCACCAGGATCAACCGGGCGATCGCGGGTGAGCCGAAGGCGCGCGCGAACGCGACCTCGGTGCCCAGGTGGTTGGAGACCAGGTCGCGCCACGGG
>Ga0193723_1001017_pt1 | contig 10997 bp, 11 predicted proteins | sample H2m2metaG_FD_143042 | JGI IMG/M metagenome (GOLD analysis project Ga0193723, IMG submission 143042) | Soil microbial communities from a riparian zone of the East river system, Colorado, United States - H2m2 | ecosystem: Environmental > Terrestrial > Soil > Riparian zone | place: USA: East River... | reverse complement strand
ATTATGAATGATGAAATAAAAGCAAAGCCCGCCCTCGCCAGCGGTGGTTGATCTTGCTCTCGTTAGATGCAGGAGAAGATTTGCGCAGTTATTGAAGCCGGGTGAAATGAAGACAAGGGGATTTGAGATGAAAATATTCTTCGCAGCAGCAGGTGTCGTGTGTCTTTGGATGACGCTTGTCGCCCAAGACGCCTCGCAGAAGCAGGAAAGCAAAACACCGTTCATGGTTTCATTGACGGACTTAAAATGGGCCGAATTGCCTGAGAGGAAGGGCATGCGATTTGCCATTCTCTCGGGTGATCCCAAAACCGGGCCCTATACGCAGATGCGCAAAGTACCCGCAGGCACTGATAACGAGTTGCATTCTCATAGCAGCGAGATCAAGAACGTAATTATCAGCGGAGTCTGGTATACGGGGCCCGACGCGGCCTCGGCCAAAGATTTCGGTCCCGGCTCAGTTGTGGTCATGCCGGGCGACTGGATGCACGTGAGTGGCTGCCGTACGGGAACCGATTGCGTCTTTTATCAAGAGGGTAAAGGTAAGTTCGACTTCAAGCCGGCTGCAGAGCAACCTCGCAGCAAATAATGCCATCGAATAGAGATCAGCCGTCTGCTCCAACAAGACGATGAAGCCAACCGTTCAACGCTAGCCGTGGCTTATCTCCATCTCGTTGGATTCGATGCTATCTTCGCAACTCGGGATGACGGCGCGTTACAATTTCGTCCTCCCAGACAAGGCGGCCGATAGCGTCAATTCATCGGCTGATTCGAGACCGCCGCCGGCTGGAATCCCGCGGGCGATGCGCGTAAGCGTGACCGATTTGCCCTTCAAGAGATCGACAATGTAATTCGTGGTGGCTTCGCCTTCGACATCGGCCGGCAGTGCAAAAATGATTTCGGAAATTTTTTCGCGATCGATGCGATCCACCAATTCTCTGATGCGCAAATTTTCAGGAGCGACATGGTCGAGCGGCGAAATCTTGCCGCCGAGCGAATGATATCGCCCGCGAAATGCGCCGGTTTTTTCCAGAGGGAGAATGTCAGTAGGCTGTTCTGTGACGCAGAGCATTTCAGTCGAGCGCGACGGGTCGGCGCAGATTTCGCAAATTTCGCCGGCAGCAAAGAACCCGCACAAATTGCATGCATGAATCGACTGGCGTGTCTCCGTGATGGCGCGCGCAATTTGCTCGGGTTGATCGCCCCGCGCGCGCACCATCCAGAGCGCAATCCGCTCCGCGGAGCGCGGACCGACGCCCGGCATTTGCCGCAGCTGCGCAATTAACTCCCGGATCGCCGCCGGATATTCCGTCCTTCTCAACACGTGCTCAGATTTATTCCGGCGGCCATTCCGTCAATTGCAGGAGTAGCGGCTCCAATCGCCGCAAATAAAATTCCAGGGGCGGATCGTCTTCGGTTTCCGAGCCGCGCGCCTTCTGGAATTCGGTATATGCTTCCGCCCAGCGTTTCTCTCGATACAGAACTACCCCGCTCCAAAACGAGTCACGTTGCGCGACGCGTTCTGGTCCGGCTTCAGCTGCAAGCCAAAGCGGTTCGTAAACTTCAAGACGGTCATGCGAATTCAGTCCGCTCACAAAATCAATCGGGCGCGCGACGACTGCTTCGCTCACTCGATCAAAAGTCGACGTTTCCATCAAGGCCCTGGATCCGTAGAAACGATTCAAGGCGCAAAATCTGCGCGCCAGGTCGATGGGCTCGCCGCTCGCCAGGAGCAACGGGCGGCGGCTCTCTTGTAATGCACCGGCAATAATCGCGCCTGAGCTGATTCCGGCCCGGATGTCCGAGCTGGAAGCGAGCTTCTCCTTATCTTCGTCCCGTTCGCGAGAATTCTTGATCAATTCGAGAACAACGCGCGCTGCTTTTTGCACGTGTTCCGGGTCAGGCGCAGGAAATCCAAAAACGCCGACCACGCCTTCTCCGTCAGCGGCTTGCAGGTAAGCACCTTCTTCCACCAGACGCGCAGCGGTCTCGCGAATGAATTTTGCAGTGGCCTCAGTGAACGTGGCAGGCTCGCCGCCTTCGGCGAATGTGAGTTTGTTGCCGATGTCGCATACCACGACGCTTACCTCGTACGTCCTTGGCCCAGCATCGAACGAAATTGTCCCGTCGCTAAGACGGCGGAATTGCTCGTTGGAAACGCGATCGGCAAACAATGTGCGGATTAGATGTGAGCGGTTCCTGCATAGAAAAGCCGACCACCCTTCTGCGGCAAGGACTGCAAATACAAGCGCCAGGACTGTCGGCGCCGGCTGAAAAAATACGCGGTAAAGAGAGCAAACCCATGCGAGGCCAAAGAGTTCCACCAGCAATAACCCAATCAATAACCAAACGCGCCATCGCGGAACGTTGTTCAAGGTGAGCCAGGCGACGCCGAGGGCGATCAGCAACACCAAGACGTATTGCCATTTTTCGCCTACGACGCGTGTCGCGCCCGCATAATCGGTGCCGAGTTGCGCAGCAACGGTCTCAAAGCCAGCGATGATTTTGGTCGCATGCAGTACTCCGACTATCAGCGCAACGGCGACTCCAATGATGAGCGTTGTGATCAACGAACGCTTCATGATGATCAGGCGTTTTGCGCCGATGCAGCCGGATAGTGCGATTGCACGACAAGATCGCTGAGGAATTTGTCCGGAGCGTCGATCGCCGCAGCATTAAGAACAAACTGCGTTTGCCCCGTGTTCTTTTTGATGAGGCTCATTCCGAATTGGTAATCCCTGAACAAATGAGCGCACAAGTCGCTCATGGTCATCCGCTCGGCCTGCGCTCGCTCGACCAGGCGACGGATCGCGCTCTCGTCGAAAACAATTTGTAATCCATGTTCCTTCCCGAATTTCTCTGCGAATTCGCGCGCGCCGGCTTCGAGCATTTGAGCCTCGAGCTTGTGTCCCTCGGCCATCAGTTGCTCGAGAACCTGTTGTGGCTCCCTGACGAGCGCCGCGGTCACGCGCAACTGGCTCAGCCCCGAGCCGGCCAGATGGAATTTGTAATCTCGAAACAGCTTCTCAAACACGGTCAGCAACCCGCGGGCTCCGGTTTTTTCCGTCGCCGCAGCTTGTGCCAGCAAATGCAGCGCTTCGTCCTCGAAGCTGATCTCTATTCCGTAGGCGCGAAACGCACGCTCGTATTGCCGGAGCAAACTGCCCTCGGAATACTTCATGATGTCGAATAGATCCTTCGCGTCGAGGTCCTCACAGACGACGCGTACCGGCAAACGCCCGATGAATTCCGGCTCGAACCCATACTCGAGGAAGTCCTGCGTGGTCACGTGTTGGAACAACTCGTTATCCATCACTTGAATGGGTTGCGCGCTGAACCCGATCTGACCGTGGCGGACGCGCCGCGCCACTTGTTCTTTCAGCTTCGCAAACGCGCCGCTGACGACGAACAGAATGTGCCGGGTGTTGATCGTGTCGCGTTTGGCTTTGCCGCGCCGCTGAAATTCGAATGCCGCTTGCAATTGCGCCTGGAGATCGTTCATGCTGCGCACCGGCACTTCGGTTTCTTCCATTAGCTTCAGTAGCGTGGTCTGCACGCCGCGCCCGCTGACGTCGCGGCCTATCAAATTTCCAGCCGACGCGATCTTGTCGATCTCATCAATGTAAATGATGCCGAACTGCGCAAGGTTCACGTCGCCGTCGGCCTTGTGCACCAGCTCGCGCACCAAATCTTCGACGTCGCCACCGACGTAACCAGTCTCGCTGAACTTCGTGGCGTCCGCCTTTACAAACGGCACCTTAATCAAATCGGCGATGTGTTTGATCAAATACGTTTTCCCGACGCCCGTAGGTCCGACCAGGATCACGTTTTGCTTCATGTATTCAATTTCCTGAGCGCGATTCGGATCCTCTTTCTCGAGCCGCCGAAGGTAATTGGCATGGTTGTAGTGATCGCAAACCGCAATCGCGAGGACTTTCTTCGCTTCCTCCTGTTTGATGACGAACCGGTCGAGATGCGCTTTGATATCGCGCGGCAGCAGATTGAATTCGAATTCCTCGTGTTCGGTTTTCTCCGCCTTTTCATCCTCCTCTGCGACCGCTGGCTCCGGCTCGGTAATTGTCGCAACTGAGACGCTGTCGCCGAAGTTCTGTTTCATGAACTCCGTGATCTTGGACTTCAGTTCCTCGGGCGAAGGAAACGCGGGTGGTGTTGGCGGTGGTGGGTTTTGTGCCATGTGCAGACAAACATCGAGTCAAAGAGGCTTCGTGGCAACGCTTCGTGTAGAGTCTGACCCTCACGCGTGACGGTTGTTCAGAGCTTTCAGTTGTGCCGAAACAGTCCAGAGAAGGGCCAGCGCGATGAGTGTCGCCGGGCATCGGCAATCTCGAGTGCTCGTCGCGCCGCATCAAATTCCGCTAGAAGCTCGTCGTATAAAGAAAAACGCTCCTTCGGATCAGGTGCGATCATTCGCTGCAAAACGCGCGCAGTCGGCGCAGATACCTCCGGCGCGATAGTCCGCAACTCTGACGGATGCTGCTTCAATTCGCGTAACTCTGTCGCGGAAGTTGTGCTGCTGTCGATTGGCGGGTTCCCCGCGACAGCATGAAACAGCGTTGCGCCAAGGCTGTAAATGTCGCTGCGAAGGTCCTCCGGTCGGTTCCACAATCTCTCGGGCGCGACGTACGGCGGCGTTCCCCAGATCACGCGATCGCTCGGTATATCCTCCGAATGTTGGGTTGCAAAGGCGGCGAGGCCGAAGTCGCCAATCTTCGCCGCCTGTTCATCGACAAACAAAATGTTGGCCGGCTTCACGTCGCGATGGATCAAACCCTTCCGGTTAGCTGCGCGTAGTCCTCTGGCGATCTGGATGCCAATGTCGAGCACCTGGTGTTCCGGCACCCGGCCCTGCGACTCCATCAGATCATCGAGGCTTCCGTGGTCGATCAGTTCCATCACGACATAAAACTGGCCGTGGTCCATTCCCAACGAGAATATCTGCACGACGTTGGGATGATTCACAGAAGCCGCAATGCGCGCCTCTTGTTGCAATTGAACATCATGATCCGCTTCGCTACTAAGATCCTTGTGCAACAATTTGAGCGCAACGAACCGCTCCAGTTGCGTGTCGCGCGCCTTATACACTGTGCCCATTCCACCGGCACCAAGCGTCTCCACAGGCACAAAATGATCGAAGGTTCGTTGCAGCAGATTTTTTTGACCGCAGTTCCGGCAAACCACCCGCACCAAAGGTTCATAACCGCCGGCGTCGAGCGCGGCACCGCATATCCAACAGGTTGGCGTCATGAACAGCTTCCTCTAATCGACATGGAAATCGACTGTAACATTGACGAGTTTGAGGGCAAAAGGATGGCTGTGGCGGCGTTCAAAGCGACAAACGAGGCACCGACAACGTTCAAATTGGTCGTACCAAAAGAGCACGCCCGGATGCGCCTCGATCTTTTTCTGGTCAAGTCGCTTCCGGAATTCTCGCGCTCTCGCATTCAGCAATTAATCCGCGCCGGCTTTGTTCGGGTCGGTGGCGCAACTGCGCGACCGCACCAGCCTGTGCGATCTGGAGACGAAATCGAAGTCACAGAACCTCCACTTGAAAAAATCCAAACCGAGCCGGAAGCAATTCCGTTAACGATTCTGTACGAAGACGACGATCTGATCGTCATCAACAAAGCAACCGGGATGACTGTCCATCCGGGCGCGGGCCAACGTGAACACACTTTAGTCAACGCGTTGCTACACCACTGCTCCATGTTGTCGGGCATCGGCGGAAAGGAACGGCCTGGCATCGTTCACCGTCTCGACAAGGACACAAGTGGCTGCCTCGTCGCAGCAAAAAACGACGTGGCGCATCGGGAATTATCAAAACAGTTCACCGCGCGCACAGTGGAAAAGATTTACCTCGCCCTGGTCGCCGGAAAATTGCGGAAAGAGACGGGCGTAATCGAGAACAAAATCGGACGACATCCGGTGCATCGCCAAAGAATGAGCGTGAGTTCAACCCGAGGTCGCGTGGCCAAAACTGAGTATCGCGTTCTTCGTTCGAGCGAGCAGGCGAGTCTGGTTGAATGCACATTGCACAGCGGCCGCACACATCAAATTCGGGTGCATCTGCATCATCTTGGCAATCCCGTGTTGGGTGACAAAATCTACGCGCCGGGACTCGCTAAAGATTTTCCCCGCCAGATGCTGCACGCATGGAAGCTGGGTTTTTCTCACCCGCGCACCGGCGAATGGAAGAGTTTTGAAGCTGCGTTGCCTGATGACTTCAACCAAGCGATCGCAGCAGCAGGACTGTAAACTGAACGAGTTCGGGCACTCACCGCATTGAGTGCGATGCGTCCTCGCATCCGTATTTATATAGTGGTCGGCGCAGTGCGCCTCGGCACCATCGCGCTCGCCAGCATCGTTTGCACGACTTCGCCGCGCTGATTGGTCGTCACGTTGCGCAAGCGAATAATCCCATGGCCAGGCCGGGATCGTGAGGGGCGCAATTCAAGAATCTCAGTCTCCACCATGAGCACGTCCCCGGGCCGCACCGCATTGGGCCAGCGCAGTTCATCCACGCCGAGACCGATAGCGCCTTCGGCGAAATTTAAGGTTCGCACAAACAGCCGCATCGTCATCGCTGCAGTGTGCCAGCCGCTGGCAATCAGCCCTTTAAAAATTGTTCGCTCCGCATCCCTGCGGCTGAGATGAAACATTTGTGGATCAAACTTATGGGCGAACTCAATGAGCTCCATCTCTGTCATGCTTAACGGCTCAGATTTGAACCGATCGCCCACTTTTAGATCATCGAAGTAGCGCTCCTTCATTATGACGAGAACGACAACACATTGATGCGCCATCGTGTACGACTGAGCAATAATTAAATGCTTTCGCGCGGCGGCATGCGAATCGAGTTTTGTTTCGCGCGCGCTTGAATGGTGCGAGAGAAGGCTCAAACTTCATTTCGTGGCCCAGGTTCCTCTGCGCAGTCCTTCAGAGAAAGTAGGCAGTCTTTTTTATTTCGGCCGGATGCTCGACAAAATCCGGCTGCACGCCAAAGGCGAATTGCCGTCAGATTATCACGGCAACCTGGGAAAGGGCTTTGATGAAAAATGCGTGAGGTTTCTCCGCGTCGACTACGATGGGCTGGTCGAGCGCGTCAAACAGGGCGGCACCGATAAAGAAATTTTGGATTGGTGCTTCACAGTCGGCCGCAAACCAACTGAAGACGACATTTACGTCTGGAATGAATTCATGCGGAAGCGCGGCTGGAACGACGAAGTTTCGGAAATGGTGGTACGCCGGAAAGCCGAGGCAGGAATGATCGACCGTTCCGATATTCAGACCTCATTTCAATTCATCGATGCCGATGAAGGGCGTTTGCCGAAGCCCGGGTAGAGTCGGCACGCCGCGCAGTCCGGCGACGCACGTGCCGTCGCCACCGTTTCTATTCCTCCAAGGTATCGATTCGTTCGGCCAGATTAAAATCAAGTTCCGTCAACCCGCCCTTGCTGTGCGTTGATACGGTCAGACGGACTTTGTTGTAACGGATATCTATGTCGGGGTGATGTTCTTCTTCCTCAGCCACCTCAGCGACCCTGTCCACAAAATCGATCGCATCGACAAAATCATCGAATTCGAAAGTGCGCTCGATCTGGTTTTTCTCCAATTCCCATTCCGGGATCTTTTTCATGCGATCCTTGAGCTCGCTTTGTTTGATCAAGTCAGCCATAACGGGAGAACGAGTATCACCCGAAAATCGTTTTGCAACGGTAAATCGAGCGCTTAAAAATCGAGTATTCGGCGAAGATTTTTGATCGAATCGAAGACTTCTACTGCGCACTGCCGCGCTTGCTTCGACAGCCGCGACCAATCGTGCAGGACTTCGCGAACAGCGGCCTCCGCCTCGGCGGCGGACCGGATAAAACAGAATCCGTTTTCAGCGGGAAGATAACGTTGTGCACCGGTGTCTTCTGTAATCACCGGGCGGCCCAACGCCAAAAAAGCAGCAGCGCGATCGCTGACCCAGCCGGTGCGCCACGCCACATCGACGCCTTTAATCGCGGTGAACTCGGCAAGCGCGCTCGCCAAGTAGCGGCGGTACGCTCGAGGCGTGTGCGCGACGCGATGCGGATCGGCGATTTGCCAGCCGAGCTGGCGTAGTCGCTCTCTTTCGGGATCCGCCGCCGCGATGTTCATGGCAAGCTCAAACCGCGCCTCCGGCACGCGCGCTGGAAGATTCAGGTACCATTCGAAGGCAAACCTTTTCGATAGATCGGGAAATTCGCCGGCGACCTCCACCGCCCCGCCCCAATACCATTGCCCGACGGTTGTGAATTTCGGTGAACGCGGCCGCGGTTGTGGCCGAAACAATTTCGTATCCACCAGCGGGTAAAATGTCTTCCAGTTCAACTCCTGTGGAGGCAGGTGTGTCGCCTGTACAACCGGCGCGCCTGCCACCACAGGTTTTGGTAGCTGACTATCGTCTCCATGAACGTTGAGTCCGATCGTCCAGAATTCGTGATGGTACGACTGCCCCACTTCCATCTTCGTCATCCAATAAAAAATTTCGCTCGGGTCGAGATCGCAGAGAATGCGCCGCTCAAATTTCAGCAGCAGCGGCGGATGAATCGAATACGCGAGATTGAGCAAAACATTCGGTCCACCGAGGCGCTCGAGCAGTTCGCGTTTGGAAATTCCGATGCACTGCAGCGAGTCCAGATCATGCGTATCCGCTGTCGGATTCTGGTAAAGCAAACAATACCGTCCGGCTAATCCATACGCCTGCAATTGCCTCTGAAAATTCCTGATCTTCGACTGGTCAGCCAGGACATCATCCGTGCCCGGCAAGAGCTCCAGCCAGATCGCATCGAGATTCAGTCGCCGCAGCCCGAGCATCCATTGCAGCGGAACCGAAAAATTGCCGCCACCTTCGCGATACTTCGCCGCAAACCCGCAGCCGAGGAAGATTGTCACGCGAGCAGAATGGTCATTCTGCTCGCGTGCTCAAGCATTGGCGTCGTAATCTTAAAAAATCTTGCCGTGCGGTAGATGCGGTCTGCCGTGGTTCTGATGGCCCTGGCACAGATCCGCATTCGGTATCGGGATGATCGAGCCGAGGAATTGCGGCTGCTGTCTCACGTTCAATGCCTGTTCGAGAGCGTAACCGAAGCCGATCAGCTGCGGCTCATGAAGGAAGGTGCTGTACATGAGCATTCCCGCCGGTCTTCCGCTGCCGCGAATGCCTACAGGCAACGACAAGTTTGGATAACCCGACACGGCAGGCCCGGTCGAGTTCGTTAGATGCGGTGCGACGATCGCATCGACACCCGAGTTTATTACGTTGTCAATCCCAGAGCGCGCGGCACTGCGTGCATGCGTTCGCGCGGCGATGTACGCAGGATCGTTCGGATAACCTGGGAAAGTTTCTGCCAGCAGAAAAACTTCCTGGCCGTAGTAAGGCATCTCTTGCGGACAATGCGCGTCATTGAAGGCTATGAGGTCAGCCAACGTGCGCATGTTCGTGTGTGTTAGAGTTGCGAGGTAGTCCGCGATTTGCGCTCTAAATTCATACAGCAACGCTGTGGACTCGTCGCCGGTGTAAGCGAACACGTCCCCTGTATCAACGTCAACGATAGTCGCACCCAGGCTTTCCATCACGCTCAGCGCATTTTCTGCGAACGCGACGGTCAGTTCATCGCCCGGAATGCCGCTGCCGTAGTAGCTGTAATCGAAAAAGCGTATATCGCGTCCGATCACTGCGCCATCAAGTGCGTTCGGATCGAGGAATTGCGTGTAATCATCCGGCAACTGGTGTCCGATGACTTCGCCCCACGGCGACTGCAATACTCCGAGCAAAATCGCGACATCAGTAACGCTGCGCGCCATTGGTCCAGCTGTGTCCTGTTCGTGAGCGATCGGAACAATTCCGTCCTGTGAAACAAGGCCAAGCGTCGGCTTCAAACCAACGATATTCTCAACAGCGGACGGCCCGGTGATTGATCCGTCGGTTTCGGTGCCGATCGCCGCCCCGCATAGATTCGCCGCAGCGCCGTTACCCGAACCAGCACTCGATCCCCACGACGTGTAGCTCAGGTCGTAAGCATTCTTCGTGTCGCCACCGCGTGCGCTCCAACCGACCGCCAGCGGATAAATAGGAATATTGCTGCGGAAGTTTGCCCATTCGCCGAGGTTCGATTTGCCAAGAATGATCGCGCCCGCTGCGCGCAATTGTTGAATGATCACCGCATCGGCCGGCACATGGCTACCATAGATCGCGAGCGAGCCAGCTGTCGTCTGCATCTGGTCGTCAGTCGCGATGTTGTCCTTCACGAGAAGCGGAATTCCGTGAAGCGGACCACGAACATGCCCATGCCGACGCTCGACATCGAGCTGGGTGGCGATCGCCATCGCATTCGGATTTACTTCAATCACTGAATGCAGCAGCGGATTGAGCGACTGGATTCGACGAAGGTAACCGAGCGTAAGCTCCCGGCTGTTGAGCTGACCGGAGGCCATGGCAGCCTGAAGTTCGGAGATACTCTTTTCAACGAAATCAAAACCGCCGGCCGCAAAGGCAGAATGCCGCAAAAGGGAAGTGATCCCTCCGGTTAGAAGCGCTGCGCTGCTGAGCGCCGTTGTGCCGAGAAATTTTCGGCGAGTGATAATGTGGTCGAGGTCAAGACGATTCGGGTTTTGCCTGGTCATAATGGTTTCTCCGGTTGCGCTGTTTCGCGAATGAACAGACGTGATTTGTTTTTGGTGACCTGCGTCCGGAAGACTCCGGTTTGGTCAGTTTGAACTGCAGGACGGATGCTGTTCGCGATACCTCCATAATCCCTGCGTCAGCTTAATCGGTCCTAATCTTCAAAGTGGTCGTATTTTTTTTCCAGCATGATTTGACCGTTCGATCGTTGCTCCGCAAATTAACCGACTCTCTCTCGGGCGCCCGTAGCTCAACTGGATAGAGCATCTGACTACGGATCAGAAGGTTAGTGGTTCGAATCCTCTCGGGCGCGCGAGTTTAACCGGAATCCGTG